>Ga0075424_100000910_pt1 | contig 24739 bp, 25 predicted proteins | sample SoiMethybrSBSTD3_FD_75301 | JGI IMG/M metagenome (GOLD analysis project Ga0075424, IMG submission 75301) | Bulk soil microbial communities from a Populus tree surrounding site in Tennessee, USA - Soil MetaG P. TD hybrid SBSTD3 | ecosystem: Environmental > Terrestrial > Soil > Tree plantation... | reverse complement strand
GCTCGCCGAGCGCCTGCTCGGGACTCATGTACACGGTGGTGCCGAGCGCGAGACCAGCCTCCGTGAGCTGAGCGGCCGAGTCGTGAGACATCGGCTTGCCGCGGGCGATACCGAAGTCGGCGAGGACGGCATGGCCCTGTCGCGACAGGAGCACGTTCTCCGGTTTGACGTCGCGATGGACCACGCCTTCGCCGTGCGCATACGCGAGGGCGTCTGCTACGCTCCGCGCGAGCTCCACCGCGTCGTCGATTTCCAGCCGTCCCTCGCGCGCGAGCCGCGTGCGCAACGACTCGCCGTCGATGTACGGCATGACGAAGTAGAGCGCGCCGGCTGCCTCACCGGAGTCGAGGAGCGGGAGGATGAACGGATGCCGCAGGCGCGCGAGCAGCTTGATCTCGCGGGCGAACCGTTCGGCGCCGAATGACGCGCCGATCTCGGAGCGAAATACCTTGACCGCGACCGGGCGCTCGTGCCGGACGTCTTGCGCGAGATAGACGGTTGCCATCCCACCCGCGCCGAGCTCGCGCTCGATCACGTACCGCTCGGCGAGTGCGTCGCGCAACTGTTCGGGGACGGTGCTCGCGGAGGTCATCGACGGACCATGGCCAGCGAGACCAGTAATGTCAACGAGGCGGGCCGTGGCGACGCGGCGGACACGAACCGTACCGTGCCGCCGCGTCTTCCTCATTCAATCCACCCGCCGCGATTCGTGGATGCTACCGCGCGAATCGTCGGCGACGTGCCGATCACGAATGGTAGAAGTAGTAGTCTGCCGTGTACGGGCTCTTGAATTCCTGGCCCACGGTGGTCCCGGGCGTGGTTGGCGCAAGGCCGCCCACCGTGTTCAGGCGCTGGATGAACTTCGTCTGGTTGAAGACGCCCGTTCCGCTGTTGTCCGCGGAAAGCTTGACCCAGGCAATCGCATCGGCGTTCGGGGTGCACTTGTCGACGACCGTGCCGATGACTCTGCTGCCACTCCTGGTCAGCCAGTTCGGGTTGGCTCCGGGTGCGCTGAAGTGCGTGCCGACCAGCGCGTTTTGGCCGGCGTCGGCGAACAGGTTCGCCTCCGGGTTGGAGAATTTCCATTGCGTGCCATCCCAACGGTAGACCTGGAAGCCTACGCCGAACACGTGGAACGAGATGTTGCTGCCCTCCGGCACCGAAAGCTGTGTGCTGCAGTTGCCCAGGTCGGGAAACCGACCGTCCGAAGCCAGTGCGTCGGCGGACGGGCGCGTGGACCGGACGTCCGGTCCGACAGGCGCGCGGTCGGCGCACCCGATGACGAGGCTTGTGGCCGCGACGATAGCCAGCGAGTAGCCGAGTGAACGTGATGTGGTCTTGGTCATTGCGAGTTCCCATTGTTTGGCGCCCGAGGACGCGGCGCCGGTCGTCCGCGTATGCGGTGTGAATCCCATCACCGCGGGGAACGCAGCGCACCATCAAAGTCGGACAGGGATCGTCACACGACAGGGTGCGGACCTAACGAAAGACAGGGTGCTCACCTGACCGGCGCCGGCATCGCCACCTGGTAAGTCCTGCTCGTGCCGACGGGCCAGACCAGTAGCTCTTCCGGCCATCATACCCCGCGTCGATCATTGGAGGCGCGCCACTGCGGCGCGTCACCTCCGCGAGGATGTTCCCATGCTTCGACCCATCGGCCTGCTCTTGACGTTGTCGGCCACGCTCTCTGCCCAGAATCCTCCCGCAACGCCGCCAGGCGCGGCGCCTAACGCCGCCGCCGCGCAGGGCGCTCCCCAACAGCGCCCGGGTCCGAGACCCTTCGCCGAGGTCACGAAGGGGGCCGAGGTGCACACCGGCTTCTTCGACACGTACGAGAAGGACGACAAGCTGTGGATCGCCGTGCCGCGCGATCGCCTCGGCAAGGACTTCCTCATGGAGATGAAGCTCGCCCAGGGCATCGGCGCGAACGGACTCTACGGCGGAACGATGCTGAACCTGTTCGAGGCGGACATCATGACCCTCGAGCGACGTGGCGATCAGGTCTTCCTGCTCCAGAAGCCGTCGCGCTTCACCGGCGGGCGCGACGGCGCCGTGAATCGCGCGGTGGATCTCACGTTCGCTCCGTCCGTCATCGACGCCGCGCGCATCGAGTCCTTCCGTCCGGACTCCGCCGTGCTCATCGACGTGACCAACTGGTTCGTGTCGGACCTGTCGGGAATAAGCCAGGCGGTTCGCTTCGCGGTCGCCCCCAGCGGCCCGGGCCAGCCACCGCCGGTGCCGTTCGACCGGCAGCGCAGCTACGTGGAGTCCGTGAAGAGCTTCCCCCGGAACACGAACGTTCGCGCGCGGCTGACGTTCCGGCCGACCAATCCAGCGAACATCGCGTCGGTCGCCGACGGCCGGTTCATCTCGCTCGCAATTCACTATACGCTCGCGGCGCTGCCGGACGTTCCGATGACGCCGCGCGTGGGCGACGATCGCGTCGGCAACTTTCTCACCGCGCACAAGGACTTCTCTCAGGACGACTCGACGTTCTTCGTGCGCATGGTGAACCGCTGGCGCCTCGAGCGTGGCGAGCAGGTGGGCGACAAGTACCGTCCGAAGCAACCCATCACCTACTACGTCGACAACACGGTGCCGGAGAAATACCGCGCCGCGATGAAGGCGGGCGTCGAGGCATGGAACGCGGCGTTCGAAGCGGCCGGGTGGGTAGGCGCGATCCGCGCGCTGGATCTCCCCGCCGACGCCGATGCGGATGACATCCGGTACGCGACACTGCGGTGGAACACGTCGGACCAGCCCGGCTACGGCGCCATCGGACCGTCCACGGTCGACCCGCGCACGGGCGAAGTCCTCGACGCCGACATCCTGTTCGAGGCCAGCATGTTCGCGAACTACAAGAGCAATTGGCGCAACCTCGCGTCCCCCGTCACCGCAAGTGATGCGTTCGAGCAGACGTTAGGCGTCGGAGCGTTCGAGACGCGGAGCGACCGGTATGAGTTGGCGGGCTTCGTGGATGCGTTCCAGGCGCAGGGCGCGACCCTGCGTGCCGCGCTCATCGCGCGTGGTGAGCTCGCCCCCGGCGCTCCAGTGCCCGACGCGTTCGTCGCGCAGTCAGCCAAGTGGGTCGTCATGCACGAAGTCGGACATACCCTCGGGCTGCAGCACAACTTCCGCTCGTCGGCGAGCACGCCGAACGCACAGCTGCAGGACCGGACGTTCGCCGACCAGTCCGGGCTGTACAGCTCGGTGATGGAATATCCGGCCGTGAACGTCGCCGCGCGGGGCAAGCCTAACGGGTACTTCTACACGCCCGGCGTGGGCTCGTACGACCGCTGGGCGATCTCGTACGCGTACACGAACGACGACGCCGACGCGCACCGCATCGCGCGTCAGGCAGCCGAGCGCGGTCACCTCTACGGAACGAACGCCGAGGCTGGCGGTCCCGGCGCGCTGGACCCGAGCATCAACACGTTCGACCTGGGCGATGACCCGCTCGCGTGGGGCAAGGAGCGCAGTGAGCTGATCCGGAACATCATCAACGACCTGCCGAAGCACGTGCTGACGGACAACTCGAGCCCCTACGAGGTGACCGACGCGTACGGCTCGCTGATGGGCGAATACGCGCGAGCGATCGCGCCGGCCGTGAAGTACATCGGCGGTGCGTACATCAACCGCGACCATTCGGGCGATCCTAACGCGCGTCCGCCGTTCGCGGCGATTCCGAAGGCGAAGCAGCGTGAGGCGCTCGATCTGCTCGTGGATCGGGTGTTCACGAAGGACGCGCTTGCCGTGCCGGCGCCGGTGCTCCAACAGATGGGCTCCAACCGCTGGTTCCACTTCGGCAGCACGACGACGTTCGGCGGCCGTATCGACTTCCCGTACCACGAGCAGACGTTAGGCTTCCAGTCGGCGGTGCTGGCGCAGCTCGTCCAGCCGTTCCGCCTCGCGATGATTCGCGATGGCGAGACGCGATACGGCGCGGCGAACATGGTGACGATCCCGGAGCTGTTCACGACGCTCACGCGGGCGGTGTGGAGCGAGGTGTGGACGGCGGGCTCGGTGTCGAACGCCGATGCCGTGCGACGCGACCTGCAGCGCGCGTATCTGGATCAGATGACCGCGTTGGTAGTGAAGCCTGCGCCGCGAACACCGGCGGATGCACGCGCGGTCGCGCGGCGGACGCTCAAGGATCTCGATCGCCGGCTGGCTGGCGCGGCGGGGTCAGGAACGCTCAACGCGTACATGGCGGCGCACGTGGAGGAGAGCCGCGCGCGGATCAAGAAGGCGCTCGATGCAGGGTTGGAGGCGGAGCGGTAACAGCAGGACCGCGAATGCCGCCAACACGACCAGCAGAGGCGACGTCGCTGATCACCTAACGCTCGCCGGCTTGCGGCTGGCGAGCGTCGCACGCATCGTATAGCGTGCCGCGAATAATCTTCGCCGTACTGTTTCTGCCGGTCGTGTCGATCACATCGGCCTGTCGGCCTGGCGACGTCGTCCCGCAAGACTCCGCGATCGACGATGGCCGCCAGTGGCTGGACGGCCGCGCCGCGCCTACACCGGAATCGCCACCGCTCCGTCGAGCCGCGGCCGCCAACGCGCTCAATCAGGTGACAGTCAGCGAAAGCCTGCTGCAGGCCATCATCCGATCACAACCCACGTCCGACTCGGCGCGGCAGGCCCATCTCCTGCTCTCGCGCATCTACCTTCGATCGGGTCAGTACGAGCGGCTGATAGCGAATCTCGACCAATGGGCTCGGTCGTTTCCTGAGGGAGCGGACGTACGGAAGGAGAAGGTCGACATCGAACAGTTCCGCGGCCTTCCCGACCAGATCAACGGACCGCGACGCGCGTCGACGTTGACCCATGGCGATTCCAGTGACTTCGCCGCTCCCGTGTCGATCAATGGCAAGCCGGCGACCTATCTCTTGGACACGGGCGCCTGGCTGTCCGTCATGACGGAAGCGGAAGCCAAGCGGCTGGGGATGACGGTTCAGGCGAGCACCGGCAAATTGGCCGAGCCATCAGGCAAAGGAGTGAAGATCGGACGCGCCGTGGCGAAGGAGCTGACGTTAGGCGCGATGTCCTTCCGCAATGTGTCCTTTGCTATTCTGCCTGACGTAGAGCCGTGGCGATCCATGCCGCCGGGCCGCGGAGGGATTATCGGAGTTCCGATCCTTCTGGCCCTGGGGTGCGTGCGATGGACACGAGGCGGAACGTGGGAGATCGGTTGCGCGAGCGGCGCGGCAGCCGGAGACTCCCTGAACCTGGTGTTCTTCGAGAGCCACCTGCTTGCCGCCGCAACGGCGATGGGCAAGCGCGTATTCGGGGTGCTCGATACCGGCGCGGAGACGACCGACCTGAACGCCAATTTCGCGCGCCAGTTTGCTACGGAGATTGCGGCGAAGGGAGTACGCGACACGACGAGCGTCGAAGGCGTCGGAGGAACTGCGCGCATCGAATCCGTCACACTGCCGGAAGTCACTTTCGATATAAGCGGGGCTCGCGTGGCACTTCACCCGGCCCACGTGACGATGCAGAAGAACGTTGCGCTGGGTGGTCGCTGCTGCGTCGGCAACATCGGCCTCGATGTTCTTCTTCAAAAGGGTGCGGTCACGGTCGACTTCTCGTCGATGACGTTACGTCTTCGGTGACCTCACGGCTGCGCTCAGCGTTGCGAATGAACTGGTCGTTCACGGGTGATCGCGGCACGGCGCGGCGACCGTCTCGAAGCCGAGAGCACGTCGGAGCGGCTCGCGAAACTCACCACGCCGTATCTGCACGGAGCGAACACGCTCGCGCGCTCAGAGATTGCCGCATTGCTCGGCAACGTGGCCGAGGCGTCACGGCTGGCGCGCCAGGCCAACGCGGAAGGTGTTACGCCAGCCACGCTGCACGTCAGGCCCAATCTCGTGCCGCTTCTCGGAGATCCCGCGTTCAAAGCGCTGGTGACACCGGTCGGCTGATTGCTCGAGCATCGCCTCTGGTGTCCGGCGCAAGGCATGGACGTCCGAAATCGTGCTCGGCATCCGAGGCTCACCATTCTACATTGAGAGCATGTCCGAGCCGCCGACCGTGCGCAGCGCGCTTAGCGCCGAGGAGCTCCTCTATCTCAATCTGCCTGACAAGCAGGCGGAGCTCGTGCGCGGCAGGCTCATTGTGCGCGAGCCGCCAGGTTATCAGCACGGGCTCGTTGCGTTCGCCATTGCCACACGCATTGGCGAGTTCGTTCGGGCGAACAACCTCGGCGCCGTGGTAGCTGCCGAAACCGGGTTCAAGCTCTTCTCCAACCCGGATACGGTTCGCGCCGCCGACGCAGCCTACGTGAGTCGCCAACGCGCTCCCATTCCTCCTCCGTCGGGATATCTGGAATTGGCACCGGACCTCGCCGTGGAGGTCACGTCGCCCAGCGACCGAGCCGGGGAAATTCAGGCGAAGGTGAGTGATTGGCTCAACGCCGGCTCGCGCCTTGTGTGGGTGATCGACCCGACTCGCAAACGTGCGCTGGTCTACCGAGAGGACGGCTCAGTGGACCTGCTCGCCAATCGGGATGCGCTCAGCGGCGAAGACGTCCTCCCCGGATTCTCCTGCCCACTCGACGACATCTGGTAGGCAGGCCACGATCCCACGCGTTAGGCGCTGATTCAGCGGTCAACCAGCTCCCGCGCTCCATCGCGCACGGAGCTTCTCGAACCAGCTCGGGGCATTGGGGTCTATCACCTTCACTTCGACCGCGCCCATGAACGCCGTCCCCGTGATCCGCACCAGCGGGGCGTCGGGCGATCTCGTGCTCTCGACTTCCCGCGCGACTTCGAAGCTGCCAATCACCGGGTCGACATCGCATTCGATACGAAGCTCGGGCGGCACCAATACCGTGACACTGCCCATGATGGACTTGATCTCGATGTGAGACGTGCCGGCTCCGATTTGCGCGCGCGTGAGGTCGACCTCCGCGTTCCCCCACAGCGCGAACGCGCGGAACAGGCGCGGGAGTGTCCAATCGCCGTCCCGTTTGACGTGGGCGAGAACCGCGACAGTTCCCCGGCGATTCGGAACGAGCTCGTCGGCCACCACAACAGGGTGCACGCCGGGCGGCTTGGTGGGTGGCTCGAAGCTGGAAGAAGTCACGAGAAGCGGTTCGTCGAATTTTCCTTGGGCACCTGCCCGCCAGCGACACGGTGAGTGAGCGGGTCCCGAACTGAAATCCTATGCGTCGCGCGCTGATGACGACAGGGCTCCGTCGGGGTGGTGCCGCACGGCGATGAAGGTCCGGCAGGTTCGTGTCGTGCTTGGCGCACCGCGCGCACCACGCGGACGAATCAGAGCGTAAGTTGAGAGACGCGTTTCAATCAGGAGCCGCCGTGGCTGTGTCGCAGCTGTCCATTCAGCCCTTGTTGGAGAGTGAGAGCGTCGCGCTCCGCGACGTCGTCTGCCGCGGCGAATGCACGCATGAGAGCGCAGAGGAGCGCGCGGAGCTCACCTACCTCGTGTTTCCGTACCGCGGTGTCTACGTTCGTCACCTCGGCGGCGACGACGCAGTAGCCGAAGCCAACCAGGCGTTGTTCTTCAATGCGGACGAGGGCTACCGCGTGAGCCACCCTGTCGTGGGCGGCGACGCCAGCCTGTCGTTATGGGTGAGCGAGCCCGTGCTGCGCGAGCTGGCGCCGCAGGCGCAATTGCGCGACGGCCCGATCGCCTTTCGCCGGCACCGACTGCGCATCGACGCGCGGGCACAGGCCCTCGTCGCACTGCTGCGGCACGGGCTGGGGCGGAACGCCGTCGACACCCTACAGGCCGAGACGCTCGTGCTGACGCTCGTCCGCCGGTCGTTAGGCGAGCGCACGTCGCACGCGGCTGGGGCCAGCGCCGGGCGGCAGAAGCTCGCCGACCGCGCCAAGCTCGCGCTCTCCACCGATCTCGGGCGCCGCTGGACGCTGGCCGAGATCGCGGACGAGGTAGGAGTGTCGCCGGTCTATCTCACGCAGGTGTTCCAGCAAGTGGAAGGGATGCCACTCTATCGCTATCAGCTTCGCCTTCGGCTCGCGCGCGCCCTCGATCTGCTCGGCCAGTACGACGACCTCACGGCGTTAGGGCTCGACCTCGGCTTCTCCAGCCACAGCCATTTCACGGCCGCCTTTCGCCAGGCGTACGGCCGCACACCGGCAGAGTTCCAGCGCTCGGCACAGCTTCGCTGAGTCATTGCCCGTTCGGCCGCGCAGCCGAACGCCGTTCGATCGCTAAAGATCTCGATAGCAGGCGATCTTCCCCGCGCGCTTTCTTGTGCGTGTTCCCGAGGTTTGCCCTTCGAACGATCGAAACAGCGAGCGAATCATGACTGCGAAGACCTGCGCCGCCTGCGACTGCGAGCTCGATGCCAACGCAATCGCCGTAAAGGTCGGTGGCAACACCGTGGAAGTGTGCTGCGACGAGTGCGCGCAAACCCTGCGCGAAGCCCACGCGTCAGCCGCGTCGGCGCCCGAGAAGACGTCCAGCCGGAGAGGTTGAGCGATGCCTACAAGTTCGGCCGCGCCGGCGAGGCGCTCCGTCGTGACTCCATCCGGACGGATCAGCTACATCGAAGCGGGAAAGGGGCCGGTGGCGCTGTTCGTCCACGGTGTGCTGCTGAACGGCCACATCTGGCGCCATCAGCTCGCCGGATTGTCGGACGTGCGGCGGTGCATTGCCGTGGATCTGCTCGCACACGGCGATACCGAGATTTCGGCGGATCAAGATGTGTCGGTGGCCGCGAACGCGACGATGCTTGCGCAATTCCTCGACGCGCTGGGTATCGACCAGGTGGATCTCGTCGGCAACGATAGCGGCGGCGGTATCGCGCAAATCTTCGCGGCGACGTATCCGTCACGCGTTCGCACGCTCACCCTCACCGACTGCGACGCGCACGACAACTGGCCCCCGTCGGCGTTCAAGCCGTTTCTCGAGATGGCGGCGGCGGGTGGGCTCCGCGGGACGCTCGACGCCATGCTCGCCGACAAGAACGTCTATCGCTCGCCGCAGGCGCTGGGACCGGCGTACGAACACCCCGAGCGGTTGGACGACGACACGATCGAGACGTACCTGCGACCGTTGGTGCGCACGGAGCAGCGGACGCGCGACTTCCAGCGCTTTCTCGCCGCGTTCGACAACAAGCACACCGTGGCGATCGAGGACCGCCTGCGCCAGCTCGAGGCGCCGACGTTGATCGCGTGGGGCACGGACGACGTCTATTTCGACGTCCGATGGTCGCGATGGCTGGCGGAGACGATCCCTGGCACCCGCCGGCGGATCGAGCTGCACGGCGCCCGGATCTTCTTCCCGGAGGAGCGTGCCGCCGAGTTCAACCAGGATCTGCGAGCCCACTGGTCGGCGAGCGTCGGATAGGCGGCGATCAGGCAGCGCACGTCACCACGCTACGGCACTTCTGAACTTCCGAGCTGACCGAATCGCGCCGCGAGACTACCGATGACGAGCGGGGCGGATTCCGAAGAATTCGCCCCGCTCGCCTTGGCGCTCGCCGCTCTGGCTACTTCTTGCCACCCGCGCCGTGCGGGACCGCCACGCCTCCGCCCGTGAGCTGCGCCGTGTTGTTCTTCGCCGTCGCGAGTGTCCCTGGCATCGCCAACGTGCCCGGCCCGCCCAGCCAGATCCGGTCGATGCCCGTACCCGGGTTGTTCCGGTCTTCGGCGTAGACCGTGAAGCTCTGGTTGCCGACCGTGACGTAGGTGCCAGCGGCAGCGTCCCACTTCGCGTAGGTCGCCTTGCCGTTGAAGCTCGCCCATCCCAACGGGACGGTCGGATCCTCGCCCGAGCGCCAGGCCGCCTAACGCGTTGCTCTTGAGGCGCGACACGGTCCCGTCGGGGTAGTGTCGCACGGCGATGAAGTTCCCCTGCAGGTTGGTGCCGTTCTTGGCGTACTTCATGGTGAAGCCGAAGTTGACCTTGTCGCCGCCGAACACGAAGCTCCCGCCGCCGGTGGCGAAGCCCAGGCTCGGGTCGTACACCGTGAAGGCATCGGCGTAGGTGCCCGTGTAGTAGTCGCCAGTCGCGGTGGCCTGCACTTCATACGTGTTCACGGCGAGCGGCACCGGGTTCTTGCACGTGAACGGGCGCACTGCGGCGTAGCCGGTCCCGCTGACGGTGCCGGCGGTGCAGGTGAGGCATAGCTGCTCCCGCCCGCGACCGGCGCCAGCGCCACGGAGAGTCCCGCGTTCGCGATGCTGCCGAGTCCAGCCGTCGCGGCGGCAAGGTCGGGCGACGTCTCCTTGACCTGGAGCGATAGCGTTAGGCTGTTCGCGGCGAGCGAGCCGCCAGGCGAGCCGACCTGGAGAGCGGCCACGTTGGCGCTCGCGTACAGTATCGTCGCGTTCTCCTTCGTCACCGTCAGTGACGTCGCGTCGCTGGTCGAGCCGGTGAAGTTGCCCGTCGCGGTGAAGACGGCCTTGAACTGCACGGCGGTACCGGCCGCCTGGAGAATCTGATGGTCGGCCACGGATGCCGTGCCGGCGACGACGTCGACGGGGCTCCCGAGGTCCGCGAAGCTCGCGCCGCCGTCAACCGATTTCTTGAACTGGACGTTGCCGGTTGCGGTGGCCGGCAGAATGGCCGCGGCGACGGTCACCTTGTCGCTGTACTGCTGCGTGCTCGGGGTGAGCGTGAGCGTGGTCGTGACGATGCCTGCCAACTCCGGCGGCACGGTCGACCGGCCGGTCCCGTTGTACCCCCAGCAGACGACGGTGCCGTCGCTCTTCACAGCGCAGATGCATGTTCTGCGCGGATTGGCGCTGGCATACGCCGGCAACGCGCGAGAAGGAATGGCCGAGTCGGCGCGCGGATTGGATCTTGGCGCTCCCGACCCGTTGGCGACGCGATCGATCAACTACGCGTACTACACCTACGTCTCGGCGCGCACGGCGTTGGTCGCCGGAGATCGTGACAAGGCGATCGAGCTGCTCGGCGAAGCGATGCGGCTGCGGTACTTCGTGACACCAGCGTGGCTGCGGATCGATCCGACGTGGAAGTCGCTGCGGGGGGGATCCCCGTTTCGAGAAGCTCTCGACGGAGCCCTGACCTCGGTTTTCGGTCCGCTCGCCGTCACGGCGCGACGGTCTGGATCTCCACACGCGACGCCTGCGTCGGCGTACGCCAGATCCGGTGCGTCTGCGCCTTGTAGTCGGCCGCCGTCGCCTGGAAGATGTTCGGCACCCACGTCTGCGGGTTCCGGTCGATGATCGGGAACCAGGTGCTCTGCACCTGCACCATGATCCGGTGCCCTTTCTGGAATCGATAGCTCTGCGTGTGCAGGTCGATGGTGAACGGCGTGACCACGTTAGGCACGAGCGGCACCGGCTTCTCGAATGACTTGTAGAATCGTCCGCGGAATACGTCATTCGCGATCATGAGCTCGTAGCCGCCCAGCTTGAAATCGGGATCGTACTTCTCCGGGTAGACGTCGATCAGCTTCACCACCCAGTCCGCATCTTGCCCGGTCGTGCTGGCGAACAGCTTCGCCGTGATCTCGCCGGCGACCACCACGTCCTCCGCCAGCGGCTCCGTCTCCCAACTCAGCACGTCCGGCCGCCCCTGCACGAACCGCTGGTCCTCGAGCAGCCACGTGTACCACCCCGATCCCTTCGGGTAATACGTCGGCTCGATCGGCCGCTTGCGATACGGCACCGGGTGCGCCGGGTCGCTCACGTAGCTGTCGAACGAGTCGCCGGTCGCCTTGGGCGGCGTGAACGCGAGCTCGCCGTTAGGCTGAAAGTACAGCGATTTCGTGGTCGCGTTCTTCGGTGGCCACGAGTCGAACGTGCGCCACGTGTTGCTCCCCGCTTCGAACACCGTCGCCTCGGGCTGCACGAGCGTGCCCTTGTCCTTCAGGTAGTACGCGAAGAACGGCGCCTGAATCTTCGACCGGTAGTACTCGCCGGTCGCCGAGCCAAAGTCGATGTTGCCGAGCTTCTGCCCGGGCCCGCCGCTCCAGCCCCCGTGTCGCCACGGACCCACGACGAGGAAGTTGCGATTCGCCTGGTCGTGCTTTTCGAGCGCTCGGTAGATCGTGACGGGACCGTAGAAATCTTCCTGATCCCACCAGCCGGCCACATTGAGCGTCGGCACGGTGACACGCGTTAGGTACGGGCGCATCGCCTGACGCTGCCAGAACTGGTCGTAGTTGGGATGCGTCGCGAAGTCGGTCCACGTCGGCAGTTTCTTGTCCTTGAGAACCTTGGCCTGGATGTTCGACAGGGGCCCGACGTTCAGATACCACTCGTACGTGTCGTAGCGATCGAAGTCGAAGTCCGAGTTCTCGCGCGTCGCCTCGGTGAGCCACGCGTACTCGAAGCCATACGAGAGCCGGAACGCGCCGTTGTGGTGGAAGTCGTCGCCGAGGAACATGTCGGCGGGCGACGCCTGCGGGCTCACCGCTCTGAGCGCCTTGTGGCCGCCGAGCATTCCCATCGCCGCGGTCCAGCCGTCGTAGCTCACGCCCAACATTCCCACTCGACCGTTGTTGTTGGGGACGTGCGCGAGCATCCAGTCGATCGAGTCGTTCGTGTCGGTCGACTCGTCGATTGCCTGCCCCGGCGCGTCGACCGGTTTTGGCGGACGCTGCATGACGAACGTTCCTTCGCTCTTGTAGCGACCGCGAATGTCCTGGAAGACGAAGATGTAGCCGTCCTCGGCGAGGTCCTTGTAGGAGGCGGCGATCTCGCCTTCGGAGCCGCCGACGCCGTACGGCGTCCGCTCGAATAGAAACGGCAGGGGCTCGGTCGCGTTACGCGGGCTGAAGATCTCGACGTGCAGCTTCGCGCCGTCGCGCATCGGGATGTCCGCCGACGTGTGAACGTAGGTCGACGGGTCGTACTTGCCGGCCGGCTGCTGAGCGGACAGGGCCGAAACGAAGCACACGCCGCCGAGCGTCCAGCAGCGGAGCGCGAAGAGCGTTGAGCGCATGGTGGACCTTTGGCGAATCGGGGATGCCTGAAGGTGGCGTTCGACAACATCTTCGTACAGCCGTCACTTTCGGCATGTCGAGGCGGGCGGACGGATCGCCTGGGCTTCTTCGGATGCCCACCCCGTCCGCGGAACCTCGACTGATCCTGGGCGTAGGGTGTTCAGTATCGGTGTGGAGGTTCGCCATGACCCGACAACGTGCCAAGCTCTGGTCTGTGGCCGCGTCGCTCTTCACGCTCATCAATCTCGGTGGCGCGGGGATGGCCGCCGTGGCGGGTGAAGTGCTGGGAACGAGTCGACGCCGCTTCGCCAAAGCCGCCCCGAGATGCGGGCACCTAACGATGCCTCTTCGGGATGACATGTCACCGGATCGATGAAATGAAGCGCGAATGACCATTCGGCGAATTGGCTGCGTCGGCGACCTGCACGGCGCGTTACGGTCGCTTCGCATGGTGTTGGAGCATTTACGTGCCGTCGACGTCGAAGGCATCCTGTTCACCGGTGACTTTGCGCGCGGTCCATGGAACGCCGATCCGGCGTTGGGGAACACCGCGTCTCCAGCCGAGCTGCTGGACGTTGTGACCTCGGCCAGTGCGAATGTGCTCCTCGTGCCGGGGAACCACGACGATCCCGCGCTCGGCGGCAGCATCTCGGTGGATGGCCGTGAGACGACGTGGCTGGGGTGGCGAGTTGCCGGCGTCGGCGGCAGCCCATTCACCGGCGGCCGCTTTCCTTACGAGTGGTCCGATGACCGCGTGGACCTTACCGCGTGGCGCGCGCCAGAGATCCTCCTCGCGCACTCGCCGCCTGCGGACAGCGGGCTCGATGTGATCACGTCGGGGAAGGCCGTGGGGAGCAGGGCGATTCGTGAGGTTGCAGAGCGCATGACCGGACTGCTCTTGTGCGGCCACATCCATGAAGCCGTCGGCGTCGCGCAGCTCGGCCAGTGCGTCTGCTACAATGCCGGATCGCTTGGTGAGCCGTTCGGCGCGGTGCAGTGTGGCGTCGCCGCCTTCGATGATGCGACCGGCATGTGGCAGGTCGACCACGTCCGGCTTCCAACGAGCCGACCCTAACGAGTCAGCCCACCCACCGCAGCCCGTGCTTCGAACGCGGCAGTGACCGGATGCGCGGACCGCCGGCCGCAACGATCGCGTTGCACACCGCCGGTGGAGACGAAAACGGTTGGAGGCTGAGCGCTAGCGCGGTCAGACAGCTCCCTTGGCAGTGCGTGGCGCGGTCAGCGACCAGTGACTGTGGATCACCTTCCACTCTCTGCGTTTATGCGCCGAGAACCTGTACGGAGTCAAATCATGACGCTCCGCGAGCGCCTGATCGCGTTCGAGTCTCCGGACGCGCTCGGAAACCGAAAGCCGAGCTCGCGCGCACGGAGTGCATTCGGGGCGCGGTCCTTTCAGCCGCACATGACACTGCTGCGCCCGGGTAGCGGTATCGATCCTGACCTGACGAAGCTCGGCGCTCCTTTCCGTGCACACTTCGATGCGCTCCACTTCGACCGATTCCAGATCGATATCGCGTTACCGCGACGACGGTTTCGATCGCATGACGGTACTCACTCGTGATTGCCCCACCTGGCGAGGGCGCGACGCATTTCGGTGTCGAGAGGCCAATGCCGGGAATGCGTGCACGCTGCTCACCTTGGCCGATCCATACTAGCACGGTATACTAGTAGGATACACATGTAATCGGCGATCAATGGCTAAGCGAGAACCGAAGCGCGTGCGCGAACAGGTCGTGGTCTACCTCGATGCCCGCGATCGTGCGCTCCTCGAGGAACTGACCAGGACAACCGGACTGGCGAAAACGGAGTTGTTTCGGCGAGGACTGCGCCGCCTCGCCGACGACGCGCTGACCGGCAAGGCGCCTGGGTACTCTCTGCGGCAGCTCGTCACGTCGGCTCACGACGACGACTTCCCACCCGACGTCGCCAAGCGCGCAGACGACTACCTCTACCGCCAGAAATACGAGCGACGCAAACCGAAAAAGCGTGCGCGCCCTCGTTGACACTGGCGCTCTGATCGCGCTCAGCCGGCGAAAAGACCAACACCACGCCCGCGCTGTCGACATCGCCGAGCGGCATCTTGGCTCCGGCGGCCAGTTCGTCGGGACCACGCTCATTCTGGCCGAGTTTCACTCACACCTCCTGTACCTCCGCGGCCCCAGCGCAGCGCGAGTCGCCGTCTCCGCATTGCTCGACGATCCCGTGCATGAGTGGCTTCCGGTATCCTCGGACCTCGAGCGCGACGCAATCGGCAGATGGTTGGCTCGCTTCTCCGATCAGGAGTTCTCGCTGACTGACGCCGTCAGTTTCGAGGTCATGCGTCGAAACAGGATGACACACGCATTCGCCTTCGACAGGCACTTCGCGATCGCCGGGTTCGAGTTGCTCGGGACGGCATGACGCACAGTGCAGGCTCGCGTCACCTCGCACCCGCCGCCCGGAGCAGCGGAGCCCCTTCGGTCCAGTGCTGCCTGACCGCGACGGCGAGCGGAGTTGCTCCTTCAAATCCGTGACGTTCACCGGCGAGCTGGCTCGAGCGAGGTGTCGGTCGGGAGATGTACTCAGCCTACCTCGCCATCGACCCGACCCTTCGCTCCCTGCACGCTGAGCCGCGATTCCGCGCTCCTGAAGAGGATAGGGCTGGCCCTGTAGCCGGCGGTCGCGGCGCTCCGCCCAACGGGCTCGCTCAGCGAGCGCTCATGGAACGCTCATGCAGCGTCCAATGTCGGGAAACCCCCGACGCCCCCACCATACGCGTGGCTGCAGGACACGGCCAGTCCAGCGCACTAACCAATCTTGCCGCAGGAGACGGCCATGCGACTCAAACTCGGCTCCCTCGCCCCCGACTTCGTCGCCGAATCCATCGGCGGTCGGCGGGTCTCGCTCGAGCAACCTCGCGGTCGCCCGCCTAACGCCGAGACCGTCGCTAGAGGCCCTCAGGACGATGGGCGCGGCCCTGTGAGTGCGGCGCCCACCATAGCGAGCATCTACCAACACTACCAACAACCTTTTCGAGGACACGACCATGTCGTTACGAATCGCCGAAACCGCGCCTGACTTCACGGCGGCCACGACCCAGGGCACGATCAATTTCCACGAGTGGCTGGGCGACTCCTGGGGCATCCTGTTCTCGCACCCGAAGGACTTCACACCGGTCTGCACGACGGAGCTCGGCTACATGGCCAGGCTCAAGCCCGAGTTCGACAAGCGCGGCACGAAGATCATCGCCCTCTCGGCGGATCCGGTCGAAAGCCACGTGAGATGGTCGAAGGACATCGAGGAAACCCAGGGCATGGCGCCGAACTATCCAATGATCGGCGACCCCACGCTCGCGATCTCCAAGCTCTACGACATGCTGCCCGCGTCCGCCGGCGACAGCTCGGACGGTCGCACGGCCGCAGACAATCAGGCGGTGCGGACCGTCTACGTCGTCGGTCCCGACAAGAAGATCAAGCTCTCGATCTCCTACCCGATGACCACCGGACGGAACTTCGATGAGTTGGTGCGGGTGCTCGATTCCCTGCAGCTCACCGCAAAACATCGCGTCTCCACGCCGGTGAACTGGAAGCAGGGCGAAGACGTCATCATCGCCGGGTCCGTCAACAATGAGGAAGCGAAGAAGATCTATCCCGACGGTTGGAAGGAGCCGAAGCCGTACATCCGCATCGTGCCACAGCCCGGCCGCGTACGGTACCAGAAGGAAGCCATCACGACGTTCGACGCCACCCCCGAGAAGATCTTCCGCTACATGAGCGCCGGGAACCACCCGCACAAGGCGTTCAAGAGCCACAAGCTCGTCGGCGTCGCCGGCAATGTGGTGACGGTGGACGTGGACGTCTACAATCCCGACGGCTCGACCACGAACATGATCGTCAAACACCGGCTCAACGTGCCTAACGGCGTCGAGACGACAATGATCGGCGGGCACTTCGATGGCGCGCGATTCGTTCACTCGTACACGCCGCTGGGCGAACAGACGAAGGTGGACCTGCGGGGAGACTTCCCGGCGCTGCCGGGGATGAGCGAGGCCGACGAGCTCGCGATGATCGACGGCTTCTTCACCACCGTCTTCGCCGAGGACACGGCGACACTGCGCACGTGGTCGCCCGAGACACCGCGATGAAGAAGCGTATCCTCGTACTCGGGCAGGGTTCGGTGGGCTCGAGCTCACCCCTGCTGTCGGAGTCGCTAGGCGATAGCGTCGAGACGACCCTCATCGACAGGAACGACGCGTTCGTCTTCGGCTTTTCCAAGCGGGACCTCATGTTCGGTCATGCGACGCCGGAGGTCATTGTCGACCATGGCCAGCGAGACCAGCAATGTCAACGAGGCGGATGGCAACGCGGCGGACACGAACAACACCGTGCCGCCGCGTCTTCCTCATTCAATCCATCCGCCATTTCGATCTGACGCAACTTCGAACCGTGACCTGCCGTATCGCCGAGCGTCGGCGACGGGCCGACTACGGATGGTAGAAGTAGTAGTCTGCCGTGTACGGTGACTTGAATTCATCGCCCACGACGGTTCCGGGCGTGGTTGGCGCAAGGCCGCCGACGGTGTTCAGTCGCTGGATGAACGTCGTCTGATTGAAGACGCCCGTTCCGCTGTTGTCCGCGGAAAGCTTGACCCAGGGAATCGCATTGGCGTCCGGCGTGCACTTGTCGACCACCGTGCCGATGACTCTGCTGCCACTCACGGTCAGCCAGTTCGGATTGGCTCCCGGTGCGCTGAAGTGCGTGCCAACCAGCGCGTTCTGGCCGGCGTTGGCGAACAGCTTCGCCTCGGGGTTGGAGAATTTCCATTGCGTGCCGTCCCAACGATAGACCTGGAAGCCTACGCCGAACACGTGGAACGAGATGTTGCTGCCCTCCGGCACCTGAAGATGCGTGACGCAGTCGCCCAGGTCCGGAAACCGACCGTCCGAAGCTGCCTTGACGTCGTACGTGCGCTTCGTGGATTTCGGTCCGGCGGGTGCGTTGTCGGCGCAGCCGATGACGAAGCCCGCGGCCGCAACCATGGCCAGCGAGTACCCAAAGGTGTGTGATGTCCTGATGTTCATTTGCATTCTCCCCAAAGGCTGGCGCGCAAGGACGCGCCGGTGATCCGCGTGGATGGCGTCAATGCCATCACCGGGGAGAACGTGGGGCACCAACAAAGGCGGACAGCAGTTGCCACTCGACAGGGTACGGACCTAACGATAGACAGGGGTCAGCCCTGACTCTCGGTTCGCCTCACCGTTGTCGCATCGATACAATCGAAGCGCGTTCTGATGCCGCCACCCCCGTCACGCATCAGCGTGGGATCGGTACCAGCCCTGGCGTTACGCGAGTTTCGGTCGCGCCGTTGCCCAACTGACCGTACTTGTTGCTACCCCAGCAATAGGTGCTTCCGTTCGCGACGACGCCGCAGACGTGACTGAAGCCGACGCTGATCGCCGCGAAGACGTGACCGCCCACCACCGCGCCAGGTCGGGTCTCGTCGGCAACGTCCTGCTGGCCGAGTGCCTCGGACTCCCATCCCCAGCAAAGGGCCGCGCCGGTGGTGGTGAGCCCGCACGTGACACTGCGACCGGTACCTCGATTGACACTGATCGCGCGAAACCGATGGCCGCCCGCAACCGGTCGCGGCACGACGGAGCTCTTTCTGGTCCCGTCGCCCAGTTCGCCGAATTCGTTGTCTCCCCAGCAGTAGCCCGCGCCGGTTGTCGCGACTCCGCACGTGTACAGGTTGCCGGCGCTGAGGGCGGAGAAGCGCAAGGCGCCGCCGACCGCAACGGGCCGCACGTGCGCTGTACTATCGCCATCGCCGATCTGCCCCGAGCGGCCAGCTCCCCAACAGTAGGCACGCCCGTCGGCGGTGAGCGCACAGCTGTGGTTGAGTCCCGCGCTGATGGAACGAAACGTCAGGTTCGTCGCCACCTTGATCGGCGTTAGGCTCGCCGTCTTCGACCCGTTGCCGAGCTGTCCGTCGTCGTTTTCGCCCCAGCAATACGCGGCGCCGGCGCTGGTGACGCCGCACGCGTGGTCGAACCCGGCGCTCAACGACGACAACGTGAGGTCACCACCGATGGCGACCGGTACGCCACGCTCCGTAGCATCACCGGGCACGGGACCAGCGTCGTCGTCAGGTTGCGTATTCCCCCAACAATACGGGGCGCCCGACGTGGTGAGCGCACAGGCGAACGACCAGCCTGCGCTCACGCTCGCGAATTTCTGCTCGGTCGACACGGGCACGGGGGCGAGGCTGCTGCCACGCGTCCCGTTGCCAAGCTCTCCATGATCGTTGTCCCCCCAACAGAACGCAGTGCCGTCCCGTCGCAGGCCACACGTGAATCCGGCCCCCGCGCTCACCACGTTCGGTTCGGCGGCTGCGAACCGACCGCGAAGCGCGACGGGGAATCGCCACTCCTCGAGCTGCGCGATTGTCTGCGAGATGCTGCGCGCCGTCGCATCGGGGGGCTGGACGTTGAGCAGCACGCCGACGATCTCGCGGCGCTGGTTGAGCAACGCGCCGCCGGAGTGTCCCGGGCTGACCAGCGTCGTCTCGAACGTGAGCAAACTGTCGCTGGTTGACGAGATCGGCGCGGGCGCGACGTTCGTGCCCCACGGCCTGCCCTGCGGATACCCTAACGCGAAGACGCCGTCGCCTCGCGATAGCGACGACGGTGAGCCGAGGCGATCGAACGGTATCCGTGCGACGTCGATGCCTGCCGCCTTCACGCCGGAGATGCTGAGGACCGCCAGATCGAGCTTCGCATCGAACGCGGTGGTCAGCGTCGCGCGCACGGGTTCACCCGGCAGAGAGCGCAGCTCGACTCGAATGTCGCTGGCTTCTTCCGTGCCGCGTCGCACGACGTGACTCGCGGTCACGACGTACAGCCGATCGTTCGCCGCGCCGAAGATGATCCCCGCGCCGATGCTCTCCCGGCCATCGAGCATGCAGCGAATCATCACGACCAGGTGCTCCGTCTCGCCCGAATCGCCCTGCGAAGCGAGTGGCGCTGCCGCGAAAGTCGCCGCGACGAGTGCTCCGCCAATCGCGCGAACACAATGCCGCATGCTCATTCCGGCTTCCGCCACCATTTACGAAACGTCGTGACGACGCCGAACATGTAGAGCGCCGTACCCCACAGCAGTGAGAGCCCCTGACGCTGCCGCAGCCAGTCGAGCAGCGTCGGCATGAGCGACCGGGGATGCTCGCCTGCCCCAGTCCGCAAGTCGCGAACGTCGCCCTGAAATGTCGTGGCGATCCCGTCGTCGCGCAGATCGAGCGTCAGGAACGTGCCGCTCGCTCCGCCGAATCGCAGCATCTCCCCGGGGCGAAGCTTGCGCTCGGTGCCACCGACCGACTCGAAGAAGATGGAGCCGGAGAGCACGGTGGATACAGGGCGCGTGAGCGGACGATCCGCGTCCTGCTCGTTCTCCACTCGATAGACCTGAAGGTCGCGCGCTTCGATCTGTTGCCAACGCGGCGCTTGAGCCGCGGGCGCCAGCGTCAGATCGAGGTCGAGCGCGCTCGTTGTTCCGGTGAAGTCGACCGGCCGCGGGGCGCGCAGCGTCGTCGTCGTTGCCGGCGCGTTGGCTGGTGCGATTACGACCGTCCCCATCACGTCGGCATGCACCCTAACGGGAACGGGCGCCGTGGACCGCAGCGAGATGCGGTATTGACGAGGCAAGTCCGTACGCGAGAGCCACACGTGCGTGCCGGCCGGGACCACGATCCGGTCGACGAGGATACTGCCACGTTTTCCGTCCTTCGCGCTGTCGATCGCGATGCGAATCGCGGGCAAGCCATGGTCCTGGACCGCCGCTTCGTCGGGAAGCTGCGCTTCTTTCAGCCCCGCCACGCCGATCGCGGTCACGTCGAGCGGACGATTGAGCGGCTGCTCGACCGCGGACACGAAGCCGAGGCCCGTGAACGAGCCGCCGAATTCGATCGTGGTCGTCGGCACGCGAGTGAACAGCAGCACGCTCGCCACTACGAGGGTGACCACGAATATCGTGGCCGGCAGCCAGCGGTTCGGGCGTGGCGACGCGGGCGGAGCCGCGTCCGGTCGATTGGCGGGTGCCGTCACTGGTTGCCCGGCGCAGGCAGCGGGCCGGGATGGAACAGCAGAAACTCCGAGTTGGCTGACCCGCCTCGCTTGAGTGTCGCGGAGATGCGCACGAAGTAGATGCCTCGGGCCTCGAGGGCCTTGAGTCTGATGTCGATCCCGCGCTCGGCCGGATAGAAGCCGTAGGCGAGGCTCTCGTCGCGCTGGAGATACGACACAGGCTTCCCGTCAGGGCCGGCGGTGGCGAGCGTGACGAACACATCGCTCAGCTCCACGCTGGGCTTAAGAGTGATTCGGTAGCGCGTCGAGCGAGCGGGCGCCTTGCGCTGGCTGATTCTGAGGGGCACGAACACGTCGCGGCGTTCACCGCCCATCATTGCCGATGCCGACCCGGTCACGCCGATATCGGCGTTGCCGATCCGAAGCGCCTGGAGGACGTCTGCCGGCCACAGGTAGGGACTCGCCGGGATCGGGTTGGCCGTGTCCATCCGGTAGTAGAGTCCCGGCTTGATCGAATACGCGCGCAGTTTCACCATCTCGCCATCGGGCGGCGTCCACTCCACGCGGAGAGGAAGCGTCGACGTGTCATCGATGGCCTCGAAGCTTTCCACCAGTGACGCCACGAGGAGGCTCGAGCTGGTGCTCACGTCCTGGCTATATACGCCCTCGCACCGGTCACCGCGCTGGCGATACCGCAACGGGTCAGTCACGCGCGTCTTGAGCGAATCGCACGCGATAGCCACGTTAGGCGCCACGCGACTCGACCCAGGCGAGCGGGCGAGCAAACCGAGTCCGAGCAGGCAGAGGGTAGCCGGTATTCGCAGCATGTGTCACCTTACTTCTCTCGTCCCACACCCGCCAGAGCGACACCCTCATGCATCGACGTGATTTCGCCAGACTCGCCGGAGTAGCTGCAGTCGCGCCGCGTACGGTTCTTCTCGCTCACACCACGCGCACGAAAAAGACGGAGCGCGCATCCGAAGCGTGGCCGGGCTACGAGCGTGCAATTGCCATCGACTGCCTCGCGAGCCCGGGCCCGTTCAACACGTCCGACGCCACGGCCAATCCGCTCACACCCGAGATGGTCGCGAACGCGAAGGCGTCAGGCATCACGGCCGTGAACCTGACGGTGAGCGCGAACACGTTCGCCGACACGTTCCGTCAGATGGCGTACTGGGAGAACGAGCTGCAGGCGCACTCCGACGTCCTGATGAAGGTCTACTCGCTCGCGGACATCCGCCGGGCGAAGGAAAGTCGGAGACTGGGGCTCATCTACGGATTCCAGAACGCGACGATGCTCGAGGGCGACGCAACGAACCTCGACGCGTTTCAGCGATTCGGGGTCCGCATCATCCAGCTCACCTACAACGACCGCAACATCCTCGGCGACGGCTGTCTCGAGCCAGCCAACGCGGGACTGAGCCGCTACGGCCGAGACGTCGTCGCGCGCATGAACGAGCTGCGTATGGTGGTGGACCTCAGTCACTGCGGCCTGCAGACGACCTCCGATGGCATCGCCGCGTCCACACGACCGGTAGCGATCACCCATAGCGGCTGCCGAGGCGTGTTCGACCATCCGCGCAGCAAGACTGACGACATCCTGCGCGCCCTCGCGAACAAGGGTGGCGTGATCGGCATCTACATGATGCCGTTCATCAACGCGCAGGGGCAGCCGATGGCCGCGGATCTCGTCAGGCAGATCGAGTACGCCGTCAACGTGTGCGGAGAGGACCACGTCGGGATCGGCAGCGACCTCTCGATCACGCCGCACGTGGTGACCGCGGAGTACGAGGCGCGGCACCGCCGATTCGTCGAGGCCCGCAAGCAGCGTGGCATCGCGGCGCCGCGCGAGGAGGACTTCATGTTCGTCAAGGACCTCAACACGCCGAGGCGACTCGATCAGATCGCGGATCAGCTCCTCGCGCGCAAGCACTCGGTGGCGCGCGTGGAGAAGATCATCGGTGGAAACTGGATGCGGCTGTTCAGTGAGGTATGGGGCTGATGGAAAGCCAGCGCGTTGTGTTTCGGCAGGTCGAGAGCATTCCCGTCGCCGTCATTCGCCGCCGCGCCAGCCCCAGCCAGTTGTCGACGCTCGTTCCCGAGTGCTGCGGACTCGTATGGCGTGCCGTACAGGCGCAAAAGGAAACGGGAGCGAAGGGCGGTCGTCACGTCGCCATCTACTGGAACGGTGACATTCGTCTCGAGGTCGGTGTCGAGCTTCAGGGCCCGTTCGAGGAAACGGGCGAGGTGGTCCGGTCCGCGACGCCCGGCGGGCCGGCTGCCGTCGTCACGCACTTCGGGCCGTACCACGCGCTGGGAGCGGCGCATAACGCGGTCCGAGCATGGTGCGAAGCGAACGGCCACCGCCTCGCTGGTCCAAACTGGGAGATCTACGGGCACTGGCAGCCCGAGTGGGACACGAATCCGAGCCTGATTCGGACAGACGTGTTCTATCAGATCGCCTCTTCCTGAGGCGGACAGAAGTTCCCTATGGAAACGGCAAAGACCTGACGCGGATTAACAACGATCACCACGATTTCGTGGAAGGGAGCGTCAGTGCCTGCGGAGCCAATCCGCGTCATCGTCGTGATCGTAGTTCATCCGCGTCAGGTCTTGCCGGTTGTTTGGGTTACCGCGGACGCAGCGCGATCGCCGGGTCGATCCGCGTCGCTCGCCGCGCAGGTACGTACCCGGCCAGCACGGCGACGCCGGCCAGAACCGCCAGCACACCCGCGTAGGTCACCGGGTCCGCCGAGCCCACATCGAACAGGAGCCCTCGAATCGCGCGCGTCGCCAGCCACGAGGCCGGCAACCCCATCGCGATGCCGACCAGCACCAGCACGCCGGTCTCACCGAAGATGCGGGTCCGCAGGCTCGCCGGGGTGGCGCCTAACGCCATGCGGATGCCGATCTCCTGGGTGCGCTGGCTCACCGAATACGAGATCACCGCATAGAGTCCCAGACACGACAGCATCAGACCGAACACTGCGAACCCCGCTACCAGCAACACGGTGAAGCGGCGCGCGAACACCGAATGGTCTACGAGCTCCTCCATCGTGCGGAACTCCACCACTGGCAAGCTTGCGTCCATTCGGCGGAGTGCCGCACGAACGCCGGCCGCGAGCGCTGTGGGTGGAATCGCCCCGCGGACCACGAGATCCACCGACTGATAATCGCCCGTCTGACGGATCGGCATGTACATCTCGGCGTCGACCGCGCGGTCGAGCCCGAAATATCGGACGTCGCCTACGACACCCACGACGCGGCGATTCTTGTTGCTCGTCTTCACGACACGGCCGATCGGATCCTTTCCCGGCCAGAGCGTGCCGGCCAACGTCTCGTTGATGATGATGACTGGTTCGCTCGTGGAGTCGTCCGCCGTGGTGAACGCTCGGCCCGCGCGCACGGGAATCTTCATGGCGGCCAGGTAGCCCACGTCGATCATGCGCACCAGCGGCTGGACACCCTGGTCGGCGTTAGGCTCGACACCGTCCGCCAACGCGCTCCAGCGACGCCAGCCGAAGTTGTCGCCGAGTGGAAGGGCGTCGGTGAGGCCGAGCGCTTGGACACCGGGCACCGACCGCACCGCGCGCACCGCCTCCTCGAAGTAGACCGTGCGCCGTGCGAACGTCGACTGAACGCGGGATGGGTCCACGCGTACCGCGATCAGGTTCTCTGTCGCGAAGCCGGGCTGCACGTCGAGCACGCGCCGAAGACTGCGAATGAGTAAGCCCGCGCCCGCGCAGAGAACG
>Ga0075424_100000909_pt1 | contig 24760 bp, 28 predicted proteins | sample SoiMethybrSBSTD3_FD_75301 | JGI IMG/M metagenome (GOLD analysis project Ga0075424, IMG submission 75301) | Bulk soil microbial communities from a Populus tree surrounding site in Tennessee, USA - Soil MetaG P. TD hybrid SBSTD3 | ecosystem: Environmental > Terrestrial > Soil > Tree plantation... | reverse complement strand
GCCCCGAAAACTCACCACTATCCGCCATTACGCCTTCATCAATGTAAGCCTCGCTCAAGCTCTCGCTATCGAGTTTCTGGTTTAGCGGTTGAATCACCACGCGAATCGGCAGGTGATATTTTTTCGCGAATTCAAAATCGCGCTGGTCGTGTGCCGGAACAGCCATGACGGCGCCGGTGCCATACTCCATCAGCACGAAGTTGGCGAGATAAATCGGAATGTTCTCTCGAGTAAACGGATTGGTACAGTAGGAGCCGGTGAAAACGCCTTCCTTCTCGCCTTCCTCCGCGCCGCGGTTTGTCTGGCTGATGTTCTTGAAGCGGTCGATGAACTCTCGAACTGCCGACTCTTGCTCGGTTCCGGCCGCGAGACTGACTGCCATCGGGTGCTCGACCGCAAGAGAAACGAAGGTGGCGCCGAAAATCGTATCTTGACGAGTCGTAAAGATACGCAGCGCTCCCGTACGCCCGACCAGCGGAAAATCGATTTCTGCGCCGACCGATTTGCCGATCCAGTTCCTCTGCATGATGAGAACTTTCTCGGGCCAACCGGGGAGTTGCTCCAAATCGCGGAGCAATTCCTCCGCGTAGTCGGTGATGCGGAAAAACCACTGCTCGAGCTCTTTCTGCGTCACCGCTGAGTCGCAGCGCCAGCAGCGCCCATCGATCACCTGCTCATTGGCCAGCACGGTCTCGCAGGAGGGACACCAATTCACAAATGAGTTCTTTTTGTACGCCAAGCCCTTCTTGAAGAACTGCAAAAAAATCCATTGATTCCACTGATAATATTCCGGTGTGCACGTGGCGATCTCGCGATCCCAGTCGTAGGAGAGCCCCATACGCTTGAGCTGATTCTTCATGTAGAGAATGTTTTCATCGGTCCACGCCTGAGGATGCACACCCCGTTCAATCGCCGCATTCTCCGCCGGCAATCCGAACGCATCCCATCCCATCGGATGGAGCACATTGAAGCCGTGCATGCGCTTGTAGCGTGCTACCACATCGCCGATCGAGTAATTTCGCACGTGGCCCATATGGATGCGGCCAGAGGGATAGGGAAACATCTCCAGGACGTAATATTTCGGCTTGCTCGGATCTGCGTGCACGCGAAACGCCTGCTCCGAGTCCCAGAGACTTTGCCACTTTCGCTCTATTGCTTCAGGCTGATAGCGCTCTTCCATGGCTGATCAGGTCTTGCTAGCTTTCGAGCGGGCCACGTGGTCCAACACCCCGTTGATGAAAGTGGCTGATTCGGCGCTGCCGAAACGCTTCGCTATTTCGATGGCTTCATCCAAGCTCACGTTTGCAGGAATATCCGGGCAGAAGAGCAGCTCATAGGCGGCGATCCGAATAATTTCCAGATCCACCTTGGCCAGGCGCGGCAGTTTCCAATTTTCCGTGCATTCCGCGATGATGCGATCAAGTTCCGCAGTTTGACTGACCACACCGGAAACCAAACGGCGGGTAAACTCCTTGGCCTGCGGACTTCCCTCGAAATGCTGCAGAAACAGGTCCACGGCGCCGCCCGATGCATCGCCTGTGATCGCGATCTGGTAGAGCGCCTGCAACGCCAGCTCGCGTCCCTTGCGCCGATTACCCTTGGCCGTATGGGCAGGTGTAAGGCTTTCTTGGTTTTCCGACAAGAGTGACTCTGATTTCTGCGCGGCAATAAATTCACGAGAGTTGTCGAATGACACTGATGATCTCGAGAACCGTCAGCAGTGCTTCGTAACCCTTATTCGCGTCCTTCATTCCCGCGCGGTCCATCGCCTGCTGCACGTCATTGGTCGTTAATACGCCGAAGCCAATGGGCAGCTTGTAAGTGCGCACCGCCTCGCCGATACCCGCGGTCACCGCATCACAAACATAATCGAAATGCGGCGTATCCCCCCGAATCACTGCACCAAGACAAACCAAACCGTCGAATCGACCGCTTGCCGCCATCCGGTCGGCAACGATGGGAATTTCGAACGCGCCGGGAACGTGCACCACCGTAAGATTCTCATCGTCACCGCCATTGCTCGTAAAAGCGTCCAGAGCACCAGTCAACAGTTTTTCGGTAATAAAGTGGTTATAGCGGCTCACGATAATGCCGAGCTTCAGCCCGTCCGCCTGTTTTTTTCCTTCAATGATCAAAGGCATGGGACCAGAAGTTCGGCACCGGTTGATTTAGTGCTTGACCGGCTTGGCTTCGAGATTTGAAAGCAGATGACCGAGTTTTACTTGCTTGGTGCGCAAATAGTGAATATTGCTGTCGCGCGGCGGAACCTCCAGCGAAACACGCTCCGCAACGTCTACGCCGTATATTTGCAAACCGGTGATCTTCCGAGGGTTGTTCGTCAGCAGGGCGATTTTTTCCACGCGCAGGTCGCGCAGTATCTGAGCGCCGATGCCGTAGTCGCGTAAATCTTCTTTAAATCCCAATTCGAGATTGGCTTCCACCGTGTCCCGTCCCTGATCCTGCAAGGCATACGCCCTGATCTTGTTGGTCAAGCCGATGCCCCGGCCTTCCTGGTGCATGTAAATCAGCACACCAAAACCGCGCTCATCGATCAACCGCAGGGACTGTCGAATCTGATCGCCGCAGTCGCAGCGTTCCGAGCCAAAAACATCACCGGTGAGACACTCGGAATGCACACGAACCAACACCGGCTCGGCGCGATCGATATTTCCTTTGACCAAAGCCATGTGCTCGAGCCCATCGACTTCGTTGCGATAGACAATCGCCCGATACATGCCGCCATGAATCGTAGGAAACTCTTCTTCGGCGACCCGCCGAACCAAGCTTTCATTGCGCAATCGGTAGGAGATCAAGCCGGCAACTGAGACAATCTTGAGATCTTCCTGCTGAGCGAGCCGCTCGAGCGTGGGCAGCAGAGCAACCGATCCATCATCCGCTAGGATCTGGCAAATGACTCCTGCCGGTTTGAAACCCGCCAGCCGAGCCAAGTCCACAGAGGCATCGGTTCGTCCTGAGCGCGCCAGCACACCGCCACTGCGCGCCTGCAGCGGCTGAACGTGGCCGGGGATGACTAAGTCTTCGTGCTTGGTTTCCTCCGCGATCGCAGCTTTGATCGTGTGCGCGCGCCCCTCGGCGGAAACGCCGTGCACCCCTTCGAGAGTAACTGAGAACGACGCGCCGCAAAGAAGACCACCGAGCCGGCTATTTTCCTCCGGAATCATGGGAATACTCAGTTCGCGGATACGGTCATCGGTCAAGGTCACATAAATAATGCCGCGACCGTGATGGAGCATGTAATTGATGCTTTGAGCGCTGATCTTTTCGGCGGCTAGGCAAAAAAAGCCATCGCTCTCCGGTGCATCCTCATCGACGAGGACGACGATCCGGCCCCGACGGATTTCTTCTATGCCTTCTTCGATGCTTGCAATGGACATGGATCAACCGAGGCTGTGAACAGAGGACGCGACACCCGAACTATTCGCGCCGATGCAATAAACTTTGGACGTATTTCCCGATAAGATCGGTTTCAATGTTGACTTTATCACCAACCCTACGAGCGCGCAAATTCGTGTGCTGCAAAGTATGAGGGATGATGGCGACGGAGAATCGGCCGCGCCGGCAATCGTTCACCGTCAAGCTGATTCCATCGATCGCGACGGAGCCTTTGCTCACGAGGAACGCAGTTATTGCAACCGGAACAGCGAAGCTGATGATGGTAAACTCGCCTTCTGTGGTCATAGCTAGGATTTTGGCCAAACCATCGACGTGACCGGTAACGAGATGGCCCCCGAGACGATCTGCCAGGCGCATGGGACGCTCCAGATTGACGGCGCTACCCACCGCCAGTTCCTGCAAACTCGTCCGCTTTAAAGTTTCCGGCGAAACGTCCACGGTGAACTCCTTGACGGTTTTTTTTACCACCGTCAAACAGGCGCCGTTAACCGCGATGCTCGCGCCGCGCGACATTTCGCCAAGCGGCAGCTTAGTTTCCACCGTCAACACGGCTGCATGATTTTCGATGCGCAGTGCTGCGATTTTGCCGACGTCTTCGATCAATCCGGTAAACATAAAATAACCAGGATCAGCGGCGCGGCGCTTTTGCCCGAGTTAGATAGGCGGTCACGACCAGGTCATTGCCCGATTTCGCACATCGAAGATCCTGAAGCTCCAGCGCTTGTCGAACACGGCGCAAAGTCAAATCGCCGATCATCGGGATCCCATCGCCGCCAATAATCTTCGGCGCATAAAAAAAAAGAATTTTGTCCACTATCTTTTCCTTGAGGGCTGACGCTGCGATTTTGGCCCCGCCTTCAATCAGCACGCTGACGACGCCGGCGGCCGCTAACTTCCGCAGTAGAAAAAGCCACGGCACGCCACGGCTGCTGACCGGTAACTGCCACACGCACGCTCCTAACGCCTCGATGGCGCGCGCCTTGGCTATCGGCGCTCTTAGGCCTGACACGATAATCGTTTTATCAGGGTCTTTCTGATGGAGAATTTTCGCCGATAATCGAATGGCGAGTCGGCTGTCCAAGACAACGCGCAAGGGATTTCGCCCGCCGCTGATTCGGCAGGTCAGTTGCGGGTCATCGGCCCGGAGCGTTCCCGATCCAATCACTACGGCGTCCACGGTGTTCCGGAGCCGGTGCACGGCGCGACGCGACTCTGCGCCGCTAATCCAGCGCGCATCACCGGTCGGCGCGGCGATCTTGCCATCCACGCTTGCTGCTAGCTTCAGCGTGACGAAGGGCAAGCGCTGAGTAATGAACTTCGTGAACGATTCGATCAGCAGCCGGCATTCGCGTTCGAGAATTCCCACCCGAACAATGACTCCGGCATGCCGGAGCCGCCTGAAGCCACGGCCCGCGACCAACGGATTCGGATCGCGTGTGCCGCAGACGACCTCTCTGATGCCGGATCGGATCAACGCATCGACGCAGGGCGGCGTGCGACCGTAGTGGCCGCACGGCTCGAGCGTAAGGTACAGCGTCGCGCCGCGGGCTTTTGCTCCCGCCCGCTTGAGGGCGACAATTTCCGCGTGATCAGCGCCAGCAAAACGGTGGTAACCGGCGCCGATCACATGACCAGCGCGCACCAGCACGGCACCCACCATCGGATTAGGACTCGTTCTACCGGCGCCTTTCAACGCCAGGCGATAAGCCCGGCGCATGTAAAATTCGTCTCGAGCGCGCGGCTGTGCGTCGGCCAAGAATGCTATTCCCTTTTTTGCCGCGGTTCCGCCGCGCGAGTGGACGGCAGTCCTTTGCGTTCTTTCAAGAGCTCTTCAAGCTCGACCATGAATTCGTTAATGTCCTTGAACGAACGATACACGGAAGCGAAACGGACGTAAGCCACGGGATCGGTATCGTGCAGCTCGCGCATGAGAGTCTCACCGATGACGGAACTCGCGACTTCCTTTTCGCCCCGTTCTTGCACCGCGCGCTCGATGCGATCCGCGATTGTCTCGATGGTATTGATGCTGACTGGCCGCTTTTCGCAGGCACGTCGTAAGCCATTGATGATTTTTAAGCGGTCATAGCTTTCGCGCCGGCCGTCTTTCTTGACCACAAGAGGCATCATTTCCTCGACGCGCTCGTAGGTGGTAAAGCGGCGATTGCAGCGCCCGCACTCACGGCGGCGGCGAATCATGTTGTTGTCTTTGCTGAGACGGGAATCGATCACGCGATTTTCCGTCTCATGGCAATAGGGACATTTCATGGATTAACCGAAGATCGAGGCTGGAGGATTGAGGATGGTACTGTCTTCCATTCTCTATCGTCTGTCCTCGGCCTTTCTCTTAGCCAATCGATGCGGATAGACCGGAAACTTCTTACACAGCTCGGCCACTTCACCGGCGATGCCGCGCAGCGCCCCATCATCATTTACATGGCTCAATGCCCGGGAGATGAAGTCGGCAATCGCATACATTTCGTTTTCTTTCATGCCGCGCGTGGTAACCGCCGGAGTTCCAATGCGGATGCCGCTGGTGACAAACGGTGAGCGCGTATCGAAGGGCACCGCATTGCGATTGACCGTAATGTGCGCCTTGTCGAGAATCTCTTGAGCGACCTTTCCCGTCAGCTCCGACTTCCTCAGATCGACCAGCATCAAGTGATTATCGGTGCCATCCGAGGTGAGCCGGAAGCCTTTGTCAATCAAATCTCTCGCGAGTGCCTGAGCGTTCTTAACGATTTGCTGCTGGTAAATATTGAATTCGGGACTCAGCGCTTCCTTCAATGCCACCGCTTTGGCCGCAATCACGTGCATCAGTGGACCGCCCTGCATGCCGGGAAAAACTTTGCTATCGACTGTCTTGGCATGCTCGGCTTTGCAAAGCACCAGGCCGCCGCGCGGACCTCGGAGCGTTTTGTGCGTTGTCGTTGTGACGAAGTCGGCGTACGGCACTGGGCTCGGGTGCAATTCTGCGGCAACCAGCCCGGCGATATGAGCCATGTCGACCATCAGAAGCGCGCCGATTTGATCGGCAATCTTTCGAAACCGGGCATAATTGATGATGCGCGGGTAGGCGCTCGCGCCGGCGACGATCAGCTTCGGACGATGCTCCTTGGCCAAACGCTCCAACTCGTCGTAATCGATGGTTTCGGTCTTTTCCGAGACGCCATAAGGGATGACCTTATAAAGAAAACCAGAGAAATTGACCGGGCTCCCCATCGAGAGATGCCCGCCATGCGCGAGGTTCATACCTAAATAAGTATCGCCCGGTTGCAAAACCGAAAGATAAACGGTCATGTTGGCTTGCGAGCCGGAGTGCGGCTGGACGTTGGCGTGATCGGCGCCGAATAACTGCTTGGCGCGCGCAATCGCGAGCGATTCGACTTCGTCCACGAACTCGCAGCCGCCGTAATAGCGCTTGCCCGGATATCCCTCCGCGTACTTATTGGTCATTACGCAGCCTTGGGCTTCCAACACCGCTTCACTGACGACGTTCTCAGAGGCGATCAATTCCAAATTGCCTTCCAAGCGCTCGGTCTCTTTTTGGATCGCTGCAAAAACTTGCGGATCGGCCTGTTCGAGAAATGACATAGGGCACCTTCGGCTATTTTTTAGATGCGCGGCCAAGGGTCATGCCGAGATCTAGCTCGATTTGGGCGATTTTATCGACACGCCGTTGATGGCGGCCGCCAGCAAACGGCGTCGAGAGCCAGATGTCGACGATTTGTAGCGCCAGCGACGGCTCGGTTTTCGCGCCACTCAGCACCAGAATGTTGGCGTTGTTGTGCTCGCGGCTGAAGCGGGCACCGTCCAGATCGTGCACCAGCGCTGCGCGTACGCCGGGAAATTTATTTGCGGTGATCGACATCCCGATTCCGCTTGTGCAAATGAGCACGCCTCTATCGACCTCTCCCGCCCCCACCCGGCGCGCCACTTCCCGGGCGTAATCGGGATAATCCACCGATTGCCGGTCCGACGTTCCATGATCGTCGACGTCGATACTTCTGGAGCGCAAGCGACTGATGAGAAAGTCCTTGAGCTCGACACCGCCGTGATCGCAACCGAAGGCAATCATCTGATCCTCTGCCGTTCTCCTGCCGAGTTCCCCGTAGGCCCATAAAGAAAATCGCAGGACGTGGAGAACGCGTCCACGACCCTGCGATTTAGGTGGATAACTGAAGCGATTGCTCGACCGATCAGACTGCAGCGATACGCCGCGGGGAAGCCGGAAATGGCTAGCGATGCGCCTCAATATAGCTAATCACGTCCTGAACGGTTTTGATCTTTTCCGCGTCCTCATCCGAGATTTCCATTTCATACTCTTCCTCGAGCGCCATCACCAGTTCGACGATGTCGAGTGAATCGGCTCCCAAGTCTTCGATGAAGGAAGCCTCCGGAGTGACCTCATCGGCGCTGACGCCCAGTTGCTCGCAGACGATCTCTTTAACCCTAGCCTGAACGGATGCCGCCATCTTTCACATACCTCCTGCTTCAGAATCCTACATGTATAGTCCGCCATTAACGCTAAACACCTGGCCAGTGATGTACCCGGCTTTTTCCCCCGCGAGGAATACAACCACGTCGGCGACTTCCTGGCAAGTGCCAAAACGTCCGAGTGGAATGAGCTGCAGAAACTTTTCCCGTTGCTGACTCGACAGCTTCGCGGTCATCTCCGTCTCGATAAATCCGGGCGCAATCACATTCGCCGTAACATTTCTTGAAGCCAGTTCCCGCGCAATCGTTTTGGTGAAACCGATAATCCCCGCCTTGGAAGCGGAGTAAAGCGATTGGCCCGCGTTGCCCGTCTGCCCGGCCACGGACGCTATGTTAACGATCCTGCCAGAGCGTTGGCGGATCATGTGGCGGGAAACCACTTTGGTGCAGAGGATCGTTCCCTTCAGGTTGGTTCCGACAACTTCGTCCCACTCGGCAGCAGAGATTCGCATCAACAAATTATCGGCAGTTACTCCGGCATTGTTGACGAGAATATCAACTTTGCTCTGACCGTCAACGATTTTCTTGACCGTCTGCTCGATTTGACTTTCGTTGCCGACGTCAAACTGCGCCAGCTCGCCGCGCCCGCCGTGCTCGATGATGGCTCCGAAAGTGGCATCGGCCGCCGTTCGGTTACCACGGTAGTTCACTATGACGTAAGCGCCGGCTCCCGCCAACGCCAGCGCGATTGCGCGCCCGATTCCGCGGCTGGCGCCGGTGACAAGTGCGACTTGACCCGCGAGCGTCATCATTGCGTCCATGCAAGTATTTTCGACAGATCTTGGGGCGCATCAAAATTTTCTACGATCATACCCGGCTCGATGCGCTTGATCAGGCCTTTGAGCACCTTTCCTGGCCCGACTTCGATTATCTGTCGGATCCCCAGTTCGGTGAATTTCTGCACCGATTGCTCCCAGCGCACTGGACGAATCGCCTGCTCGACCAGTAACGATTTTACGCGCTCCGAGCTCCAATTGACTTCGGCTTCCACATTGGTGAGAACACCGATCTTCAGTGGGTGCACGGGAATATTCCGCAAAAGCGCTTCCAGACCTTCAGCCGCCGGCTTCATCAGAGGACAGTGAAACGGCGCGCTGACCGGCAGGTCCAAAGCTCGCTTGGCGCCGCGTTCCTTGGCCAGAACAACGGCCCGTTCAACAGCGCGTTTGGTCCCGGCGATGACGATTTGGCCGCCACCGTTGAAGTTGGCCGGCGCGACGATCTCATCGCCGCTCGCTTCGGAACAGAGGGCTGAGGTTGCATCGGCATCCAACCCCAACAGCACCGCCATTGCGCCTTCGCCGAGGGGGACCGCTTGCTGCATTAAACGGCCGCGCTCCCGAACAATCTTCACAGCATCGCGAAACTCGATCGCCCCCGCGGCGACGAGCGCGCTGTACTCCCCGAGGCTATGACCCGCCACCAGGGTTGCTTGCAACGGCGTTTCAGCTTGCAACACTCGCAACGCCGCCACCGAAGCCGCCAGAATCGCAGGCTGCGTGTTCTCGGTGAGTTTCAAATCCTCTTCGGGACCGCTGAAACAGAGCGCGCTTAACGGGAACGCCAGCGCGTCGTCAGCTTCGGCGAAAGTATTCTTCGCGACGGCGAAATCGGCGCTCAGTCCCTTGCCCATGCCCACATACTGCGATCCCTGACCCGGAAATACCAAGGCGAGACTAGTCGCCACCACGCCTCCGCTCTTCCGAAGTAGGCTCGGGCTCGGTTTTCTCGCCGAGCGATTCGATCTTGGATTTGAAGCGCTCCCAAAGCTTGCGCGAAAGCCCCTCTTTTTTCGTCGCGCCGCCGGGGCTTTCAGCCAACGCCTCGCCGATGTGGCGATTGATTTGTTGATCTACGGCATTAGCGGCGGCGCGAATGGCGTTTTTAATTGCCACGCCGTTGGAGCCGCCATGGGCGATGATCGCTACGCCGTCCAAACCGATCAAAGGTGCGCCGCCGTATTCGGCGTAATCGAGCCGCCGATAAGCTTCACGAAGAGAACTGCGACTCAACAAGTAAGCCACTCTGGTGGGGAGATTTTTCTGAAACGCGTCCTTGAGGACCGCACCAGCGAAGCTTGCCACGCCCTCCATCGTTTTGAGTGCAATATTGCCGGTAAACCCGTCGCAAACGATCACGTCCACTTTACCGTCGAAGATATCCCGCCCTTCAACATATCCGATGTAATTCAACGTTGTCGCCGAGAGTTCCTCGCTCGCGGCCCGGGTTAGATCATTGCCTTTGCTTTCCTCCTCGCCATTGCTCAATACGCCGATGCGCGGGTTGGCAATCCCAAGAATGCGCTCGGCATAGATAGAGCCCATAAGCCCGAACTCTACCAGATGGCGCGGTTTACAATCGACATTTGCACCGGCATCGATAATCACCGTGCCTTTAGCCAAGCTCGGAACCACGATGAGAATCGCCGGACGAGCAACCTGCGGAAGCGTACCCATCACGAACATCCCGAGCGCCATCATCGCTCCCGAATTTCCTGCGCTGACAACGGCGTCGGCCTCGCGGTGCTTCATAAGATCGAACGCAACTCGCATCGAAGATTTTTTTTTACGCAGGGCAAGACTGGGCGATTCGTGCATGGCCACGACTTCAGAAGCCGGCACGATGCTGATTTTCGGTCGATTCGGGTAGTGGGCGAGCTCGCGCTCGATCAATTCCTGGTCGCCGACCAAAATAACCTCGACGCCAAATTCTCGCGTGGCAAGCGCCGCGCCCTCAATCACCGCTTGCGGGGCGTGGTCGCCGCCCATGGCGTCAACGGCAATTTTTGGCATAGGCGGAAAAGCTTAACTTTGCTCGACTTGAATAACGGCGCGGCCGCGGTAAAAGCCGCAATGCGGGCAGGCCCGGTGCGGACGAGTCGTCTCGCCGCAATTGGCACAGGTGCTCCATTGCGGCTTCATCAGAGCGTCGTGGGCGCGCCGTTGGTTCTTGACCCGCTTGGATGTTCTTCTTTTCGGTACCGGCATCGGTTTAGTCCTATCTTTCTCCGCTGGTGTGCGGCCGAAGTAAGTTTCCGGATGAAGCTTAAGTTTAGCGCCCGACTTTGAGAGACCGGAAGATCGCCATACGAGGATCTCCGCGTTCAGCGTCACAGGCGCAAGCCTCTTTATTGAGATTTGCACCGCACTGACTGCATAGTCCGCGGCAATCATCCGAACAGAGCGGGCGCGTCGGCAGAGCAAGGATCACTTGCTCAGCAATCAACGGTTCGAGGTCGATTTCTTCCGCCGAATAGTAGCTGATACCGAGGTCGTCGCGACGCAACTCCTCGGCCCGACGCTCCGCCTTGGTTGGATCAGGAGTTAATACGAATTCAAACGGCTTGTCCAGTGTAAAACTGTACTCTTCCGTGCAACGGCTGCAGCGCCCCTTGAACAAGCCATGAAAATTTCCGCTGAAGAAAATATCCTGGCCGGAACGATAATAGACCAAGTCAACTTCCAGACTCGGTGGAAATATAAAGTCCCGGTTTTGGGTCCGGCGGTATAGCTCGTTTAGTTCCTCAATACGTTCGGAGAAGTGTATCTCTTTGGGAGATTGAGGAATCTCGTCAACGGAGATTTTCATCGGCGGTCATATGCGAAGTGTGTTAAAAGAATATAGACAATTCATTCGGCTTGTCAAGCGGAGGAAACCCGCCAGTCTTCTAAAAAACTACATGAAATCGGCGACTTCCGAACCGCGACCAACTTCGGTCTTCGCCTTGAGTATTCACAATGTTTTTGTTAACCGTGTTGATGTTCAGCTCATGAATTTTCCCAAAACACTGGCAGCCCAGTGGCGGGGCAAGCGGTTCAATTCCTTCAATTGCGCCCTGCGCGAGGTCTTCGACGCGCGCGTTTACAAGATTGGCCTGCGGTTGGATTTCACCTGTCCCAACCGCGACGGCAAAGTCGCTGTGGGCGGCTGTATCTATTGCAATAACGCGAGCCACACACCTCAGGAATACCGGCCGCGGCAATCGGTAACGGCACAACTCGAACAAGGTGCCGTCGCGCTTCAGAAGCGCCACAAAGCGGAAAAGTTCATCGCTTACTTTCAAAGCTACACCAATACCTACGAATCGACAGCCAAGCTCGAGAAACTTTATCGCGAGGCTCTCGACTTTCCCGGGGTCGTTGGAATTTCGATCGCCACGCGACCGGACTGCCTACCCGAATCAACCTTGGATCTGCTCTGTGATATAGCGGAGGAGACCTATTTGTGGTTGGAACTCGGGCTCGAGTCCATGTACGACCGTACACTGGCGTGGGTCAATCGTGGCCACGGCTTGGCGGAATTCGTCGAGACGGTAGCCCGCGCCAAGGATCGCGACCTTCGCGTCTGCACCCATCTGATTCTCGGCTTTCCGGGCGAAACTTTTGCGGACATCTTGAATACGCCCGCGTTGCTCAACCGGTTGGCGGTTGACGGCGTTAAATTGCACAACCTGCACGTCATCAAATACACAGCGCTTGCGAAGCTTTACGAAAAAGACCCATTTCTGCTATTTACTCGCGCCCAATACGTATCGCTAGTGGTCGATTTTCTTGAGCTTTTGAATCCCAAGATAGTCGTCCATCGCCTGACCGGTGAAACCTATCGCGCGATCACCATTGCTCCGGCGTGGTCGATCGACAAAATCGGCGTTCACAATGACATCTACCGGAGCTTAATCGAGCGCAATACGTGGCAAGGCCGGCTTTACGCAAACTCACTCAATGCCGCCTCTACGGGAAAATCATTTTATCCCGAAGGAGCGCGCCTTTGAACGGCCACATCGGTCTGATTCATTCCATCCTGCCGTCGACGGTCGACCTTCACGTCAAGATTCCGGACAAGCATCCGTCCGCGCGAAATCTCGGCTCTGAGCGCGTCGGATCGGGTACGATCATAGACCCGGATGGTTATATTCTGACGGTACACTATGTCACTGTGGGCGCCTCCTCAATTACGGCAACCTTCTCCGATGGTGAACAATATCCCGCTCAGATCGCGGCGGAGGATCAGGAAACGGGGCTTTCGCTGGTGAAAATTTCCGGCCACGATCTGCCGGCCGTGAAGCTGGCGCCGCCCGATTCAGCAACCCCGGGACAGCCCGTCGTCATGATCGCCAGCAATGGCGAAGCCAGCCGGCGTGTCAGCGGCGGTTACATCACCTCAACAGAGGGCTACGACGGACAGTGGGAGTATATGCTGGACAAGACGATTCGGATCACCGCTTCCAATCCAGGGTTCGGCGGCGGTACCCTCGCAAATTTTCGTGGCGAGCTGTTGGGTGTGGTATCGTTGAACCTGAACGAAGTCGGAAAATTTACGCTCGCTATCCCGATCGACTATTATCGCACCTACGAACGTGAACTGAAGCAGTACGGCCAAGTCCGAAGCCGTCCTCGACGGCCATGGCTCGGCATTTATCCTCAAGTCATGGCCGGACACATCGTCATTGGCGGCGTGGTTCCTAACGGTCCGGCCGCGAAATTTGGTCTGCAACAGGGCGATATTATTTTGAGCGTGGAGAAAAAGGAAATCCGTTCGCGCCAGGAGCTTTACCAGGAAATGTGGAAAAAACGCCCGGGAGAACGGATCTCGTTTAGAATTCTGCGGGATGATCAGTCCTTTGACTTGGAAATTGTCGGCGCAGATCGCGCTGACCGGTATCGCTCCTAGTCGTCGCCTCCAACCTTTTGGATTTCTCCCTTGCCGGTGACCTTTATCGCAATCGCCGGTGTGTAAGCTTCGGGTTCATAATTGATCAGCGCCTTGTCGGTCGCCTGTAGATCGCGCAGCTTTACGTTGCTGCCGCCTTTTTCAATTTTCGTCTTGTCGTCGACGCCAACAACCTCTTCACGCACTTTGCCCTTGCGTTCGAGTTGAAATGTTATCGTCCGCTGGCCTACGGCACTGATGACACCCTCAACTTCAACGGCCTTGGTTTTCGCTGCCTTGGCCGATTCTGTTTTTGCCGGCGTGGGTTCCGCCGCCGGAGCCGGCGCAGGTGCAGGTTTGGCAGCCGCTGCTGACGGCGCGGGTGCCGGTTTCTCCTCCACCGAACTGCAGGCGATCGCCAGCACGATCATCAGCGTCACGCTGATCGGCCAGGAAATCGTTGTCACTGAACTCTTCATTCGCGATCCTCCTCGGAAATCAACTGTTTCGGAAGCTCGATAGTTTTCGACAAAAGATAATTTATCAGCTTAAATCATAATTCAGTTTCTCTTGTCAAGGTAAAGCCCGCGGCGCGCGCGTTGAGAAGAGCGCGCGAAAGCACTAGAAGGATATTGCGATGGAAAACTCGTCGGTTGCGCTAAAAAACACTACCGCCTATCGCGTGATCTACGGCGACACCGATCAAATGGGCATTGTCTATTATGCAAATTATTTGCGCTGGTTTGAAAAAGGTCGGGCCGAGTTCTTGCGACAAATCGGCTTGCCCTATTCGACCATCGAGAAGCAGGGATTTCACTTTCCAGTAGTCGAAGTGAGCTGTCGTTATTTGGAATCGGCTCGCTACGACGATCTCGTTCAAATCGAGAGCGAAATGTGCGAGTGCAGACGCGCTTCGCTAACGTTCAAATACGTCATCTGGCGCGACAGTGATCGATCGACAATTGCAACCGGCATGACCAAGCATGCCTGCACCGATCTCACCGGCCGGATCCTGCGAATCCCGAAAATCTTGGTCGACGCTCTGGAGAAGGCAGCGGTCTAGGCATCGCCGTCGGTGGCATTCAGTGCAGCAATCGCTGCACCCATTTCATCGCGAGCTTCGCTATCTTGCTCACTTCTGAAAGCTCGCTCGAGGTGCGCCGTCGCATCGCGATTCCCGATCTCGCCCAAGGCCCAGGCGGCATGCCCACGGATCAGCGCTTCCTGATCCCTCAATGCTCCGATCAGCGCCGGGACGGCTGTCGTGCTCCTGAGGTTTCCGAGCGCAACAGCGACATTGCGCAAAAATCCGCGCCGTTTAGCCCGTAAAACCGGGCTTCCGGAAAAGCGCTGGCGAAATTCTTTTTCATCGAGCGCCAAAAACGGAATTAATTGCGGAGCGTACAATCCGGCTCTCGGCGCGAAGGCCGGTTCGGAACTGGTAGGAGCTTTCGCATTATAGGGACAGATCTCCTGACAGATATCACAACCGAAGATATGATTGCCGATCAGCGGCCGCAGCGCGCGCGGAATCCACCCCTTTAGCTCGATGGTCAGATAGGAAATGCAGCGCCGTGCATCCAGAATATAGGGGCCCACGAAGGCGCCTGTGGGACAGGCTTTAATACACAACTCGCAGCGGCCGCAGCGGTCGCGAATTGGCCGATCATAGGCCAGTGACAAGTCGACAAACAATTCGCCGAGAAAAAACCAAGAGCCTTCCTTGGGCGAAATGAGATGGGTGTTCTTGCCGATCCATCCGAGCCCGGCAATTCCGGCGACGTCTCGCTCCAAGACCGGCCCAGAATCAACAAACGCCTTACCTTGGACCGGGCTCCCGTTTATCGCATGAATTCGGTCGAGCAGAGATTCGAGCCTCTGATGCATGACGCTATGGTAATCATCTCCCCACGCATAGCGCGAAATCCATCCGGTGTTCCGCGCGCGGCCCGCTGGACGGCGGTGATCGGTATTATAATTGAGTCCAACAGAAATGACGGAGACGGCCCAGGGGACAAGCTGCGCCGGGTCACGGCGCAAGAGCTCCGTTCGCTGCATGTAATCGAGCTTCCCGGCAAAACCCGCGCGCAGCCATTGAGCGAAGAACTGCTCATGCCGCGGGGGCGCGACGGGCGAGATCCCCACGAGTGCAAAGCCGAGGCGCTGCGCTTCTTCCTTGATACGGGATGACAACTCGGCTTCGTTGGATGGCGCTATCGAATTCATAGTGAAAACTGCAAGCAAATTACCCGGTTCTTAACACCGCACACAAGTGTCACGATGTTGTCCTGAAGTCTTCGATTCCAGGATAAACGCAGCTGAACGGATCTGAGCGGAGACCGGAGAGTTTTCGCTTAGAGCTCAAGCGAATATCGATAGAATTTCACGCGCTCGAGCGGATTGCATGCGATGCAACGGTTAATGGTAGGAAACTTTGCTGTCCGGCCTGGCCGCCTCAGTGTCGAGCAGTGGTTTCCGACCGGCAAAGCCATCCTCGATGCGGTGCCAGTGGTTGACGCTTGGTTCGCCGATTTGCCAACAGAGGAAAACGACTTCCGCACCGAGCATGCAGGGAAAATCGATCAGACCCTGCTCGACGCCCTTGCAGATGCAACCGTAGCTATTGATCTCCTCGACCCAGCCTTTCACCTGTCCAATCAATTTTGCGATTTCACTGTCGTCTCGGAGCCGGTTCATGAGATTCGGGGTTTCCGGTTCGAGCCCTTCTTTGCGAATCACCGTTTCGCTGGCGCTTTTGAGCCGGCGGATATTCTCTAAAACTTGCTCCACCAAGACGCGCACCTTCGGCAACAAGCCATTCGCTTCATCAACCGTAAACAACCTTGGAAAGCGAGCGTCCATAGATCACCCGTAGCGCGCTTAAACCCCTATTCCTTCGCGCACCTGGCGCAAGAGCGCGATATTATCCGAATGGCCGGTCATTATCGCTGTCACTGCACCGAGAATCGGCCGGCCCAGCAAGTAGAAATCACCCAAGATATCCAAAATCTTGTGGCGGGCAAATTCGTTGTCAAACCGAAGTTGAGTATTCACGATCTTTTCATCATCGATCAAAATGAAATTGCTGAGCCTGCCGCCGTTGGCCAATCCCATATTTTGTAGCTGCGCGATGTCTTTCAAAAAACCGAAAGTACGGGCCGGCGCGATCTCCGCTTTGAAAAACTCCGGACCGTGAAAGACATAAAGATGTTCCTGTTCGCCTACCGGTTGGGGATAACGCAAGACGTAGCGCACTGAAAAATTCTCGTCCGGCTCTATTTTGATCGATTTACCGCCTTTGGCATCGATCCGATATTCCCGGTCAACGATGATCGGAACCACCTCTTCGTCCTGCTCTTCGATGCCCGTTTCATCTATAGCCTCACAAAACTCCAATGCCGATCCATCCAGAATTGGAATCTCCCCCTGTACTTTGATCAGCAAATTGCAGATCCCATAGCTGTGTAATACCGCAAGCAGGTGTTCCACCGTCCCGACAGCATAGTCTTTGGATCGAAGCGAAGTCGCGTATCCAGTGGAGCCGACGTAGTCCAGATGAGCAGGCACCGTGACATCGCCGGAAATGCCAGTGAAAACAATTCCGCTGTTCGCAGGTAACGGATGTAAGATGAGACCCGTTTTGACACCCGAATGAAGACCTTGGCCGGAAAGAACGACACTCTTCGCAAGCGTCTTTTGTTTGAGTCGTTGTGTCGCCGGCGTAGTTTTCACCGCAGTGGCTTGCCCGCGGGGGTTTTGGGATCGCATCCCGGGTTGTGTTTTACCGCCGGCGACCGGCAATTCGCCGAGCGCACGCTGTACCGTCGATAACAATCCGTCGAGAGAAACCGGCTTCTCGATAAAGTCAAAAGCCCCGAATTTTGTCGCTGTCACTGCGGTATGAATATTGCCGTGGCCTGAAACCATCACGACATTAATGTCCGGTCTCTGACTCTTGATCTCTTTTAACAGGCCAATGCCATCCATCTGAGGCATCCAAATGTCGAGCAGCACGAGCTCCGGACAGTGTTCGTCGATGATTCTCAGCACTTCGGTGCCATCGCCGGTATCGACGACTCGATAGCCTTCGTCGCTCAGGGCCTCGCGCACGGATTCGCGCACGCCGTCCTCGTCGTCGACCACTAGGATGGTTTTCTGTGCGGCTGCTTCCTGCATCGATCCTCTCATGATCATGAGTGTAGCGCGTTCTTCGGCGTGATGTGAACTCGCGCATACATCCCGGCCGGCAATTCCACGATAAACCGTGTTCCCTGAGGATCGTTCGGCCGCACCCGGATATACCCACGATGATCCTCTATAATTTGCCTCACAATCGTCAGTCCAAGACCCGTGCCGTTCTCCTTGGTAGAAAAATAGGGCTCGAAAATTTTGCTCCTCATTTCGGGCGCGATACCGGATCCGGTATCGGCGACCTCGAACGTGACCACAGCGGCTTTGGGGTCAAAGTTAGTCGTGAGGGTAACCTCTCCGCGGCCGGCTACCGCGGCCACCGCGTTATCCAGCAGATTCAACAAAAGGCGTTTGATCTGCTCACGATCCAGCTCCAATTTGGGAATGACCCCCGGCCGAAATTGAAATTGAACGCCGGCATGGCCTTCTTTAAATAACACCAGCGCATCAGTAATGATCTCGTTCAAATCGCCGGCCATCAGCCGAGCGGAAGGCAAACGGGCGAACTGAGAAAATTCGTTCACGAGTTTTTTCAGCTCCTCCACTTGCTGGATGATCGTGGTGGTGCACTTGTCGAGGATGGCCCCGTCTTCGACCAAAACCCGGGCGTAACGTTTTCGTAGTCTCTCTGCAGAAAGCTGGATGGGCGTCAGCGGATTCTTGATTTCATGCGCGATGCGCCGGGCGACTTCCCGCCACGCTTCCATTCTTTGCACCTTTTGAATCTGGGTAATATCTTCCAGAAAAAGCATCACGCCCAAGCTCGAACCATCGTCATCGTGCAGCGTCGCGCCGCAGGCCATGATGTTACGTAACTGTTCATGGAGCGACAGTTTGATTTCCTGTTCGACGCTGTCCCCGTTCTTCACACTGTCGACGATTTCACGAATACCGCGCAACGGCTCGGTCCGAAACACCTCATGGTAATATTTGCCCAGCGCGCGCTCCGCTGGCACACCCAAGATTTGCTCCGCAGCCTTGTTCCACGTGGTGACTTTCCCCGCCGGATCCACCGACACAACGCCCGCCGCGATGTTCGCAAGCAGGGTTTGCACGACTGTGCCGCGCCGCTCGAGCTCCAGTTTGATCTGCTTGAGATCGGCGGTCATGTGATTGAACGAGTTCATCAGTACGCCGAGCTCATCGTCTCCGCCGGCTTCGATCTTATAGTCCCAGTTGCCGTGCGCCACCTGGTGAGTTCCCTCGGCAAGCTTCTGAATCGGTACGATAATGCCCTTGGATAAATAAATGCCGCACCAGATCGCGGCAAAGATAATCACCAGCGTAATCAGCAGCATGGTGAGAAGGTAGCTGTTCTTCACCGGCGCTTTGAGAAAAGTCAAAAATTTGTATTGTTCGTACGACTGGGAAATCTGGATCGCTCTCTTCGAGATACTTTTCGGCACATAGTAATCCACGACCACCACACCCAGGATTCGTTTATCCGGAGCATACACGGGCACTCCGCCCCGGATCACATCGCCTTCACCGAACGGTTCCGTGCGGGTCACTTCCAGCCCGCGAAGCGCTCGATTGAGAAACTCACTTTCCGGCTTAACCGTGACCCCCGTGGGTACCTGTTGATTGAACGCGACCACGATGGGCTGACCGTCCGGCAAAAAAAGCTCCACGGTGCCGAGGTTGTATTCCTGCTGTTTACTTTCGACGAATCGCTTCAATTCAGCGACTCGAGAAGGATTGACCAGTCCCTCTTCGGTGATCCTCTGGCTCAATTGGCGCGCATAGAAAATCGCGTTATTGGCGGAGTTTTGGTAATAGGTTTGGCCGATTTCCAATGAACCTTGCAAGGCGCTTTCGACTTTGGAATCGAACCAGCGATCGAAGGAGCGGCGCAACAAACCGCCCGCGATGATGAACAAAAGCACGCTTGGCACGATGGACAAGCCGACGAACGCAAGCACCAAGCGCGCCTGCAAGCGCGAGCCGAGCATACGCCGTTTGTGCTGGACCATGAGCTTGATCAAGCTGCGCACGACCAAAAACACCAGCAAACCGAGCAGGATAATGTTGATGTTGATCAATAAAAAGAAAACGACATTGCCGCCGAGCGAGTATTCGGGCGTGACATCGGGAAGCTGGACCTCGAAAAAGATCAGCGCGGCAACCATGAGTGCCGTGACTAGAATGACGATGCCTTCGCGCTTGCGGCGTTTGTTCTCTTCGAATCTGAGGCTTTGCGCGACGGCGGGATTTACGGCTTCCATAGACGCGAGATTACGGGGCAGCGAGGCAACTAAAAATTTTACCTTCTAAAAAAATAAAGGACAAGGGAAATAATGACACTGATGAGAATGCAGGTAGCCAGCGGAAAGTAAAAAGTGAAGCGTTCGCGCTGGATGGTAATGTCTCCAGGAAGATGCCCCAACCAGGGCAGTTTGCCCGCGAGAGAAAATACCGCGCCGACGACGACGAGCACGACGCCGATCAAGATCAATGTCTTACCGAAGCCAGTCATGGGCGATCACTCCATTTACTTTGGTTCTGAAACTTTTCCCCGACTAAAACAAGGTGGGCTGCTTTCGCGGCGGGTTGGCGGCCCGATCCCTTTGCGGCCGCCCGAAGTGATCATAAGCGCGGATCGTCGCCACGCGTCCGCGCGGCGTCCGTTGAATGAAACCGGCCTGAATCAAAAACGGCTCATAAACATCTTCAATGGTGTCCTTCTCTTCGCCGATCGCTGCGGCCAAAGTTTCCACTCCGACAGGCCCGCCGGCAAATTTGTCGATGAGCGTGAGCAGCAACATCGTGTCCATTTTGTCCAGCCCTAGCCGGTCGACCTCCAGCATACTGAGCGCTTGCTCGGTGAGGCGTTTGGTAATCGTGCCGTCGCCTTTCACCTGAGTGTAATCGCGCACTCGCCGCAGCAGGCGGTTGGCGATGCGCGGCGTACCTCGTGAGCGCGCTGCGATCTCCATGATACCTTCGGCTTCTTCGGGCACGCTGAGAATCGTCGCCGACCGTTGGAGGATTTTTGCCAGGGCCGCAGTGTCATAGAAATCTAGGCGGTGGATATGACCAAAACGATCACGCAGCGGCGATGTCAAAAGCCCCGAGCGAGTGGTCGCGCCGATCAGGGTAAAGCGCTTGAGCGGCAACTTGATCGAGCGCGCCGCCGGTCCCTGGCCGACCATAATATCGATCTGATAATCCTCCATCGCCGGATAGAGCACCTCTTCGACGATATGGTTTAGGCGGTGAATTTCGTCGATGAAGAGAATATCGCCCTCGTCGAGATTCGTGAGCAGCGCAGCGAGATCGCCCGGGCGCTCGACCACGGGTCCCGAGGTGGCCTTGATATTGACCCCCATTTCACGCGCGATGATGTACGCGAGAGAAGTTTTGCCGAGCCCGGGCGGGCCATGAAAAAGGATATGATCGAGAACGTCGCGACGAGCTTGAGCAGCGGCGATGGCGACCTTGAGGTTTTCTTTAACGGCGTCCTGGCCGACGTACTCGTCAAAGCCGCGCGGCCGCAAGCTCACGTCAAAACTGAGATCCTCATCGAGTTTTGTTCCAGTCAGCATGGCTGTCATGCTCAGGCACGCCGCCTATTCGCGATCACGGACTTAAAAGCCGCAAGCTTTCTTTTAGTACGCCTTCCAGTGAATGCGTGCCCCGTTTGAGAACATCTCGCACGGCCTTTTCCGCATCAACTCTTTTATAACCCAGATTGACGAGCGCCGAAACCGCGTCCGACAAAAGCTGCGAACCGGGTTCCCTATCGGCGCTCTCGACCGCCGGCCCTGGAAGCTTCGCGAACTTGTCCTTGAGTTCGACGATCATGCGTTCGGCGAGTTTACGACCGACGCCCGGAATGGTGAGCAAACGCGCTTGGTCGCTCTGGCGCAGCGCGCGCGCCAGTTCTTCGGCAGGGATGCCAGAGAGGATATTGACCGCGAGCTTGGGGCCGATTCCCGACACGCCTATCAGCAGTAGAAAGACCTGCTTTTCAGCAAAATCGTTAAAACCGAATAGCTGTAACGCGTCTTCGCGCACATGAGTGTAAATCTGTAATTGAATCGGTGCACCGATTTCCGGCAAGCGATAAAAGACATTCAGCGGAATGAAAATGTGGTATCCCACGCCGCCGACATCGACGATGACTTCGCCGGGAATCTTTTGGGCCAGTGCCCCGCTGATTTGCGCGATCACTTAGGTCAACGAATCGGCACGAAGGTCGGCAAAAAACCTTGGCACCTGCCAAACCGACAAGGAAGATCTACTGCAGGTCCTTTGGAACAATCGAGACGAGAGGCACCCAATCGCGGCACGAGCAAAGGCGTATTTTGAAGACGCTCCGTCGAAGCCTTTAAAGAAAGCATAGGAATTTTCGTGAGCCTGCTAACGGTGTGAAGCCGTTTCCAAATAGTCGCGCCAGCTCGTGGTCTTCACCGCACCGTAGGAGCTGACGACCAAATCTTGAAAACTCCGCCGATGTGCATGGCAGATAGCACTCGCCAGCGCATCGGCGGCATCAGCGCGAATCGCGCCGCGCAAACAGAGCAGCGCGCTGACCATTCTTTGCACCTGCTCTTTGCTGGCGCGCCCGTAACCGACAACGGCGAGCTTGATTTCCGCGGCGGAGTATTCACTGATGCTGAGTTCATGCTCCGCGGCCGCGAGCAATGCCACTCCCCTGGCTTGGCCCAATTTCAGTGCGCTTTGGGCGTTACGCGAAAAAAAAACTTTCTCCAAGCTTACTATAGCGGGCCGATGGCGCTCGATAATCCCTCTTAAGCCGGTGTGGATCTGGCTCAAGCGCCCAGGCAGAGCCATCGCCGCGTTCGTCGCGATGGTGCCATGGGCACGATGATGCAGCTCAGTGCCGATCAGTTCGATCAAGCCCCAGCCCGTAACCAATGAGCCGGGATCGATGCCGAGAATAATTTCGCGATGGAACGGTTTGGCGCTGCTCTTGGGCATGGGCGCCACGGCTTTAGCTTGCCTTGTCCATCAATTCGGTAGGAATGTTGAAGTTCGCGGCGACGCTCTGCACATCGTCATGATCTTCGAGCTCTTCGCTCAGTTTTAAAACCTGCTCGACATTTTTGGCATCCACGTCAACCGTATTTTTCGGCAGCAAGGTTAATTGCGCGCTGGCCACCGCGATCTTCTCATGGTCCAGCCGCTCCTTGACCTTTTCAAAATCTTCCGGCGACGTCACCACTTCAAAAATATCCCCCTCGTCCCGGACGTCTTCGGCACCGGCATCGAGGACCACGTCCATCAGACGATCTTCCTCCACTTGTGCCTTTTCGACGGTGATCAGACCCTTCTTGTCGAACATCCACGAAACCGACCCGCTCTCGCCCAGATTACCGCCGTGTTTGCTGAACAGCCGGCGGATTTCGGAAACCGTCCGGTTCTTGTTGTCGGTTAACACTTGCGCAATGATGGCAATACCGCCGGGACCGTAGCCTTCGTACTGAATCTCTTCATAAGTGACGCCTTCGAGCTCGCCGGTACCCTTTTTAATAGCGCGATCGATATTGTCGTTCGGCATGCTCTGCGCACGCGCGGTGAGAACCGCCGTCCGCAGACGTGGATTGGAGTTCAGATCGCCGCCGCCGATCCGGGCCGCCACAGTAATTTCTTTGATGAACTTCGTGAAGAGCTTGCCCTTTTTCGCGTCCTTGGCAGCCTTCTTGTGCTTGATCGTGCTCCACTTCGAATGACCGGACATACCAGACCTTCCCTTAAATCAGCGCTACCGTAACATAAACGCTTTGTACGGTAAACCGGTTGCAGCGCTCAAACTGCACTGAATGAGGTGACGACAACTCGGCAATTTTACTTTTTTCTCAGCTTGCTTTCCGCTATACTCCGCGCCATGCTTCGCGCCGTCAGGCTCGGCTCAAATTCAATTAGCGGTTGGCCCACCTTCCGTTGGTTTTACTTTGCGTTTTTTCTGCCATTTTTTTTCGCTATTGGCTGTTCGGTACCACCGTCGAAAGTTCGCTTACCTTCATCCGACACTCGTCCGAGCCAAGTCGGAATCGCCTCCTGGTATGGTCCGGGTTTTCACGGTAAGGCCACCGCGAGCGGAATCGTTTACGATCAAAACGAATTCACTGCGGCACACCAGACTCTGCCGCTCGGCACCCGGGTTTTGGTCACCAACATGGAAAACGGCAGCACCACGGAAGTGACTATCAATGACCGCGGTCCTTTTGCTAAGGACCGTATTATCGACCTCTCCCGCGCGGCGGCTGAGACCATTGGCATGATTGGACCGGGAACCGCGCTTGTCCGAATAGACGTGGTCGATAATCCAGCGCGCATTCGATCGATTCGCAACTCCCTTGATTACACCTTGCAGCTTGGCTCCTTCTCACAATTCGAGAATGCCCGACAGCTGCGCGACCGCTTGGCCGATTCTTTCGGAGAGATAACCATCAGCCCGGTGAACAACAAGGATACCACGTATTATCGTGTGTATCTCGGAAGTTTCTCCAGCCGCGCGGACGCCGAGCAACGCGCCAGGCAAATCAGCCAAGCGGGTTATTCGGTGATTATTATGGAGAAATAGATGGCCGAGGCGCGGCTAAAGGATCCGAGGATCGTTTCCGAGCTGAGCATAGTACGCTGGTCCGGAGCTCCGGCATTAATTATCGCTGACGAGGCGATAACGCGTCCCTTCTTGTTTGACCCGACCTTCACGCATGAGCTTTTCCAAATGTGCCTGGACGGAGAACTCCGCGACTCGCCGCAGCGCGGCTGAAACGTCGACATAAATCGTCTGAGTAACGTCGCCGATGGTTTCGCGTCCTTGGCGCAGCGCGGCGATCACCTGCTGTTCTCGTTCGAGGCGATGCTTGATGTATTCGCGGATTTTCGCTTCCGGCTTGCCGATCAGCGGTCCGTGCCCAGGCAGGATCAGGCTGATGTCGAAGCCGAGCAGCCGCTCGAGAGATCTGAGATAATCGGTCATGTTGCCGTCGGGAGGATGAATGACCGCTGTGCCGTAGCCGAGAATGTTGTCGCCGCTGAA
>Ga0075424_100000907_pt1 | contig 24770 bp, 24 predicted proteins | sample SoiMethybrSBSTD3_FD_75301 | JGI IMG/M metagenome (GOLD analysis project Ga0075424, IMG submission 75301) | Bulk soil microbial communities from a Populus tree surrounding site in Tennessee, USA - Soil MetaG P. TD hybrid SBSTD3 | ecosystem: Environmental > Terrestrial > Soil > Tree plantation... | reverse complement strand
TAGCCGATGGTGGGCATGCACGACTTGATCGTCTCGCCATCGAGCTCCAGCACCAGACGCAGCACGCCGTGCGTGCTGGGGTGCTGTGGCCCCATGTTGACGGTCATCGTTTCCGTGCGCAGTTCAGCCACTCAGTGAGCTCTCTTCATCCGATCGCGTGCGATGTTTGCCCTGAATTCTTCTTCGCTGACCTCGAGCGGCTCGTAGGTCTGTGCTGCCTTGCGAATCTGCACCGGATAGTCCTTGCGTGCAGGATGCCCTTCCCAATCCTCGGGCATCAGCAGCCGCCGCAGATCGCCGTGGCCGGCGAAGACGATGCCGAACATGTCCCAGACTTCGCGCTCGGGCCAGCCGGCGGCGGGCCAGATGCTCTGCACCGTCGGCACGACGCCGTCGATTTCGTTCGATGCGACGCGCACTTTCAGGCGCAGCCGCTGCCGGTTCGGAATCGACAGCAGGTGGTACACAACCTCGAAGCGCGGTTCCCGCGGCAGGTAATCGGCCGCGGTGACTTCGAGGAGCACGTTGAAACGAAGCGACGGCGTGTCGCGCAGTGCCTGGCAGGTGGCGACGAGCGCGTTCGCCGGGACGTAGAGCGTCGCGAAGTCGGCGCTCTTGCCGGCCTCGTACGACGTACCCGGGACGACGCCCGTCAGCGTATCAATGATGGAAGAAGCGTCCACGTCTGCGGTTATGCGCGTGATCGGGCGATCTTCTGCTGCAGTTGCACGATCCCGTAGATGAGCGATTCGGGGCGCGGCGGGCAGCCGGGCACATACACATCAACCGGCACCACCTGATCCACGCCCTGCACAATCGCGTAGTTATCGAATACGCCGCCGACCGACGCACAAGCGCCCATCGAGATCACCCACTTCGGGTCGGGCATCTGGTCATAGACGCGGCGCATCGCCGGCGCCATCTTTCGCGACAGCCGTCCGGCGACGATCATCAAATCCGACTGCCGCGGCGATCCGCGGAACACTTCTGCACCGAACCGCGCCACGTCGTAGCGGCTGGTCGCCATCGACATCATCTCGATCGCGCAGCACGCCAGGCCGAACTGGGCCGGCCAGATGGCCGAGCGGCGCGCCCACTGAATAAGCTTCTCTACTGTCGTGGTGATCAGCGGGAGTTCCGGGTCGACAAGCCCGTGTTCGTGATCGCGCGCCTCGGCGGGTGCATTCATGGAATTACGTGTCGACCTCAGGCGGCCTTACGAGGCGCGGGCGTGACGCGGCGCCGTGACCCCCAATCGAGCACGCCCTTGCGCCACACGTAGACGAACCCGACGAGCAAAATCAAAAAGAACGTGACGATCTGCACCAACCCGGCCCAGCCGAGGTCGCGCAGCGCGACCGCCCATGGATAGAGAAACGCGACTTCGATGTCGAACAGCAGGAAAATCATCGCGACGAGATAGAACTTCACCGACTGCCGCTCGCGCGCATCGCCAACAGCTGGCATGCCGCATTCGTAAGGCGCCAGCTTCTCTGGAGTCGGATTTCTCGGTCCGAGCAGTACGGACAGCCCGATCATCACGGCCGCGAACCCCACGCCGAGGACGACCATGATGACTACGCCAAGCCAGCCGTCCATCTATTTCCCGGGGAGCCAGTCCGCCGACGCACAGACTGCATAGGCGAATGCTTGTGAAGAGTTTCCCAAACCTGTTCATGCTATAGAAACGAACGGGGCAAGGTCAATCACAGCGCCGATGAGAATCGCCTGGTTTCGCGCCGACGCGCCTGACGCGAGGAACCTCCTCGACGATACGGCGCCGCTCATCGACGAGCTGCGGTCCGCCCACGTCATAGACGTCATCGTCGAAGCCGACGCGCATGATTTCGTCTGGCGGCAGATGCTGCGGCCGTGGGACATCTGTGTTTACGAGCTGGACCGCACGCGCCCACATGCCTTCATCTGGGCGTATCTCATCAACTATCCGGGCGTCGTAATGCTGCGCAGCATGGCTGTGGCGCATCCGCGCGTTCCGCTCTTCGCATCCAGGTGCATCGTCACGACGAGCACGGCAGCCGCGGATCTCCTGCGAGCGCGCTATGACAACATTCATGTCCGTGTCGCCCCGCTCGGCGTGGCGACAGCAAACGACGGCACACATCAAAGTGGCGGCGCCGCGAAGCTTCTCGTCGTGGACGACCGGGATCGTGGTCGCGACGTCGTCCGCCGTGCCTTGGAGCGCGCGCGAGACGCAGGCGCGACGTTCGAACTGCTGGCGGCGGATGCGCCGGTAGATGCATGCGATGTCCTTATCTCACCGGAATGGCCGCCCTTCCGGCACGTAGCGACGACTGTGCTCGCCGGCATGGCAGCGGGCAAGGCGGTGGTAACGATGGAGATGGACGCGACGGCGGACTGGCCAGCCATGGATCCGCAGACATGGAGGCCGCGTGGCATCGGCGCAGACCAGCTGCCCATCGTGGTCACCGTCGACCCACTGGATGAGGAGCATTCGCTGCTGCTGGCCGTACGGCGGCTCTCGTCGGACGCGGCGCTGCGTAAGCAACTCGGTCACGCGGCACACGCGTGGTGGAAACAACATGCAACGCCCGCCCACGCGGCGAAGGTGTGGAATCATATTCTCGAGGAGGCCGTCGGGCTGAACCCACCGCCTCGACCCAACGACTGGCCACAGCAGTTCTCGCGCGATGGCACCGAGCTGGTGCGCGAGATTCTCACGGAGATTGGAGTGCCTCCCACGGATATCCTGGCTCGCTCGTGAGCCGCGTATCCTCCACTGGCATACCCATCGAGAAGTGATAGAGGCTTTGCCAGGCGGAGCCTGACAGGCCGAGCATCTCGTGGACCGGGTCGTCGTAGTAACAACCGATACCGGTCGCCCGAGCGCCAGCGGCTTCGGCTTCGAGATAGAGAACCTGTCCGATCAGCCCGCATTCCCAGAACAATCGTCGATAGAACCACTCGCCGCGCCCGCGCAGCGGCTCGTCGAAGCGAGCGATCATGGCCAGCGCCAGGAAGCCATCTTCCGCGATGTCCTGATCGCACGAGAGGCGGTTGGCAATACGGCCGGCGTCGATCGGGACGAGCAGGAACAGACCGTCCGCTGCTTCTTCCCACAGGAACTCGGATCGCATCGCGGTTTTCCACTCGTCGACGACAGCGGCATCGCGCACGAAGGCGTAGATGCCGGGAGTCATGTCGAGCACTCGGTGGATGAAGAGCACCAGATGCACGTGCGGCGGCCAATCGATCGCATCCCACGGTGGCCCACCGGGGCGGAGTCGCGCCAGCATCGAGAGAAACGCTGCGCGCGCCAGTGCACCTCGTGGATCGAAAGCAAGGGCACTGCGACGACGAAGGATTACCTCACGCGCCGCAACATTCCGGCGTGGAAGTTGGATGTTGGAAGTTGGGAGTTGAGCCGCAACAACGGCGCCGCCGGGATACCGCGTCGCGGCGACGACTTCATCGATGATGGGCCAGTCGACGTGATCGGGACTCAACAGGTTGGCGCGGCCGAACCACGAGCCTGCCCGCGCCTCCGCCACGAGCGCGTCCGGCACGAATCCCGAATCCCGAACTTCGAATCCCGGCCTTCCAACTACCGCAATGCATTCCGGCTCTTCCCGCTCGGAATCGCCAAAATCAATATCGCGATCGAGACCCAGCAGTGCCGCAATCTGCGCGTCCGACCAGTCGGGCAGCAGTTGCAGCCGCCAGCCGAGCATCGCGGCCGCGAACCGCAACGCTCCGATAGCGTGGCCGGTGTCGTGCTGACAGTAGCGGAAGGCGCGCTCTCCGTATTTCCACGCCTCACGCCACGTAATCGACGTCAGCGCGACGAGGAAACGGTCCTCATCGGCGCGGACCTTCCAGCTCCGCGAATCCAGCGCGCATCGCTCTTCGAGCACGTGTTCCTTTGGCGCGTAGTGAGCCACGCGGCGGTCGTGGATGATCCAGGCTTCGGTCGGATGCAGGTTGCCGCTTGAGGGGTTCACGCGCAGCGCCCACCGCGACGAGCCATACTGCTTCCAGGCGGACAGTCCCATCGAGCATCGCAGGAACTCGCCGATCGAGTGCTTGGTGATTGCCTGCGGAGCAGTCCCGCCGGCGAAGAGGGAATCGTACGGGACGTCCGACGCCAGCGGCGCCCGCGGCAACTCGTGCGTGGGCGCCCCTTCGTAGCGGCGGAACGGGTACGGCTGCGTGGCCCAGTCGAGATAGCCACGTGAGCGCGCGAATCGATTGAAGTGATGCTTGGTCGATTCGTGGTAACTGCCGGCGATCACGCCGACAGTTCTTTGATCCGCTTCTCGATTTCGGTCAGCGCCTGGTTCAACTGCTGCTTGCGCGCGGGGTGCGTGGCCACTTCGAGCTGGCGCTGCATTTCAGTGCGTGCCAGCTTCAGCGACTCCACCTGACGTACGCGCTCGGGGTCGCTGCCCTTGGTCCCCTGGCGCGCCTTCCGTTTTTCTTCTTCGCGTTCTTCCATACGCTCGGCGAGGCGGGATTCCGCGTCGACGAGTCCTTCTCCGGCGTCACCCATGTCTAGTCCTGGTTGGAGAATCGATCCACTGTCGGGAAAGAGCGCTGAACATTATAAGAGGAACGTCACACGGCACGGCGTACGTGTTTAGGATGGTGGTGTGGCGCGCAGCGACGTGCTCCAACTCTTCCATCCGGCCGTACGCCAGTGGTTCGCCGGCGCGTTCGCCGCGCCGACGCGTCCACAGCAGCTTGGATGGCCGGCGATCGCCCGCGGCGAGTCGACACTCATCCTCGCACCGACCGGCAGCGGCAAGACGCTCGCAGCGTTCCTCTGGTGCCTCAACCGGCTCATGTTCGAGCCCGCGCCGCCGCCGAAGCAGCGATGCCGGGTGCTGTATGTCTCGCCGCTGAAGGCGCTCGCCGTCGACGTGGAGCGAAATCTGCGTGCGCCGCTCGCCGGCATTGCCAACATCGCGCGCGAAAGTGGCACCGCGATCAACGCTCCGGAGATCGCGATCCGCACCGGCGACACGCCCTCGATCGAGCGGGCGAGGTTCGGTCGCGAGGCCGCCGACATCCTGATCACGACTCCGGAATCGTTGTTCCTGCTGCTGACATCGAACGCACGAGAACGCCTGATGTCGGTGGACACGGTCATCATCGACGAGATTCACGCCTTGGTGCCCGGCAAGCGCGGCGCACATCTCATGCTGTCGTTGGAACGGTTGGAGGAGATCCGACGTGGAGGGGCGGATCTGCAGACCCGCCAAGACCCCCTTCAGCGCATCGGCCTCTCCGCCACCCAACGGCCGCTCGACGAAGTCGCGCGCTTCCTCGGCGGTGCCGAGCCGCGCATCCCAAAAAAGACGCGCGCCGCAACGAAGACGCGCTCCCGCACGCGTGATGCGCAGCCGGTAGAGGAAATCGAGAGTGAGCTGCATGACGAGTTCGCGGCGGACGAGAAGGCTCCCACCTACCGCCAGGTCACCATCGTCAATGCCTCGGAGCGGAAACAGCTGAAGCTGCGCATCGAGGTGCCGGTCGAAGACATGGCGCGGCCGGCAAAGACGAACGAGATTCCCAGCGGGCCGGTGGGCGGCGCCAGTCCGCGCGCATCGATCTGGAGCTCGATTCATCCACGGCTGCTCGAGCTGATTCACGCGCACCGGTCGACGCTCATCTTCGTCAACAGCCGCCGTCTCGCCGAGCGGCTGGCGGGCGCGTTGAACGAGCTGGCCGGCGAACCTCTCGTCCGCTCGCATCACGGCTCGCTCGCGCGTGCGGCGCGCAGCGAGGTCGAAGATCTGCTCAAGGCCGGCCGCATCAAAGCGCTCGTCGCCACCTCCTCGCTCGAGCTCGGCATCGATATGGGCGCCATCGATCTCGTCATCCAGATCGAAGCGCCGCCGTCGGTGGCGAGCGGGCTGCAGCGGATCGGACGTTCCGGCCATCAAGCCGGGGCCATCAGCGAAGGTATCGTCTTCCCGAAGTTCAGGGGCGATCTCGTTGCGTGCGCCGCTGTCTCGCGAGCGATGCATGAGGGACTGGTCGAGTCCACGCGCTACCCGCGAAATCCGCTGGACGTGCTCGCCCAGCAGATCGTCGCGATGGCCGGCATGGACCTGTGGGACGTCTCCATGCTCTTCGCGCGCATCCGCTGTGCGGCACCCTACGCCGACCTCAGTCTTCGCATGTTCGAGGGCGTGCTCGACATGCTGTCGGGCCGCTATCCGTCGGACGAGTTCGCGGAACTGCGCCCGCGTGTCACGTGGGATCGCGTGCATGGCACGATCGCCGGCCGTGAAGGCGCCAAGCGGGTCGCGATTGCCAACGCCGGCACCATTCCTGACCGCGGCTTGTACGGCGTGTTTCTCGCCGGCGCCGACCGACCTGTGCGAGTCGGCGAACTCGACGAGGAGATGGTGTTCGAAAGCCAGGTCGGCGAGACGTTCACGCTCGGCGCCTCGACGTGGCGCATCGAGGAGATCACGCACGATCGCGTGCTCGTCTCGCCGGCACCCGGCGAACCGGGCAAAATGCCGTTCTGGCACGGCGACCGCGAAGGCCGCCCAATCGAGCTGGGCTACGCAATCGGCAAACTCGTTCGCGATCTGCGCGGTTCGTCGCGCCCCGCCGCGGTCGAGCGCCTCGTCAAACAGCACGATCTAGACAGCGTCGCCGCCGAGAACCTCCTCCGCTACCTGGACGATCAGGCGGCCTCGGGTGCCATCCCGGACGACCGCACTATCGTGATCGAGCGCTGCCTCGACGAACTCGGCGATTGGCGCGTCTGCCTCCTGTCGCCGTTCGGGAGCCGCATCCACGCGCCGTGGGCTATGGCGGCGACCGCCCACATCCGCAACCGCACCGGCATGGACGTCGAAGTGATGTGGGGCGACGAGGGCTTCGTCGCGCGGTTTCCGGAAGTCGAGAATCCACCGGACCCGATGCTGTTAATCCCGGACGTCGACGAGGTCGAGGCGCTGGTGCTCCGGCAGTTAGGATCCACATCTCTCTTCGCGGCGCGCTTCAGAGAAACCGCCGCGCGTGCGCTGCTGCTGCCACGCCGCCGCCCGGGCATGCGCACGCCTCTCTGGCAACAACGCAAGCGCGCGTCGGATCTGCTGGCCGTGGCCTCGCGATTCGGCTCGTTTCCGGCGCTGCTGGAAACCTACCGCGAGGTGCTGCGCGATCACTTCGACATGCCCGCACTGGTGGAGACGCTGAAGAAGATCGGCACGCGCACGCTGCGCGTCGCCACGATCGATTCACGAGTGCCGTCGCCATTCGCCGCCTCGCTCCTTTTCAGCTACGTCGCGAACTACATCTACGACGGCGATGCGCCGCTGGCGGAGCGGCGCGCGCAGGCGTTGTCGGTCGATCAGGCGCAGCTGCGCGAGCTGCTCGGCGACGCGGAGCTGAGGGAACTGCTCGATGCCGAGGCGATAGTCGCCCTCGAGCGGCAGCTGCAGCATCTCGATGACAAATACAAAGTGCGAAGCAAAGACGGTCTGCACGACCTGTTGCTGCGGCTGGGCGACCTCGACCTCGACGAACTGTCCGACCGCACGCTGATTGCGGACGCCGCCAGGACGATCCACGAACTGGAAGACGAGCGTCGTGTGGTGTCGCTGCCGATGGCGGGCATGCGTCGTTATGTCGCCGTCGAAGACGTCGCACGCTATCGCGACGCACTCGGCGTTCCCCTTCCGCCCGGACTGCCGGAGTCGCTGCTCGAGCCGGTTCGCGATCCCGCCGGCGATCTGGCGCTGCGCTACGCGCGATCGCACGGACCGTTCACGGCAGGCGAGCTGGCGGCGCGTTATGGCCTCGGCATCGGCGTCGCAACGGCGCTGCTCCTGCAGCTCACCGCGGCAGGCAAATTAATTGAAGGGGAGTTCAGACCGGGGGGCACCGAACGCGAGTGGATTGACCAGGACGTCCTCCGCAGCCTGCGTCGGCGATCGCTTGCGCGTCTTCGCCACGAGATCGAACCCGTCGACGCGGAAGCGCTCGCACGGTTTCTCGTGTCATGGCATGGCGTTGGGTCCGGCCGCGTCGGACTCGAAGCGCTGCTCGATGCCGTCGAGCAGCTGCAGGGAGCGCCGGTCCCCGCGTCTGTTCTGGAACGCGAGATTCTGCCGGCGCGCGTGAACGATTACGTGCCGGCGATGCTCGACACGTTGATGAGTGCGGGCGAAGTCGTATGGGTCGGCATCGAGCCGCTCGGTGAGCGGGACGGGCGGGTTGCGCTGTATCTGACAGATCAGATGCCGCGTCTGCGCGCGCCCTTTGGCCCACAATCCGAAGTCGATGGACGTGCGGCGGAGGTGCTCGAGTATCTGCGCGAGCACGGCGCCTCGTTCTTCGCTGCCATTCATGAGGGGACGGGTGGCGGCTTCCCCGCCGAAACGGTCGACGCACTCTGGAGCCTCGTGTGGAAGGGGCTGGTGACGAACGACACCATGCAGCCGCTTCGTGCATATGCGCGGACCGAAGACACACGCGCGTCCAAGCGCGTGCGCGGCGCGCCGTTCAGATCGCGGCGCATCGTCCCGCCGCGGGCAGAAGGACGGTGGTCGGCCGTCGCGCTCGCCCGCGGAAGGAAATCTTCGGCAACGGAATGGGCCACTGCGATGGCGCAGCAGCTGCTCGCGCGGCACGGCATCGTCACACGTGAAACTGTTGCTGCCGAATCGGTTGCGGGCGGCTTCTCCGCCATATATCAAGTGCTTAAAGCGATGGAGGACGCGGGCCGCATCAGGCGCGGCTACTTCGTCGCGGGACTCGGAGCGGCGCAGTTCGCCATGCCGGCTGCGCTCGATCTCCTGCGCTCGATGCGCGATATCCCAGAGGAGCCGCGAACGGTTGTGATGGCCGCAACCGATCCTGCGAATCCCTATGGCGCAATTACGAAATGGCCCGACACTGACGCTGCTGCACAGAGGCTTGTCGCGAGCGAGCACAGCGAGTCGAGGAGCAGAGGACCTACGCGGGCCGCCGGTGCGCTTGTCATCCTCGTCGATGGGCATGCGGCTGCGTACCTCCGTCGCGGCGAACGCGAGCTCCTCCTGTTGCTTCCAGAGGCTGAACCGCTGCGCTCGCGCATCGGCCGCCAGGTTGCGCGGATGCTTCTCCACCTCGCCGCGACGCGTCAGGGGCGGCGCGGCATGCTCATCGCGGAAATCAACGGCACACAGGCGACGACGCATCCCGCGGCGCGTCTGTTCATCGAAGAGGGTTTCGCCGCGACGGGGATGGGTATTCAGGCCCGCACCGACAATCTGCGACCTCGTGGATACGGTTCGGCCGATCTGAAGGGTGTCGCCGACCACGACACTGGCATCGGCATTGCGGCGGCCACGGGTGGAGGTGGATCCATGGCTGAGTCCCGCACGTCATCCAGCACGTTCGAGCACACGCGCCCGCGCGCCAACGAGGACAGCGAGGTGGAGCACGACCGCGTCCGCTCCTCGAACGATCAGGATCAGGAGTTGGAGCGCGAGGGAGTCGAGTCGAGCCGCAACCGCGGCTACGACGAGGCCGTGCGCGGTGGTCAGGAAGCCGTCAGGCGAGGCGACGTCGCACGCGAAGACCTCGGCGACGTTGACGACCGCGATCTCGATCCCGACAGCGCCTTCTCAGACGTCGACCGTGATGACACCGTAGACGAATAGTGCCCGAGGGCGACACTATCTTCCGTGCGGCACGCACGCTCAATGCAGCACTGGCGGGCCGCACGGTCATCCGCTTTGAATCCGTTTTCGCACACGTGGCGCGCGTTAACGACGGGGCGCCACTCAGCGGGCGGAGCATCGAACGCGTCGAGGCGCGCGGCAAGCACCTGCTCATCTGGTTCTCCGGCGATCTCGTCCTGCGCACGCACATGCGGATGCACGGGTCGTGGCACCTGTATCGCCCGGGTGAACGGTGGCAGCGGTCGCGCGCCGACATGCGTATCGTGATCGCAACGCCCGAGTACGAAGCGGTCGCTTTCAGCGTGCCGGTCGCAGCGCTGACGACGCGTCGCGAGCTCGAACGTGCGGCGGCGGTGCGAGAACTCGGACCAGATATCCTGTGTTCCGGCTTTAATGCTGGTGCGGTCGTGGAACGGATGCAGCAAATGCCAGATGTCGAAGTCGCGGACGCGCTCCTAGATCAAACCGTGATCGCGGGAATCGGCAATATCTTCAAGTCGGAGTCGCTCTTCGCCTCGCGCGTCGATCCGTTTGCGCGTGTCGGTGAGCTCGCACGCGGCGACCTCGTCCGCGTCGTTGAAGCCGCGCATCGGCTGATGCAGGCGAGCGCCACCGGCCGGCGTGCAGCCGGATTCGCGGTGTACGGTCGCAGCGGCCGTCCGTGCCGCCGCTGCGGCACACTGATCTCGCGACGCAAGCAAGGGGAGCACGCGCGCATTACGTATTGGTGCGACCGATGCCAGCGTCGAATGCCCGCACCCGCCGGATGAAATCGGCACGCGCAGCCGGATCGTCGAGCGCTTCTTCGTCGATCATCGGAAGTCCTGGGATGGCCGTGGCGAGCTGCTCCGCGAACAGGCCGCGCCCGTTTGGCGTCGGACTCGCATCGTCGTAATGCACGAGCACGTCGGTGGGACCGCAGCTCGGTGACCGCGCCTTCAGCACGAATCCGCTGACGCGTTCGGCGGCCAGAGCGGCGACACGATCGCGCGCCCAGCGATCCATCCGTCCGGTCCAGTCTTCTCTCGAATCCACGCCCTGCAGGCGTACGCGTTCGCGTTCCGACGCCACGGCGTGGATGGTCGCCACCAGCTGAATCGGCTCGCGCGGCACACCCATCCCGACTTCAACTTCAGGACAAACCGGTAGCCATTCGACGTCCTCACCGAGCGCAATCACCGCGTTGCTGCGCTTGTTCGTCCCGTCGTAGCGCACATCATCGCCGAGCAGACAGCGTGAGATACCGACGCGTGGCTTCACATCAATTTGCCGACGGGACCGAGATCGAGATTGAGGTCTTCCGGGAGGATGCTGAATTTCGCCGCGATGTCGACGACGGTCTCTTCGAGCTTCATCAGCGCGCGGCCGATTTCCTCGATCTGCTGGTTGGTGAGCGTGCCGGCCTCCATGCGGCGAATCGCCTGTCGCTCCAGCAGCTGGCGGATGAATTCAACCAGCGTCAGCACCAATTGAGCCACCGATCTCTGCACGTCGTCAGCATTCGCATTCCATCTCAGCGGAGATGACGCCGAGCCTCTGGCGCGTTCGAGCTCGCGGCGGAGATCGTCGAGTTTGCCGACCTCGCTGATGGTGAGGCCGCCGCGGCGTGCGACGACCTTCTTGCCGCGTGTCGTCCGTGGCGCGGACCGCCTGCTTCTACGAGCTTTCTTTGGCATTCACCACGTATCCGCGAATGCGTACGGCGGCCAGGGTCCCGTCACGACCAGACGCAGGGCCTGTTCGTCTGCGGCACGCTCCACGATGTCGCGGTATCTCTCGGCCGCGCCGCGCGGGACGAGATGGTTGATCGTGACGACACCGCCGCGCTTCTCAACGCGCTCGTCCTTGACGTAGATGCGGATGGCCGGACGGATACGGTCGAATGCGGGCACCGCGCGCGCCGCTGCAGCATCTGCCACCTTTTGCCGCAAATACTGCGTACCTTGAGTCGCCCCGTACCCGAGTCGGAGTCGCGTACGACTCGTCACCGTACTCTGACTCGGGAACGCGGCATCACCCGACTCCGACTCGAGAAGGCGGACGGTCATCTGGGCGCGGCCGCGAACGGTGGTAAGCCGATGACGGAGGGCGGCGCGGCGCGATCGGATGACAACCGTGAGCTCGTCAACGTCGGCGACAGTCGTCGCGTACCTCGCAGGCAGAGTCGCGGACGTCTTTGCCGCAATCGCTTCCACCGCCGCGGCATACCGCCGCAGATTCCTGACGCTCGGCGCAGGCGCGCGCCGCAGTTCGCCCACGACGGCGCCGATGCGATCAACCATGATCACCTCCAGACGCTCCCCTGCGACGCCCGGAAGCTTCAGATGTGCCGGCGGCGGGCTGACGAGCGCATAGACGCAGAGAATCACGCCCGCGTCCGGCGCGGCATTCGCGCCGCCAACGCTCGACGTTTGCGCAGCTCATGACGCGCATGATGCCGCTCGATGAAATCCGGATTCTCGCCCGGCAGCACGCGATCCGCAGCGGAGAGCAGCAGCGACAGCCGGGCATAAACGAGCTCGATCTGCGCCAGGCCAAGGGTCACATCTCCAGTGAGCACCACGCCTTTGTTCAACAGGTTGTCGACGATGTCGAGCAGCGAGGCGTCCTCGGTACCGAGGATCTCCTCTGCTTCGGTCGGACGGTGTGGCCGCGGTTGTTTTGGCGGAACTCGCCTCGGCGGAATCATTGGATGAAGTTGTACGCCGGCCACGGACCGGTGAGCGATACGTCGACACCGGAACCCCGCAGCTCACGCGTGCGCTGACGAACGGCGGATTTAAACGCTCCGCTCTTCGCAATGGCCACGAGAAACGCCGCGTCAAGCAGCAGGCGCGAGCCTGGTGCTGCGCGCTCGAGGCTGGTGCGACGCCGCGATGCGGCCGCCTGTTTCCCCATCACTTTGTATAACCGATCGGCAATCTTGCGCGCTTCCGCCAGCCGACTGCGATTCACATCCAGGATGTCGCGCTTGCGAGCGAGGTAGGCAGCGCCGGATCGCGGGCCTGTAACGCCCGCGCTGCCGGCTGCTCGCTTTGTGGCTGTGCGTCGCGCACCGTTCGGGTCCGCGAACGTCAGCCTCAATCCGAACTCGACCTTCTTCTCGATCCGCTTGAGGATGCGGTTGATCCGCGTGCGATCTGCTCGCACGTGCTCGACGACGCGCGCATCAGACGTGAAGAGTGTGAACAACTGCATGGGCAGAAGTGCCGGCAACGAGAGAAATGCTTCGATGACGCGCTCGTGGGCGATGGCGCGTGGGCCCACCCAATCCAGATTCTGCAGCCCGCCCGCCAGCGCCTCCTCGCCGTACTCAGATGCGCGAACGCTCTGCACGACGGCCCAGAGTCCCTGATCCACGTCGACGGCACGCAAATCGCTGCCGCCCGGCATGCCGTCGGTGATTCCGCGCAGGCTCGGAGGTCTCGTGCTCCTGACCAGACAGAAGACGTAGCTGAGCGCTCCGCTCACGTCAGCGGATCTTACCCGCCTTCGCTCGCGTGGCCTTGCGACGCGAGCTTCGGCGCGGCTTCGGCGTAGTCTTTCTCGTTCGTGTGGTGGTGGGAAGCGGTAAGGCGGTTTCCTCGAGCGTCTCGGCGCTGGTGGGCTCGATGTCGATCACCTGCTCGGTCTGGCCGTGCGCGGTGCCGACGAGACCGGGATGCGATTCGGGGCGTTCGACGATGGTGGTATGCGGCGCCTGTGCGGGCTCGTGGAAATCGCCCGATACGCTCGCCTCGATCTGGAAACGGCTGTCTTCGTCGGCCTCGAGCGGCTGGCCAGCGCCGAACTCGAGCGCGCCGGAACCGCCTTCGCGGCGCTGCTTGATTTCGCGGATGCGCGCCAGCAGATCCCGTTCGATCTCGCGGAACTCGTCGTCGCTGATCTCGCCCATTTCGCGCTGCATCTCCGCGGCGAGCAGCTGCTCGCGCAGCGCCGTATCGTCGTTCATCTCGGCTTCCGCCGCGGTGACGACAGTCTTCAACGCCCATGAGATGCCTTTGATCATGAGCGAGTCTAAAAGAAACATAAGTTCCAAGTTCCAAGCCAAGACCCCAATTCCAAACGTTTTTGAGCTTGGAACTTGGATCTTGGATCTTGGATCTTAATGTTGCCCTGCTCGTTCCAGCTTGAGGCGAATGTTGACGAAGTTATACGGAGGCCACGGCCCTGTGTACTTGAACGTCAACTTGTCGAAGGTCGACGCGATTTCCTTGATCCTCCGGTCGAACGCCGGTTCCTGGTCGCGCTGCACGAGGAACGCCGCATTCATGATCATCTTGTCGCCGATGGCGCGGTTGACGCGCGATGCAACCGACACGTCGCGCAGTCGCTGCAGGAACTCGGCGACGTAACGCTCCGACCGTTGCTGCAGTGCGCCGTCGATCAAGCGGCCGTACTGCATTCGGGCGAAATACGTGGACCCCTTCTGCGAGGAAATCTCGGTCTTGAGGCGATGAATGTCCTCGTCCTCCTGCTCGATCTGCCGGACGATCTCGTCGCGATCCCACAACACTTTCAGACCGAACTCGAGCTTGTCCTGCATCTTCGACAGGACGTCCGCAAACGCATCGTAGGCCGATCGCAGCAGCTCCACGATGTCCTCGCGCGTCTTGAAGATAGTGCCGAAGGACATCGGGATAACGGTGTGGTCGCGCATCACCGTCTCGTTGACGCGCTCGTGCGCGAGCACGTTTTCGCGCGTGGAATCGAGCGGTGCCAGCGGGATGTCGGAGACGACCGCCGCCATGTCCTTGAAGGTGATGGTGTAAACCTCGGGCCATTGCTCGTCCATGCCGATGGCCCCGAATTTCAGCGGCTGGCTCGCGCGGATGATGCAGTAGACGTAACGCCCACGGCCCGCCGACCGATCTACGTCGGGAAGGCTCGGCTTCGGCGCTCGTTCGACGACGCGCTCGACGCGGGTTTCGGTGCCGCGCACCTCGGTCTCGTGCGTGACGCGCGTAACGGCCGCGTCCTCGTCTCTCCTGCGGGCGACAGGCTTCGCCGCGCGACCCGACGCCGCCGCGCCGTTACCTCGCTTCAGCGTGCGCGTCGCTGTGGCCGCGCGCGGACGCGCGGACGCGGGGGGCGTGGCGGACTTGCGTGCGCTGGATTTGTTCTGAGCCTTCGCCATATGCGTACCTTATGTCAGGCTTTCTTGACGGTGTCGAGCATGCGCCTCACCTCGACCACAAGATCATCGGGCAGGCACGGTTTGGTGACAAACGAGTCGCAGCCGGCCTTGCGCGCCCCTTCGGACGCGCCGGCCAGCGCATGACCGGTGAGCGCCACGACCGGAATATGTTTCGTCCGATCGTCGGCCTTCAACACTCGGGTCGCCTCCCACCCATCCATCCCGGGCAGCGACAGGTCCATGAGGATCAAATCCGGCCGCAGCGAGAACGCCTGCGCCACGGCCTCGTTGCCATTGCGGGCCTCCGCCACGCGGAAGCCGGAAAACTGGAGGTACTCCGCGTACATTTCCCGGGCATCCTGGTAGTCGTCGACGACAAGAATCAACGGAGAGTCGGGTTGCGTCATTGTTCTGCTTCCGCGGGGATAGTGAGCGTAAACGTTGACCCCTTCCCCATTTGGCTTTCAAGCGTGATGCGCCCACCCAGGGCGGTAGCCAGGCGCCGGCAAATCGCCAAACCAAGACCTGTGCCGCCATATGGGCGAGAGGGCGAGTCGTCCACCTGGCGGAAGTCTTCGAAGATCTTTTCGTGGTTCTCGGGGGAGATACCGATGCCGGTATCGACGACCGAGACGTTCGCCGTGCGATCGACGCTGTCGTAACCGACGGTAATTCGGATGCCGCCTTCGTGCGTGAACTTCAACGCGTTGCTGAGCAGATTGACGATGATCTGCTTGACCTTCTGCCGGTCGCTGTAGACCATCGGCAGATCCGGACACAGCATCGGCGACACCGTCAGCTTTGAGCGCGCGATCACCGGGTCGAGCTCCGCCATCACTTCCGGCACCAGCTCGTTCAGGTTGAACTCGCTGAGCTGCATCGGCATCTTGCCCGCCTCGATGCGGGTGATGTCGAGAATCTCGTTGATGATCGTCATCAAATGACGACCGTTGCTGTCGATGCGCTGCAGCTGCCGTTTCACCGCCGGCAGCAGATCGCCGGCGACGCCCTGTAGCAGCATGTGCGTGTAGCCCAGAATCGCGTTCAGCGGCGTCCTGAACTCGTGCGACATGTTGGCGAGGAACTGCGACTTCAGGCGCGAGGCCTGTTCGAGCTCGATCGCCTGGCGTCGCAGCAGTTCGTTCTGCGTCGCCAGCTCGGCGGTCGCTGCCTGCACGCGCGCCTGCAGCTCGTCTGACGCAGTCTTCAACTGCTCGTACAGCTTCGCGCGCTCGAGGGCCTCGCGGCGATCGTGCAGGATCGTCACGACGGCGGTCAGCTCGCCGGTTTCGGTGAGCACCTTGCCCGCGATCGCTTCAACCGGAATCGGCTCGTTCGTCGCCGGATTCATCAGGCTGATCTCACCGCGGCGGATTTCGCCGGGGCCGGTTTCGCCGAGCAGCAGGCCGGAAATGAAAGACGAGAAGTGCGCGTCGTTGGCCTGCACTGTGCGCGCTGCCATTTCCGTCGCTCCGGGCGGCAGCGTGAAGAGATCTTCGGAAGGTGCGTTCATCAGCACGGTGGCACCCGTGGAATCGGTCACGATGATCGGGTCGGCCACCGAATCGATGATCAGGTTCAGACGATCGCGTTCCGCGCGCACCGCGGCTTCGGCCACGCGCAGCTTCTGATAGTTCTCTTCGATCTGCTCTGTCGCACGGCGCAGATCCGTGATGTTGCGCAGGACCGACACAACGCCGGTGCCTTCCCGTGGGTCTTCAACGGTTGTCGAGAGGACTTCGAACAGCAGGTCGGACCCGTCGCTCGGATCGACGAGCAGCAGCTCGCGCGCTTCCTGCGAGCCTTCCACCGCGGAGCGCGACAACGCCGCGGAAAACAGCATGTTGTTCAATTCAACGGCGCGGCGCCGGCCTTCACTTTCCTCTTCGCTCGCGGCAAACAGTTTTTCCGCGCGTGCGTTGGCCACGATCAGCCGGCCTTCGATATCGGTCAGCATGATCGGGTCGGTCACGGCATTGATGATGGTGAAAAAGAGCGTCCGCTCGCGGCGCAGCTTGCGCGCTTCTTCGGCCAGGCTGCCGCGCCCGCGCACCTGATCGATCTTCTGGCCGAGCACGGCGACGACCCAGTTGATGTCAGGCGTCAGCGCCGGCGTGCGCAGCAGCAGCAGACCGGGCGCGATCTCATCGTGCTCAGTCATGGTGCCGCCGCGAATGCCGAGTGGCACGGCGGTGAACGGGCCGCGTCCGAGCGGCAGTGACGGCGGATGCGAGGCGTGGCCGTTGGGCCGGTACGATTTGATGTGAACGGGAGTGTGTGCCTCGAGTGCCGCGATCATTGGATCGTAGTTATCCGAGAGCGGCCACGAGAAGAGCTCGATGTCATCGCCGATCGTGCCATAGGCGGCGATGCCCACCAGCATGTTCGATTCGACGTCGACGGCCAGACACGCGGACTGCTTCACGCCGGCATGGCGCGCCAGCCATTCCAGGCTGACCTGCGCGCACCGCACGATGTCTTCGTGATGCGCGAGATAGTGCTCGAGCAGCTCGAGGCGTGCTGCATAGCTGACGGCCGTGCCGGCTGTCCGAGTAAAGGTCCGCGCCTGAAGCGAGCTCATTTCCTACCCTGTGGTTCGATCCATCGCGGCGTCACGGTAGCGACGCGCGCGCCTACTGCCGGGTACGTCGTCGAGTTCCCGCGGGTGCGCGCGTGCCGGTGGCAGGCGCCCCCTCGAGTTGCGCGCGCAGCGACACGTTCTCCGCCGCCAGTTCATCGTACGGACGAGGCGCCTCGATGGTTGGCCGCGCAGCCGATGCCGCAGCGCCGACCGCCTCTGAGTACTTCAGGTATGTGTCGATCGAGGCCACGACAACGCGCGCTTCGACGGTGATCAAATCGATCCCGACGAGTGACACGCGCACCCAGGCATCGATGACGATCCCCTTGTCGAGGACGCGATCGAGGACGTCAATAAGACTTGTTCCGCCTGCAGCTCGTTCGACGGCCATCGTGAAGACTCCTTAGTCGGACGTGTCTTTGCCGGTCGCGCGTCCGCGCCGGCCGGAGGCGCGCGTCAACGACGCGACCTTCCGCTCGAGCAGCCGCAGCTGCTCACGCAGTTCAAGGTTTTCCCGGAGCACCTGCTCGCGTCCCGGCGAGAGGTGTCGGTCGTACTTCCACCAGTCCAGACCGATCTCCTCTGCCTTATCGATCGAGCAGATCATCAGGCGGATGCGGATCGTGAGGAGCTCGACTTCGGCAAGCGACACCTTGATGTCGCCCGCGACGACGAGACCTTTGTCAAGCACGCGATCGAGAATGTCGACCAGCCCGGCATTGCCGCGGGTCGGACTCCCTGTCAGGTCGGTCGGCATGCAGAAAGTGTGATCGGCTGGCCTTTCGTCGCGCGATCGCGGGCATGATGCCCGACACGAAGCTCACGCGAACCGACGAAGTATAGATCAAGCCCTTCTTCTAAACCGACTCAACCGTAGTGGAATTTGGAGGCGATGCGCTACCATGTGAAGCCCGATGGCGACGCAATGCTCTTTCGATATCACTTCGAATGTCGACCTTCAGGAAGTAGACAACGCACTCAACCAGGCTCGAAAGGAAGTCGCCCAGCGGTATGACTTCAAGGGCGCGAAGGCCTCGATCGAATTCGACACGAAAGAGTCGAAGCTCATCCTCATTGCCGACGACGATTTCAAGCTCAACGCGCTCTGGGAAATCATTTCGACCCGCCTCGTCCGGCGCAACGTCCCTGTTAAGAATCTGAGCCGCGGCACGGCGCAGCCTGCCGCCAACAGCACCGTCCGCCAGGAGATCGCGCTGCAGCAGGGCATCCCCACCGAAAAGGCGCGCGACATCGTCAAGTTCATCAAAGACTCGAAGATGAAGAAGGTGCAGGCGTCGATTCAGGGCGACCAGCTGCGCATCACGTCGCCGTCGCGAGACGACCTGCAGGAAGCGATGCGGCTGCTGCGCGAGCAGGACTTCGGCGTCGCACTGCAGTTCGGCAACTACCGCGGGTAACTACTTTTTTGTCTTCTTCTCGTCCCACGCGACTTCCGTTTCCGCGTTCTTCCCGACGCCGAGAATGGCATTAGCGATGCGGTCGGTGCGCGTGTGCAACGGCAGCTCCGTGTCGTACACGACCTCCTTCTGACCGAGTGTTCGCAGCTCGAACTTGACGTGATAACGCCGCAGGATGGCTTCGATGTCCGTGCGCAGCGCGGCGGGATCGCCGGTTGAGACCTTCAGCTCGAAGTGCTTCGTCAGCTCGGGCTCGATTGATTCGACGGCCCACAACACGGCCAGCAGAAAGACGGTGGCGAAGACCGCCAGCCCGTACAACTCCACGCCGCAGCACAGGCCGATGCTGAGCGTCGACAACATCACGACCGCATCCTTGGGGTCGTCAATCTTCGCGCGGTAGCGAATGAGATTCGCCGCGCCGACGATGCCGAAGGCGCGCGCAAGGCTGGAGCCGACGACGAGCATCACGGTCGCACCGACAACGGCGAGCACGATCTGCGTCTCGATGACGGGCGCCGATCGCGGCGGTGTGCCGCGGCGCCGCGGCCGGAATGCCAGCGCGGCGCCAAGCACCGTTGCAATCGGCAGTGAGAGCAGCGCCCGCTCGACCATGTCGAAATGTGACTCGAGGACCTGCGGCAGCGTTTGCGCGAGCTCGGGCGGGGGTGGTTGCATGTCGTCGTGTCGTGTCGAAGTCGAAATGTCGTCAGCGCGTCGCCTGGTCCACCGGCCGCGCGCGCAATGCGACGGCGTCGTCAATCTTTTCCTTCAACTTCCGGATATACCGATCGGCGTCGCCGTCCGAGTAGTTCCCGGCGCGAAAGGCGTCACGCCACTGCTTGTCGGTCAGGCGCGTCATCAGCTGCCCCGCCCACTGCACGTCGGACGGGCGAACCATCGACATCAGCTCCTGATGGCGACCGGCATAATCGAACTCGACGTGATCGCCGTTGATCGCGGTGATGAATCCATGCTGCTCGAAGCACTCGAGGCAGTTGCGGCGCGGGTACATCTTGCCGGTCTCGCCGAGGGCGGCGCCGAGATCGCGTACGACAAACCAGCGCGTCGCGCCTTCAGCGGGTTCGTCAAATTTGTAGATGCTGTTGTTGTCGTTCTTCAGGTCCGTGCTGTTGAACATCAGCAGCACGACCAGCAACCCGTTCAGCTCGTGGGTGCCGACCAGCGGATTCTGCTGCCACCACCAGTACTCGTCGAGTCGATGGAACTCTTTCAGCTTCGGGCGAAAACGCGCTTCGCTCTCGATCGTTTTCACGCCGTCGCGATCGAGTGTCCACGAGGGCAGGTAGTAGATCGGCTGCTGGTGATAACCGAGGCCCCACAGAATGCGCGACATGACGACCTCTGTCTGCGCCTCGGGGCCGATCTTCGCGCTCCACTCGACGTCATGCGGACCCTCGACCTCGTACTTGGCGCTGAAGCCGGTTGCGTCGCGCTCTTTGAACGAGTAAGTGGCTTCGGGGTCTGGTGCGTACTTCTGGCCACCAATTCCCCAGAAGAGGTCGCGCGCTTCCCTGCCGGGGTCCACCCAAAGCTGTTTGATGGCGTCGGGCGAGGGCGGATGTTCGGGCGGTTTAATCTCGATCGCGCCGCCACACGCAAACGCCGCGAGGGCCAACACCGCTACAGCTGAGGTCGATCGCGCAAGCACATCACCTGCTCAGCAAGCGGTGTTCCAGTGGCACCGGGTTTGGTTTCAGGTACCTCGGCAATGTCTCCCGCGATCGTTCCCGCAGCAACGTACCGCCTGCAATTCAACAAATCGTTCACGTTCGACGACGCGACGGCGGTGGTCGACTATCTGGACCGTCTTGGAATCTCGCACTGCTATGCATCGAGCTACTTCAAGGCGGTGCCGGGCAGCACACACGGCTACGACGTGGCCGATCCGACGCGCCTCAATCCGGAGATTGGCGACCGCGCCAGCTACGACCGCTGGGTGGCGGCGCTGCGCGGCCACGGCATGGGCCACATCATCGACATGGTGCCGAATCACATGGGTATCGCCCAGTCGGCGAATCCCTGGTGGCAGGACGTGCTGGAGAACGGCCCCAGCTCGCAGTACGCGTCGTACTTCGACATCGACTGGCACCCGCTGAAACCGGAGCTCGAAAACAAGGTCCTGCTGCCGATTCTTGGCGATTCCTATGGCGCCGTGCTCGAGCGGCAGGAGATTCAGCTGCGTTACACGAACGGCGCCTTCACGGCGCACTATTTCGAGACAGTCCTACCGATTGCACCGGGCACCTACGATCGCATCCTCGAGCTCGATGACGACACGCTGCTGGCGGAGATCGGCGAGACCGATGACGGCCTCGAGTTTCTGAGCATCATTACCGCGATTCGCAACCTTCCCGGACGCGCTGCGCAGACGCCGCAAACACGTGCCGAGCGGAATCGCGAGAAAGAAGTGATTAAGAAGCGGCTGGCGCGTCTGACCGCCGCATCGGCCGCCGTGCTGGCGCACATCGAAGGCTCAGTGACGACCTTCAACGGCAGGAAGGACGATCCGCGCAGCTTCGATCGCCTGGATGCGCTGCTCTCTGCGCAACCCTATCGCCTTGCCTACTGGCGCGTCGCCGCGGAGGAAATCAACTACCGGCGCTTCTTCGACATCAACGATCTGGCGGCCCTGCGCATGGAAGATCCGGCGGTGTTCGAGCGGACGCACGCCTTCGCGTTCGAGCTGCTGCGCGACGGGTGCATCGACGGAATCCGCATCGATCATGTCGATGGTCTGTACGACCCGGGCGACTATCTCGATCGCCTGCAGGCGCGCGCGCGCGACGTGCGGCCGGACCTGTTCTCCGACGACAAGCGGATGTATCTGATCGTCGAAAAGATCCTCGGCCTCGACGAATGGCTGCCGGCGTGGCCCGTCGAAGGCACGACTGGCTACGACTTTCTCGTGCGCGTGAACGGTCTATTCGTCAACGGACGCAACGAGCGTGCGGTAAACGAGTCGTTCGAGCGCTTCACGCGTCTACGTGCGCCCTTCCGCGAGTTTGCCTACCGCAGCAAACAGTTGATCCTGCGGATGAGCATGGCCAGTGAGCTGCAGGTGCTGGCACACGGTCTGAATCGATTCTCCGAACGCAATCGCCACTCCCGCGACTTCACCCTGAACCTGCTGGTGTATGCGATGCGCGAGATCATCGCGTCTTTTCCGGTCTACCGCACCTATGTCAACGGACGCGAGCCGGACGTCAGCGCGCACGATCGTCGCTACATCGACAACGCCGTGAACGAGGCGAAGCGTCGCAACCCTCGTCATCCAGGCGTAGTGTTCGAGTTTGTGCGCAGTCTCCTGTTGAAGAATGCGGGCTACATCCCCGAAGAAGAGCGCGGCGAACACCTGAAGTTCGTGAGCAAGTTTCAGCAGGTGACGAGCCCCGTCACCGCCAAGGGCATCGAAGACACGGCGCTCTACATCTACAACCGCCTCGTGTCGCTGAATGAGGTCGGCGGCGAGCCCGACAAGTTCGGCGTGACGCCCGAGGCGCTGCACGCCTGGCTCGCCGATCGCGCGCGCAGGTGGCCGCACTCGCTCTCGGCGATGTCGACGCACGACACCAAGCGCAGCGAAGATGTCCGCGCGAGAATCAACGCGCTCTCCGAGATTCCATCCGAATGGCGTCAAGCCGCGGGGCGATGGGCGCGGCTGAATCGCAAGGCGCGGACACTGATCGACGGCGAATCCTACCCGAGCCGCAACGAGGAGTATCTGTTTTACCAGACGCTCATCGGCACCTGGCCGATGCACGAGATGAGCGATGAGGACGAACGCGAGTATCTGCGGCGCATCCGCGAATACATGCTGAAGACGATGCGCGAGGCGAAGGTGTTCACGAGCTGGTTGAGCCCGAGCGAGCCGCACGAGAACGCGATGACGCGGTTCGTCGAGACGGCTCTCTCACCCGCCAACGTGGCGTTCCGTCGTGATTTTCTCGCGTTGGCGTCCCGTGTCGCGCGCCACGGCATCTACAACTCGCTCGCGCAGCTGGCGATCAAGATCGCGGCACCCGGTGTTCCCGATTTTTATCAGGGCACCGAGCTGTGGGATTTCAGCCTCGTCGATCCCGACAACCGGCGTCCCGTCGACTACAAGAGGCGCCGCGAGCTGCTCGATACGCTGCTCGATCCCGCGGCGGCCGAACAGGCGGGTTTCGTCCGTGATCTGCTCGCCCACCCGGAGGACGACCGGCTGAAGCTCTTTGCAACCGCGACGATGCTGCGCACGCGGAGGGCGGCGCACGACGTCTTCAGATGCGGACGGTATGAGGCGCTGGCCGTCGACGGCGGCGCGCGCGATCATGTCTTCGCCTTCGCGCGCGTTCACGGCACACGCCAGGTTATCGTCGCGGTGCCGCGTCTGGTGGCCGCATTGAAACCCGATGGCGGCGCGCCGGTTGGCGACATATGGGGCGAGACGCGAATCGCCGTTCCGGATGAAGGCCCGCGCTGCTACCAGCAGGCATTCACGGCGACCTGTGTGGCAGTCGTCGAGGAGGACGGCCGGCGGTGGGTTCGCGCCGCCGACGCATTTTCGCAATTCCCAGTCGCCTTCCTGGAGACAATGTAATCGTGGGGTGGATGATCATCGGCCTCGGTTTCATCACCTGGTTCGTCCTCGTGTTGTTCTTCACGCCGAGGATCGACTTCAAGGTGTCGAATCCGCTTCGACCGGATAGCGACGAGTTCCTGCACGTCATCCAGTCCACGTGCCAGGCCGCGATCCACTTCAACAACAAGGTTGAGGTCTTCACCAACGGCGCGCAGTTTTATCCAGCGATGCGCGACGCAATTGTCGCGGCGGAGTCGTCGGTAAATATGGAGGCGTACATCTTCAAACGCGGAGATGCCGCCGACATGTTGATCGACGCGATGATCGATCGTGCGCGCGCCGGGGTTGAAGTGCGGCTGACGCTCGACGCAGTCGGCAGCTTCCTCATGGCGTTCGGTGCGCCGGTGAGACGTCTGCGCGAGGCGGGCTGTAAGGTGCAGTTCTACCAGCGCCCGACGTGGTACCGGCTGCACCGTCTGAACAATCGTACGCACCGCGAGCTGCTCATCATCGACGGACGGATCGCCTTCAGCGGCGGTGCGGGGGTCGCCGATCAATGGTTGAAGCCGCATCGCCGCCGCGCCGCATGGCGCGACACGATGGCGCGTATTGAAGGGCCGATCGTCGCGGCGCTGCAGGGCGTATTCACCGAGAACTGGCTCGAGTGCTGTGGCGAAATCCTCACCGATCCGCGTCACTGGCCACTTCTGCCCGAAGCCGATGGCGCCGAGGCCATGCTCGTGAAGAGCTCCCCGTCGGATCGGTCGACCACCTCACGTATGGTGTTTCAGATGCTCATCGAGGGCGCGGTCAGCTGCATCGACATCCAGACACCGTACTTTCTGCCGGACAGGGCGCTGCGCCGGGCGCTCGTCCGCGCTGCCCGCCGGGGTGTGCGGGTACGCGTCATCGTGCCAGGAAAGTACACGGATCAGCGGCTCGTCCGGCTGGCCAGCCGCCGCATGTACCGCGAGCTGCTGGTCGGCGGTATCCGTTTGTTCGAGTACCGGCCCGCGATGATCCATGTCAAAGCGTTGATGGTTGACGCTGTCTGGGCCGTGATGGGGACGACGAACGTCGACAATCGTTCGTTTGAACACAATGATGAAATCAACGTCGCCTTCCGCGAGCCCGCCGTCGTCACACGCCTGCGCCGCGATTTCGAGTCGGATCTGGCCGCATCCGATGAAATAACCCTTTCGGAATGGGGTCGAAGGCCGACGCTCGAAAAACTCGTCGAGCCGGTCTGCTGGATTCTGGAACGTCAGCAGTAGTCGGCCCTCGCCGTCACACCGGCGCTCTGCGACGGTGGCTTGCCATCCCAATCTGACGAAACGGGGAAGGCTGGTACGTCCGTTGCTGTGTCCGAGCCAGAGGTTAG
>Ga0075424_100000904_pt1 | contig 24794 bp, 26 predicted proteins | sample SoiMethybrSBSTD3_FD_75301 | JGI IMG/M metagenome (GOLD analysis project Ga0075424, IMG submission 75301) | Bulk soil microbial communities from a Populus tree surrounding site in Tennessee, USA - Soil MetaG P. TD hybrid SBSTD3 | ecosystem: Environmental > Terrestrial > Soil > Tree plantation... | reverse complement strand
AGCATCGGGATCTCACCCTTCGGATAGCCCATCCAGACCGTGGCCTCGAGCGAGGCCGTGTAACCGCAGAACCACGCGTCGGCGTAATCGTCGGTCGTTCCCGTCTTGCCGCCGTCGGCGCGTCCCGGAACGTGCGCACCGACGCCCGTCCCGTGGAGCATGTTCTCCTCCAGCACGTGGGTGACCGTCGCTGCCACCCAGTCCGGGACGACCCGCGTCCGCTCGGGCTGTCCCCAACCACCTCCGACCTTGCCGCCAGGGAAGACGACCCGCCGGATCGCGATCGGCTTGGAGTAAACGCCGCCGGCCGCCAGCGTCGCGTAGACGGAGGCCATGTCGAGCGGGGTCACCGCGCCGGTGCCGAGAGCGAGTGACGGCGCCGGCTGCAACTTCGTCCGCACGCCGAGCTTCTGCGCCATTGCCGTGATTCCGTCAGCGCCGACGTCGAGTGCGAGCCTGGCGTAGACCGTGTTGTCCGAGTGGAGCGTCGCCGCTGCCACGGTCTCGGGCCCAGCGTAGGTGCCGTCGTACGTACGGACGCGCCACTGGAGCGGGGCGTAGTAGAACGGCGCGGAGAGGTAGCGCGTCGCCCACGGGTTCATCCCTTCCGCCACCGCCGCCGCCAGGACGATTGGCTTGAACGTCGAGCCCGCCTGGCGCTGCGCAGTCGTCGCGAGGTTGAACTCGTTGCCGGGCGTTCCCGGCGTCACGGCCGCCATCGCGCGGATCGCGCCGGTCGCGGGGTCGATGGAGACAATCGTCCCCGCGGGGTCCTGCCGGTCATGCAGTTCCCCCGACAGGGCGTGCACGGCGGCGTACTGCAGCCGCGGCCGGATCGTCGTGTAGATCCTCAGGCCGCCCGCGCGAACGGTCGCCGCGCCGTACGCCTGCTGCAAGAGGTTCTCGACGTAGCCGGCGAAGTACGGCTCCCGGCTCGCATACGCCGGGCTCGGGTGCAGATGGAGGCTGAGGTCGCGGGCGGCGGACTCGTACTGCGCGTCGGTGATGTCCCCGCTCCGTCGCAGCGCGCGCAGGACCGCGTCGCGGCGGCCGAGCGCGGCGGCCGGATTGTGGAGCGGGTCGTAGTAGGACGGCGCCTGCGGCAGCCCCGCCAGAAGGGCAGCCTGCTCTAGCGTCAGCCGGCTCGCAGGAACCGAGAAGTACGTCTCGGCCGCAGCCTCGATCCCGTAGGCGTGGTTGCCGTAGTAGACGTCGTTGAGGTAGGCGGTGAGGATCCTGTCCTTCGGCCAGGCGCGCGCGAGCTTGATGGCGAGGCAGGCCTCGACGACCTTCCGCTGCAGCGTCTTGTCGCGCGAGAGGTAGAGGTTGCGCACGAGCTCCTGCGTGATGGTGGAGCCGCCCTGGACGATGTGTCCGGCGCTCACGTCGGCGACGAGCGCCCGGAGGATCCCCACCGGGTCGATGCCACCGTGCCGATAGAACCGCCGATCCTCGATCGCCACGGTCGCCTTCGGCATCCACGGGCTGATCGCTCCCCGCGCGACGGCCGTCCTGTTCTCGACGGCGGGCAGGACGCCGATCAGGCTGCCGTTCGCGCCGTAGACGAGCGAGTTGTCGGCCTGGCGCACAGGCCGTAGCGCGCCCAGGTCGCAGCTCGAACCGAAGTAGACGGCACCGCCGGCTGCCGTGGCCGCGAGCACCGCGAGCGGAATCGCGATCGCGAGGGCGACGAGAGTGCGGCGTCTCCGTCTCGGTCGCCGCTTCGGCTTGGACTTCCGCTTGGAGCTCACGCCCAGACGCCGAGCGCGCGAAGCCGCCGGTGCGCGCGCAACCGAAGCTCGCGCTCGAGGCGTTCGGCGGCGCCCTCGTCGGAGGCGGCCGCGCGGAGGGTGACCGTCGCGGTCCCGTCGAGCGAGCTCAGGTAGACGTCGGCGTGGCGCTCGTCCGCGACGTCCTCCCGCAACGCGTCGATCGCACCGTCCAGATCGGCGGAGAGCGGCACCGGCACCGACACCTCGGCGAATGTCTCGCGGCTGCGGATTGAGGCGTTCACGATGGTGTCCGAGGCGAGCTTGCTGTTCGGGACGACGAGCCGCCGCTGGTCGCCGGTGCGGATGAACGTGTACGTGAGGCCGATCTCCTCCACGACGCCGGACTCGCCGTCGTAGCTCACCCGGTCGCCGATCCGGACCGGTTGCGTCGTGGCGATCAGCAGGCCCGCGATGAAGTTCCCCAGCGTCTGCTGCGACGCGAGGCCGATGATCACGCCGAGGACGGCGGTTGACGCGAGCAGGCCGCCGGCCACTGCTCGCACCTGGGGAATCACGAGCAGGGCGGAGAACAGCCCGACCGCGATGATGATCGTGGTAATCGCGCGCCGCAGGACGCGGTAGCGCGTCTCGACCTCCGGTGGGACCGGCTTACGTGAGAGCCACCAGTCGACTAGGCGCGCCACGAGCGTGACAACGAGCAACACGACGGCAGCGATGACGATGCGGTGCCAGAAAGGCATCGCCGCCCGATTCGCCGCGGGCGCGGCGTTTCCTCAGTCGAGCGGCAGCGGACGGCGACCCGCGAAGCCGTCATCGACGCGGTGCCACCAGGCGATCTCGTCCTCGCCGAGCTGCCAGCAGAGCAGCACCGTCTCGCCGTGGTGGAGCGCCGGGAAGTCGACCAGGCCGCTGTCGAGATCCTTCACCTGGGCGCCGTGGGCCGTGATCTCGTCCACGAGTCGCGCGAGGCGGCGCGCGACGCCGTCGACTTCCGCGGTCGCCTGGGCGAGCTCGGCGGGGGGGATGCCGCCTCCGTTGCCGCGGATCTTCCGCTCGAGCTCCTCCTGGCGCTCGAGGGCCGCGGCGTGCTCCTGCCGGTTCGCGACCAGCTGCTCGACCAGCGGCCGCACGTGCTCGAGCTCGGCGTTCGCCTCCTCAGGCGTGAAGTGGCGCATCGCTCGAACCCTATGCTGGCGTCGTCGTGGAGGTCGACGCCGCCCAGCCCCGCCCGCGCACGAGCCATGTCCGCCTCGCCCTCTGGGTCGGCTTCGTCGGAGTGATCGCATTGGTCAACTACGCGGCGCGGTTCTCGTCGGGGAGCAGCGGGAACAAGGGCGTCTCGCGCCAAGAGGTCTACTCGTACTCGACGTTCGCCGGCGGGACTGTCATCTACGCGATCTGGCTCGGGATCGTCCTGCTCATCTGCATCGATCGGTTCGACCTGCTGGCGCTGCGCTGGCCCCGTGGGTGGGGCCGGGCGCTCGGGCTCGGTGCCGCAGTCGTCGGCGCGACACTTGTCTGGGAGGGGGCGATCTCCTACCTGCCGCTACCGGAGAGCCCCGGCCAGGAGCAGGGGATCACGAACGTGCCTTGGGAGCCGGCGCACGCGGGCGCCTTCGCCGCCAACTTCGTCCTCTTCGTAGCGATCGCGCCGTTCGTCGAGGAGCTGACCTTTCGCGGTGCCGGCCAGTCGCTGCTCCGCTTTCTCGGGCAGTGGCCGTCCATCGTTCTCGTCGGCGTCGCCTTCGGGCTCGCCCACGGGCTCCTCGAGGCGCTGATCGTGCTCGTTCCGTTCGGCATCGCGCTCGCCTGGCTCCGCGACCGGACGGACAGCGTGGTGCCGGGGATGTTCGTGCACGCCCTCTTCAACGGGGCGGCGCTCGCCTACATCGTGCTTCAGTAGCTAGTCCTCTTCGTCGCCGTTCTCGACCACGAACTGGTCGGGCGTGACGTCCTCGAGGAAGCTGCGGAACTTGAGCACCTCTGCCTCCAGCTGCTCCTCGTCGACCTCCTCGCCCTCGAACTCGATCGCCGACTCCGCGATCACGTCGTCGGCGGCGAAGATCGGCGCCTCGGCGCGAATGGCGAGCGCGATCGCGTCGGAGGGGCGAGAGTCGACCTCGATCTCCTGGCCGTCTTGGATGACGGTGATCTGCGCGTAGAAGGTGTTCTCGCGCAGCTCGGTCACTGTGATCCGGCTGATCGACGCGCCGAGCTGCTCGAGCATGTCGCTCACGAGGTCGTGCGTCATCGGCCGGACCGAGGTCTGGCTCTGCAGCTTCATGAGGATCGCTGCCGCCTCCGGATGCCCGATCCAGATGGGGAGGAACTTGTTCCCGTCCGAAGTCTTGAGGAGGACGATCGGCTGTTTGCCGACCAGATCGAAGCTGACTCCGTAGATGAGCATCTCCTGCATCCGCGGCGACCTCTTTTCGAATATAGCTCAGGCCGCGCGGCGCAAACCCGGCGTATCCCCCCTTCGGTGGGCGCCGTTTGACCCACGTGCGCCCGCTCTGGCTGGACGACATCGAATCACTCGAGGCGATCTCGCAGAACGAGGATGCCCGGCGGATCTTCCTCCGGATGGCTGCGCTCTCGCAGACCGGCCGAACGGAGAACTTCGTCGTCGAGGTCGCACTGGACGGAGAGCTCGACGCGGCGACGAAGGGCCGGCTTGTCGAGCTCGCCCAGGACGAGGCGTTCCTGCTCGCGGTCGAGGAGTACCTCGTGCGCACCCACCGGCTTCACTGAGCGGGCACGGAGAAGTGGGCGATCCTGGATTCGAACCAGGGACCTCCGCCTTATCAGAGCGGCGCTCTAACCAGCTGAGCTAATCGCCCGCGCGGTGCTCGATTGTAGCCGCGTTCTCGAGCGCCTCAGCAAGCTCGGCGAGGTCGTGCTCGTCGGCGAACGGCAGCTCCACCCGCCCGAGGACCACGCGCGCGTGGCGGCCCGTCAACTGCTCGACTGCCGCGCGTACTCGATCCGCTAGCGCCGGATCGATCGGTGCCGAACGCGTGCGTGACCGCTGGCGTGCGCCAGCCCACTTCGCCCGCTGCTCCGCTGCCCGCACCGAGAGTCCGCGACGCACGATCTCGCGTGCCAGCCGGCGGCGGCCCTCGTGGTCGGGCACGGCGAGGACAGCCCTGGCGTGGCCCTCGGTCAACTGCCCGCGCTCGACCATCCCGAGCACGTCGTCGGGCAGCTCGAGCAACCGGATCCGGTTCGAGACCGACGGCTTCGAGCGACCGACCCGCTCGGCCACCTCGCCGAGCGAGAGCGAGAACTCGTCGATCAGAACGGCGTAGGCACGCGCCTCCTCGATCGGCGTCAGCTGCTCGCGCGCAACGTTCTCCACCAGGCCGAGCAGGAGCGTGTCGCGATCGTCCACCGTGCGCACGACAGCGGGGACCGTCTCGCGGCCCGCCTCCCGGGCGGCCCGCCACCGGCGCTCCCCGGCGACGATCTCGTACCCGCCTACGCCGCGCGGCCGCACGAGCAGCGGCTGGATCACGCCCTGCTGCCGCACCGACTCCGCCAGCCCCGAGGCCGCCTCGGGCTCGAAGCGGCGGCGCGGCTGGCGCGGGTTCGGATGGATCGCGTCGACCGGAATCTCGAGCAGCTCGCTCGGAACCGGCTGGCCGCCGATCAGCATCTCGAGGCCGCGGCCGAGGCCTCGACGCTGGGGGGAGGACTCAGGTGCGCTCGACAAGCTCCATCGCCACCTTCCAGTAGGCGTCCGCTCCGGCGGAGCGACGGTCGTAGGCAATTGCGGGCAGCCCGTGGCTCGGGGCTTCGGCGAGGCGCACCGAGCGCGGGACGGAGGTGCGGAAGACGAGCTCGCCGAAGTGGCGCCGAACTTCCTCCTCCACCTGCTGGGCGAGCCGCGTCCGGCGGTCGACCATCGTGAGGAGGACACCGCCGATGCCGAGATTCGGATTGAGCCGCCGCCGGATCAGCTCGACCGAATGCAGCAGCTGCGTCAGCCCCTCGAGCGCGTAGTACTCAGCCTGCACCGGGACCAGCACGCGATCGGCCGCGGCAAGCGCGTTGACCGTGAGCGGCCCGAACGAGGGCGGACAGTCGAGGAAGACGAAGTCGTAGCGGTCAATCCCGGACGCGAGTGCCTGGGCGAGATACCGCTCGCCGTCGGAGCGGCTCGAGAGCTCGACGACGGCGCCGGCGAGATCCGGCTTGGCCGGGACGAGGTCGAGGTTCGCGAAAGCAGTAGGGTGGACGAGCTCGGCGAGCGGCGCGCCGTCGAGAAGGTCGTAGCTCGAGCTGCCGTTCGCGCGCATCCCGAGCCCCGAGGTCGCGTTCGCCTGCGGGTCGAGGTCGATCACGAGCGCGCGCTCGCCGGCCTCGGCGAGGCAGGCGGCGAGGTTGACGGCGGTCGTCGTCTTGCCGACGCCGCCCTTCTGGTTCGCGAGAGCGTAGACCCGGGACATCTCCGGCCATTGTCGCTAGGCCAGCGGACGCTTCTTCGCCACGCCGGCGCGGCGCGGGAAGCCGGGTGGTGTCGGTGCGACCTTCGGCAGCACGGCGAGGCCGTCGTGCAGCTCGGGAGCGCCTCCGCCCAGCTGTTCCGACGCGGCCGCAAGCTGCTCGAGATCCACCCGCTTGCCGAGCCAGAGGATCGCGGCGCCGCCCGAACGGACGAGCGGCAGGCATAGCTCCGCCGCCACCGACGGCTGGGCGAGCGCCTTCGCCACCGCCACGCCCCAGCACTCGGGCAGTTGTTCCTCCGCACGACCCCAGACGACCTCTGCATTGGGCGGCGACCAGCGGCGGAGGAAGTCGCACTTGCGCCGCTCCGCGTCGAGCAGGGTCACCTCGCGCTCGGGCAACGCGGCGGCGAGCGGGATCCCCGGCGAGCCGCCGCCCGAGCCGACGTCGATCACCGTTCCGCCGTACCGCTCGAGCAGCGGCAGCGCCCGCAGCGCGTCGTCGAGCAGCATCTTCCGCGCCTCGCCGAGATCACGGAGCGCCGTCAGCCCGGGCGTCGTGACGACTGCGCCTAGCCAGTCACTCAGGAACGACGACGACGTAGCGGTTCGGCTCCGTTCCTTCGGAGGTCGTGCCGACGCCAGCGACGTCCTTGAGGTGCAGGTGGACGACCTTGCGCTCGACCGCCGTCATCGGCTCGAGCTCTTCGCGCTCGCCCGAGTCGCGCACCCGGTCGGCGACCCGCAGGGCGAGCGTCTCGAGCGTCGCCTGCCGACGGGCGCGATAACCCGCGGCGTCGACCACGACGTCCTTCTTCTCCTCACCGTGGGCGCGGTAGGCGATCACATTGAGGAGGTACTGAACCGCATCGATGGTTTGGCCATGGCGGCCTATGAGCAGGCCGACATCCGGCCCGGAGCACGTCACGACGATCGCCTCGCGCTCGTCGCGTGCGACGACATCCGCATCGACGCCGAGCACTTCGACGATCTGCGACACGAGGGCCCGCGCCTCGCCGGCCTGACCGCCCCCCTCGGCCACGGGCTCGGCTGCGGCCACCGCCTCCGCCGCCTCGGCCGGTAGGTGAGCGACCACGCGAGCCGGCTCGTAACCGACACCGAGGATCCCGCGCTCGCCTTCGGCGACGACCTCGAACTGCACGGCGGCCTTGTCGAGCCCGGGATACCGCCGCTCGAGCTCGCGCAGTGCCGCCCACTTCGCCTCCCCGACCGTCTCCCCGGTCGCCTCGGAGGTCAGGTCCGCGATCTCGCTCATCTCCGGCTCGTGCGCTTCTTCTTGCGCCGAACCTGCCGAGGCTTCTGTGCTGCGACCGGCTTCTCCTGGCGAGGCTGAGCCCCATCGCCCTGGATGGCCGCGGCCGTCTCCGGTTTCGGCGACGTTCGCGAGCTGCGGCGCTCGGGCGCCGGCGCAGGCGTCTTCGCAACCAGTCGCCGCGTGATCAGCCCCTGTCCCACTGTCCACAAGTTCGTCGTGACCCAGTAGAGGACGAGGCCTGCGGGGAAGTGCGCGATGATGAAGACGAAGAAGAGCGGCATGACCATGAAGAGGATCCGCTGCGTCTTGTCCGCCGTGGTCATCATGAAATACGACGAGGCCATCTGGCTCGCGACGTAGACGAACAGCAGCACGTAGCCGCCCCAGAACGACGTCGTGTGCGCACTGATGTCCGGGACGAAGTGGAGGAATGAGAGGTCCGCGTTCGGACCCACATGGAAGTTCGACTCGAAGCTCCTGAGCGTGTAGTAGAGGGCGATGAAGACCGGTAGCTGTAGGAGCATCGGCAGGCACGAGGCCGCCGGGTTGATGTTGTTCTCCCGGTAGAACTTCATCAGCTCCTCGTTCTGCTTCTGGCGGTCGTGCTTGTACTTCTTCTGGAGCTCCTTCATCTGCGGCGCGTAGCGCTGCAGGTTCTGCATCGAGTGGATCTGCTTGACCGTCAGCGGCACGAGGAGCATCCGCACCACGACCGTCGTCGCGACGATCGCCCACGCCCACGGCAGGTGGAGGCTCGTGTGGAACCAGATGAGAACGTGCTTCATCACGGTCTCGAGCTGGCTGAGGATCGGGATCGTGAAGAGCATCATCGGACCGGGTCGAAGCCTCCCCGACTCCACGGATTGCACCGGAGCAGGCGCCAGCCGGCAAGGACGCTCCCGCGCACGAGGCCGTGGCGGCGCACCGCCTGCACCGCATACTCGGAGCAGGACGGGTGGTACTTGCACGTGGTCGGGAACAGCGCACCGAACGTCAAGCGGTAAAGCCAGACGAAACCGACTCCGAGCAGCGACGGAACACGCAGAACGGCACTCACGCTGCGAGCACTCCGGTTTGCTCGAGCAGCTCGTCGACACGGTCGCCGAGCCACGCGAAGCCATTCGTCTCGGCGGCCTCGACAAGTCCTGGACGGACGATCAGCACGTAGTCGTGGCCGGCGGAGACGCGATCGAGGCGCTCGTTCCACACCTCTCGCAGGCGCCGCTTGATCCGGTTCCGCTCGACCGCGCCGCCGGCAGCCCTCGGCACTGCGAACCCGATCCGCGGCTCCGACGGTTCCTCCTGCGGCAGCCAGTAGAGAACGAGAAAACGGGACGACACCGAACGGCCGCGGCGGTGCACCGCGTCGAAGTCCCTGGAGCGGGACAGGCGGTTGGCGCGCTTCACGGATGCAGCTTAGTGCCGACCGCAGCTACGCCGAGAGGCGAGCCCGGCCCTTGCCGCGGCGGCGCTTCAGAATCGCGCGGCCGGCCTTCGTGGCCATGCGCGCGCGGAAGCCGTGCTTGCGCTTGCGGCGGCGGACATTGGGCTGATAGGTGCGCTTCAAGGCTGAGAAAGGCTCGTCTTTGCCAAAAAAATCCCCGCCGTCGGCGGGGCTCGGCGGTCAGTATAGACGACCGTCGTCCACCGGCTTCTCCACAGGCGCAGACGACGAAGGGATGCGGCTGGAGCAACTTGCCCCCACCGCTGTCCACACCTGTGGAGAGATCTCGGCGCCTTGGAAACTCCCTGCAAATTGCGCGATTTTGCCCTGGTCGAAGTCACTGTTATGCTGGCCGCCGAGCTGTAGACGGGGAGGACGAGGGCGTCGGTGGAGCACCAATTAGAGCTGTCCGCAGAGGACCTTTGGGAGGAGATCTCGGGGCGGCTCAGAGAGGCCCTCAGCGGCGGCACCTACAGCAAGTGGTTCGGCGACGTCCACGACCTGGCCTTCGATGGGGAAACCCTCGTGCTCACCGTTCCGAGCGAGTTCACGCGTGACTGGATCGAGGGCCACTTCCTCGGCCTGATCGGCGCGGCCGTGCGCGACATCGTCGGCTTCGAGCGCCCGCTCGAGCTCCGAGTCGCGGACGACGCAGAGGCCTCGATGGAGGCCCACATGGGGTCGGAGGGCCTCGTTCCCATGGTCCGACGCATACCCGGCCGGCCGGAAAGCGGCGGGTTCAACGCGAAGTACACGTTCGACTCGTTCGTGATCGGCTCGTCGAACCGTTTCGCCCACGCCGCCGCGCTCGCAGTTGCCGAAGCGCCGGCGCAGGCGTACAACCCGCTCTTCATCTACGGCGGCACCGGGCTCGGCAAGACGCATCTGCTCCAGGCCGTCGCGCAGTACGTCGCCGAGCACTCCTCGGCGCTCTCCGTCCGCTACGTGACGAGCGAAGCCTTCGTCAACGACTTCATCAACTCACTCCGCGACAAGCGGATCGAGGGCTTCAAGCAGCGCTACCGCGCCTACGACGTCCTGCTCATCGACGACGTCCAGTTCTTCGAGGGTAAGGAGCGCTTCCAGGAGGAGTTCTTCCACACGTTCAACTCGCTGTACGAGGCCGGCTCGCAGATCGTGCTGTCCTCCGACCGGCCCCCGCGCGACATCGGGACGCTCGAGGATCGGCTGCGAAGCCGCTTCGAGTGGGGGCTCATCACCGACATCCAGCCGCCGGACCTCGAAACGCGGATCGCGATCCTTCGCAAGAAGGTCAAGGTCGACGGGATCGACGTCCACGACGAGCAGGTGCTCACGTTCACCGCCAGCCGCGTCTCGACGAACATCCGCGAGCTCGAGGGCGCGCTGACCCGCGTCGTCGCCTTTTCGTCCCTCACCGGTCGCCCGATGACGGTCGAGCTCGCCCAGGACGTCCTACGCGACGTGTTCCCGCAGGGCGAGGCTGCCGAGGTCTCGATCAAACGGATCCAGGATCTTGTGGCCGAGCGGTTCGAGCTCACACTCGACGAGCTCTGCGGTGAGAAGCGTTCCCAGAACATCGTCTACCCGCGACAGGTGGCGATGTACCTCTCCCGCGAGCTCACCGACTCATCCCTGCCGAGAATCGGCAAGGAGTTCGGCGGCCGCGACCACACAACGGTCATCCACGCGACCTCCAAGATCTCCCGTCTGATCCGTGAGGACAGGTCTGTGTACAACCTCGTGCAAGAGCTCACCGCGCGTGTGAAACAGGCCCGCTGACGCTTCTCGCCTGTGGGACCCTTCGGATCGTCCACAATGAAGCTCCACACGCAATCCGTAGGAAGGAAGCCGGCGCAAGCACGTCTTCCCCGTCGTCCACACTCCCTACTACTTCTACGAGAATCCCTAGATGATTGAGAGTGACATCGCAGTCGGTGCCGGGTTGAGGATTACCTGCGCGAAGGACGAGCTCGTGCAAGGCCTCACGCTCGTCGGTCGTGCTGTTTCGAGCCGCACGGCGATCCAGATCCTGTCGGGGATCCTGCTCGAGGCAAACGGAGACGAGCTTCGGCTGGCGGCGACGGACATGGAGCTTTCGCTGCGCGCTGCCGTGCCAGCGCGGGTCGAGGGCGACGGCGCCGTAGTGCTGCCCGGTCGCACGCTCGTCGACATCGCGCGGCTGCTGCCGGGAGACGACGTCACGATCGAGCATCGCGCGGCGGAATCGGTCGTTCACCTCGGCTCGGGCGCCGCGAGCTACACACTCCACACGTACAACGCCGAGGATTTCCCGCGGCTACCGGAGCTCACCGAGGCGGAGACATTCACGGTTGACCGTGAGGCGCTGCTCGAGACGATCGGCCGTGTCGCGCGCGCGGCTTCGCGCGACGAGGCGCGCCCTGTACTCACCGGCGTCCTTGTCCAGTTCGCCGGCGACAAGCTCGTGATGGCAGCCACCGACTCGTACCGCCTGGCTGTGAAGGAGACGGCGCTCGGCTCGTCGGCTCCCGAGCTCGAGGCCATCGTCCCCAGCCGCGCGCTGCAGGAGCTGGCGCGGATCCCCGGAGACGGCGACGAGATCGCGGTCGGCGTCCAGGAGAACCAGGTCCTCTTCTCGATCGGCGGCGTCTGGCTCACGACGCGGCGGATCGACGGCCAGTTCCCGAACTACAGGCAGCTCCTGCCGGAGGCGTTCGAGCACGAGCTGACGATCTCGCGCGCCGAGCTATTGGATGTCGTACGGCGGGCGGCCGTGATGATCCAGCGCGCAACGCCGCTCCAGCTGCGCTTCGCCGACGGCGAGGTCACGGTGGTGGCGCGAACGCACGAGGTCGGCGAGTCGCAGGAATCGATGCCGGTCGCATACAGCGGCGAGCCCCTCGAGATCGGCTTCAACGCGGAGTTCCTGAAAGAGGGGCTCGAGTCGGTCGAGGGCGACGACGTGAAGATGAAGCTGATCAGCCCGCTCCGCCCGGCGATCCTCACCGACGAGGCCGACGACTTCACATACCTCGTCATGCCGATCCGCCTTCCCGGCTGATCGCCGACTCCGCTTCGCTTCGCGACTTTCGCTCATACGAGCGACTGGAGCTAGCACTGCAGCCGGGGCTCGTTCTCGTCGTGGGTGCGAACGGTGTCGGCAAGACGAACCTGCTCGAGGCTGTCCACGTTGCGACGCAGGGGTTTTCGCCGCGCACTCGCGCCGACTCGCAGGTCGTGCGCTTCGGGGCGGAGGGCGCTCGAGCAGCCGTGGCGGGCCGGCGCGGCGAGGTCGGGCTGGAGCTCGAGGTGACGGTGCGGCGAGGCGAGGGGAAGCGTGCCCGGCTCAACGGCGCGCCGCTGCGGGCGGCCGAGCAGCTGCGGGGGCTGGTCTCGACGCTCGTCTTCACGCCCGACCGGCTCGGAGTCGTGAAGGGGCCGCCCGCCGCCCGCCGCGCCTACTTCGATCGCGTTCTCGGACGCTTCGCGCCGGTTCGCGTGTCGCTGCCGACGGAGTACGGCGCCGCCGTGGCGCAGAGGAACGCCGCGCTCCGCCGCGTCGCGGCGGGCGCCTCGAGCCGCGATGCGGTCGAGCCGTGGAGCGAACGCGTTGCGTCGCTCGGTGCGGACCTTGTCGCGGCCCGGCGCGAGACTCTCGCGCTGCTCGGGCGGCCCTTTGCGGCTCGCGCGGACGAGTTCGGGCTCGGCGACGTGTCGCTCCGGTACGACGGCGAGCCGCCGACGCCTGCCGGGCTGACCGCTGTGTTCGAGCGCGACCTCGAGCGCGGCGTGACCTCGCTCGGGCCGCACCTCGACGACGTCGTGATCGTCGCCGGGGGCCGCGATCTCCGCAGCTTCGGCTCGCAGGGAGAGCAGCGGCTGGCCCTGCTCGCCCTGCTTCTCGCCGAGGCCGAGACGATCGCCGACCGGACGGGAGTGCCGCCGCTCCTCCTGCTCGACGACGTCCTCTCGGAACTCGATCCCGGACGTCGACGGATCCTCGCGGCTCGCGTGCGCACCGCCGGGCAGGCGCTCGTCACGGCGACCGACGCAGCGATGCTGCCGTCCGAGGCCGACCAGTTGCTCGAGGTGACACCGGGCGCCGTTCTCGAGGCGGTCGCGTAAGTGGAGCCGGTTGGTGATCAGATCCGGGCGGAGCTGAGCCGCGTCGGCGCCGACAGCGTGGCCGCCGGAGACGCCGTTACGGCGTGGCCTGCTGCCGTGGGCGACGAGATCGCGCGCAATGCCTGGCCGGCCCGGACGCAGCCCGACGGGACGCTCGTCGTCCACGTGCGTGACGCGATCTGGGGCTTCGAGTTGACTCAGCGCACGGCCGAGATCTCGGAGCGTCTGCCAGGTCGTCCGCGGCTTCGGTTCACTCCCGGACCGCTGCCCGACACGACTCCGGAGCCGCCCGCGGCGCCGCATGTCGAGGCTTCGCCCGAGCAGGCGCGAGAAGCCGCGGCGATCACGGCCGAGATTGTGGATCCAGACCTGCGCGAATCTGTCGCGAAAGTCATAAAAGCGGCGCTCGCGCGGGCGCCGAACGACCGCCCCGTCTGATACACTTCCTTCTGCCCGCAAATGCGGAATTTGCAGGGCTTTTTTCATGGCTCAAGTAGACAATACTGCGGACTACACCGCTAGGGACATCACGGTCCTCGAAGGCCTCGAGCCGGTCCGGCTTCGGCCGGGCATGTACATCGGCTCGACCGGCCTCCGCGGCCTCCATCACCTCATCTACGAGGTCGTGGACAACTCGGTCGACGAGGCGCTCCAGGGGCGCAACGATCGCATCGAGGTCACGCTCCATCCGGACAACTCGGTCACGGTCCAGGACTGGGGCTCGGGCATCCCGGTCGACGTGATGGCGGACCAGGGATTGCCGGCACTCACGGTCGTCCTCACGAAGCTCCACGCCGGCGGCAAGTTCGGCGGAGACGGCTACAAGGTCTCGGGCGGCCTACACGGCGTCGGCGTCTCGGTCGTGAATGCGCTCTCCGAGCGGCTGGTCGCCGAGGTGCGGCGTGACGGCAAGATCTACCGGCAGGAGTTCGAGCGCGGCGAGCCCACCGGCGACATGGAGGTCGTCGGGAAGATGGCCAAGGGCGACCCGACCGGGACGACGATCACCTTCCTGCCCGATTCCGAGGTCTTCGAGGAACTCGACGTCGAGGCGTCGACGATCACGCAGCGGTTGCGCGAGACGGCGTTCCTGACGAAGGGCCTCCACATCAAGCTCGTCGACGAGCGCGCGGACGGGAAGACGGTCGAGTTTCAGTACGAAGGCGGGATCCGCGACTTCGTCTCGTACATCAACGAGGCCAAGGACGCGATCCACAAGCACATCGTCTATTTCGAGGGCGAGACCGACCAGGGCACCGTCGAGGTGGCGATGCAGTGGAACTCCTCCTACCAGGAGTCGGTCTTCACCTTCGCCAACAACATCAACACCGTGGAGGGCGGTACGCACCTGTCCGGCTTCCGCAGCGCTCTGACTCGTACGCTCAATGCCAAGGCCACCGAGCTCAAGCTCCTGAAGGACAAGGAGAGCCTCGACGGCGAGGACGTCCGCGAGGGGCTCGCCGCCGTCATCTCGGTCAAGCTGCGCAACCCGCAGTTCGAGGGGCAGACGAAGACGAAGCTCGGAAATCCGGGCATCGAGGGTCTCGTCCAGACGACCGTCAACTCGAGCCTCTCTCGGTTCCTGGAAGAGAACCCCCAGGACGCGCGCGCGATCTGCAACAAGGCGATCGCGGCGATGCGCGCCCGGCTCGCTGCGCGGCAGGCGCGCGAGCTCACCCGGCGCAAGTCGGCGCTCGACGGCTCCTCGCTCCCCGGCAAGCTCGCCGACTGCTCGATCCGCGACCCGTCGCTCGCGGAGCTCTTCATCGTCGAGGGCGACTCGGCCGGCGGCTCGGCGAAGACCGGCCGCGACCGCACGTACCAGGCAATCCTTCCGCTGCGCGGGAAGATCATCAACAGCGAGAAGAACCGGATCAACAAGGTCCTCTCGAACAACGAGATCCAGGCGATGATCACCGCGATCGGCACCGGGATCGGCGACGAGTTCGACATCGAGGGCCTCCGCTACCACCGGGTCATCGTCATGACCGACGCCGACGTCGACGGCTCGCACATCCGGACGCTCGTGCTTACGTTCCTCTACCGGCACATGCGCGAGCTGTTCGAGTACGGCCACGTCTACATCGCCGTGCCGCCGCTCTACAAGGTGAAGCTCGGCAACCAGGAGTTCTACTTCGAGAAGGAGTCGCAACTGGAGGAGCTGCTCGTGCGCGAGCGCTTCGGCGAGCTCGAGATCCGCGACCGTGGCGACACCGACCTGAAGCTGACCGAGGCGCGCTGGAAGCGGTTCACCGGCGCACTCGCCGAGTTCGAGGGCTGGTCAGCCCGGTTGCGCGCCGACTTCGGAGCCCACGCCGCCGACCTCGTGATCGGGCACCGGCTCGTCGAGCTCGACATCGCGACACCGGCCGCCGCCGAGAAGGCGATCGGCGCGCTGCCGCCGAACGGCTTCAAGCTCTCCGTTCTCGAGCGGGACGAGAACGGTCTGCAGGTGAAGGTCGTCGAGGAGGAGACGTCTGCCGCGCAGACCATCGGCCTGTCCGCCGAGCTGTTGGCCTCGCCGATCTACGCGAACCTCCGCCGAGCGTACGAGAAGCTCGTCGAGGTAGTCGGGCCGCCGCCGTTCTCGCTCGCGCTCGGCAAGCACACCGCCAAGCCGGAGACGTTCGCCGGCCTACGGCACGACGCGCTCGAGCTGGCCAGGGAAGTCGGCACCCAGCTCTCCCGGTACAAGGGCCTCGGGGAGATGAACCCCGAGCAGCTGTGGGAGACCACCATGGATCCCACGAAGCGGCTGCTCGTCCGCGTCGATGTCGAGGACGCGAGCGCCGCTGACCAGCTCTTCTCGATGCTGATGGGCGACCAGGTCGAGCCGCGCCGCATCTTCATCGAGGAGAACGCGAAGGACGCCTTCCTTGACGTTTAAGGGCACAGTTGTCTGAGGTCGAGACCGGAGCATTGGGCCCGGGCCGGATCGAGCCGCGCGAGCTCGAGCAGGAGATGCGCTCGAGCTTCCTCGACTATGCGATGTCGGTCATCGTCTCGCGTGCGCTGCCCGACGTGCGCGACGGCCTGAAGCCGGTGCACCGGCGCGTCCTGTACGGGATGCACGAAGCCGGCCTGCAGCCGAACCGGCCGTACAAGAAGTCCGCCTCGACGGTCGGCGCCGTGATGGCGAACTACCATCCGCACGGCGACTCGGCGATCTACGACACACTCGTGAGGATGGCGCAGCCGTTTTCGCTGCGCTACCCGCTCGTGGACGGCCAGGGCAACTTCGGCTCGATCGACGACGACCCGGCAGCGGCCATGCGCTACACCGAGGCGCGCCTGTCGAAGATCGCGACCGAGCTCCTGCGTGACATTGACGCGAACACCGTCGACTTCGAGCCGAACTACGACGAGTCCCGCCGGCAGCCGTCCGTCCTACCGTCCCGCTTCCCGAACCTGCTCGTCAACGGCTCGACCGGCATCGCCGTCGGGATGGCGACGAACATGCCACCGCACCACCTTGGCGAGACGATCAGCGCGGTCATCGCGATGATCGACGACCCGGACATCTCGGTCGAAGGGCTGATGAAGCACGTCAAGGGCCCTGACTTCCCGACCGGCGCGATCGTCGTCGGCCGTAGCGGCATCCGCGACGCCTATCGCACCGGCCGCGGCCGGATCGTGATGCGCGCCCGCGCGCACATCGAGGAGCTGCGGGGTGGTCGCTCCGCCGTCGTCGTCACGGAGCTGCCGTACGGCGTCAAGAAGGGCGGCGACACCGGCGTGATCGTAAAGATCGCGGATCTCGTCCGCGACAAGGTGCTGACCGAGGTCTCCGATCTGGCCGACCACTCCGACCGCACCGGCATGCGAATCCAGATCGAGCTCAAGCGTGACGCGGTGCCGCAGGTCGCGCTCAACAAGCTCTTCAAGCACACGCCGCTGCAGTCGACCTTCGGCTACAACGCCGTCGCGCTGGTCGACGGCGTCCCACGCACGCTCTCGCTGCTCGAGCTCGTCCGCCACTACCTCGAGTTCCAGCGCGAGGTCGTCACTCGCCGCTCGAAGGACGAGCTTCGCAAGGCCGAAGCGCGCGCACACGTCCTCCAGGGCTACCTCATTGCGCTAGACAACATCGACGCGATCGTGGCGCTCATCCGCGCCGCGGCCGACCGCGACGAGGCGCGCGAGCAGCTGATCGCGCAGTTCGAGCTCTCCGAGATCCAGGCCGAGGCGATCCTCGAGATGCGGCTCTCGCGCCTCACCGGCCTTGCGCGCAAAGAGGTCGAGGCGGAGCACAAGGATCTGCAGGAGCGAATCGCAGAGTTGCGGGACATCCTCGGCGACCAGGCGAAGATCGACGGCCTCATTCGCGACGAGCTGCTCGAGATCAAGTCGATCTACGGGCGCAACGACGACCGCCGCACCGAGGTCGTCGCCGCCGAGGAGGAGCTCGAGCTCGAGGACCTGATCGCGGAAGAGGACATGGTCATCGCGATCACGCGGTCGGGCTACATCAAGCGGCTACCCGTGACGACATACCGCGAGCAGAGGCGAGGCGGCATAGGCGTGATGGGGATGGAGCTGAAGGAGGACGACTACATCGAGCACCTCTTCGTCGCCTCGACGCACGACTACATCCTCTTCTTCACGAACGTCGGCAAGGTCTACCGGCTCAAGGTGCACGAGCTGCCGCTCGGCTCCAGGCAGTCGAAGGGCCGCGCGATCGTCAACCTCCTCCCATTTCGGCAAGAAGAGCAAGTGCGGGCCGTGATCCAGACGCGCGACTTCGAGGAGGCGAAGTACCTCGTCTTCGCCACCAAGAACGGCGTGGTCAAGAAGACCGAGCTCGGCGCGTACAACACGCCGCTCAAGGCCGACGGGATCATCGCGATCAAGATGCGGGACGGCGATGAGCTGGTCGGCGTCCGCCATTCCTCCGGCGAGGACGACATCCTCATGGTCTCGGCGAAGGGACAGGCGATCCGCTTCCACGAGACCGACGCTCGGCCGATGGGCCGCGACACGTCCGGAGTCGCCGGCATGAAGCTCCGCAAGGGCGACGAGGTGATCTCGATCAACATCGCCGAGGACGACGCGGACCTGCTCGTCGTGACCGAGAATGGCTACGGCAAGCGCACCCGCGTCTCCGAGTACCCGGTCAAGGGCCGTGGGGGCATGGGGGTCAAGACCGTGCAACTGACCGAGGCCCGCGGCCATCTCGTCGGCTCGCGCGTCGTCCGCGACGGCTACCAGGTGATGCTCATCTCGACGGCCGGCACCGTGATCAAGGTCCCGGTCGAGGACGTCAAGCGACTCGGCCGTTCGACGCAGGGCGTGATCGTGATGCGGCTCCGCGGTGACGACGAGACCGTGTCTGCGCTCGCGCCGGTGGTCGAATCCGAAGAGACGAACGGTGACGCTGAAATCGGCGACGCCGAACCCGCCGGCACGTAATCCGGCGCTGGGTTACGGCAGCGCCCCCTTCCAAAAGGAGCGCTGGGTCTCTATAACTTTCAGACAGGGTCAGGCACACAACGCGGTGAGGGCGTTTTGGCGGTCAGCCGGCAGGTCGATCTTCTCGAACCGATCAATCTTGCGGAGCATCTCGACAAGGTCGAGCTCTACCTCGGACAGGTCTGCCAGATCGCCGGCATCTCGAAGATGCAGCTCGACTACTGGACGAACAAGGCGCAGATCCCCACGAAGGGTAAGAAGCAGAGGATCTACGACATCGACGCGCTCGAGACCGTGATGCTGATCAAGCAGGCGAAGGACAAGGGCCTGAACCTCGGCGCCGCGATCGACGCGGCGCACAATTTCCGCGAGCAGCGCCTCGACGTCCGCTGACGGCTAGCGGTTCGTGTGCAGCCGCTGCCAGTCGTCGTAGCGGCGCTCCAGCTCGAACAGGACCGCGGCGAGCAATGGCGCCCGCGGCCACTCCCGGCCCGTCTCGACGCGGAGCGCGGTTGCCGGCTTTGGCGTCCCCGCGGGTAGCTCCTCGGTCCTCTGATTGACATTGACGCCGATCCCGAGCACGACCCGGCCCACAGTGGCCTCGGGCAGGATCCCCGCGACCTTTTGTCCCTCGATCAGCACGTCGTTCGGATGGCTCAACTCGGCTGGGACTCCAGTCTGCTCGCGCAATGCTGCGGCGACAGCGTCGCCGGCGACGAGCGAGAGCTCCGGCCAGAGCGCCATCGGAGGTCGCGGATGGAGCAGGACCGAGAAGAGAAGCGCCCGTCCCGACGGCGCCTCCCACGTCCGCCCGAGCCTGCCTCGGCCCTGCGTCTGGAGGTCGGTTGCCGCCGTCGCGCCTTCGGCTTCCTCCGGTTCGAGCAGGCGTTGCGTCGACGTGCACTCTTCGACGAAGCGATAGGGACGCCCCAGGCGCCCCCGCAACAACGGCTCGACAGAGCCCGGAGAGAGATCCGACACCCGCCTTTAGACTACTTCGGCCGTGGGGAGGATCAGGCAGCCGCTGCGCGAGCGCGGCCTCGACTACGCGAGGCTCAGCGACCCGATTCTCGTGACCCGCGCGAAGGCCGGTGACTCTCGCGCGCTCGAGGCGCTCTGCGTTCGGCACGCGCCGCGGGTCGAGCGGCTCGCGCGGCATCTCCTGCGCGACCCGGAGGACGCGCGCGATGCCGCGCAGGAGGCGCTGGCGAAGCTCTGCGTTCGCCTCAAGCAGTTCCGCGGCGAGGCCCAGTTCTCCACCTGGCTGCACCGGCTCGTGGTCAACACGTGCCGCGACGTCGCCGAGCGACAGCGGACGCGCCTCCACGATCCGCTGCCCGAGGAGCTCGGGGCCGATGTCGAGTACGACCCGACCCGCGGGGTACGCATCACCGAGCTGCGGCGAGAGCTCTGCGACTCGCTCGCGGACATCTCGCCTGAGCAGGCGCAGGTGATCGTCCTCAAGGATGCCCTTGGCTACACGTTCGAAGAGATCGCGGCTGCGGCCGGCATGCCCGTCGGGACGGCCAAGTGCCATGCGCATCGCGGCAGAAATCGTCTGCGCGAGCGACTCGAGCACCGCGACGTAGCATGACGGCCCCCACACCGCCGTTCGGCCGGGAGACGATCGAGTCGATTATCCCGCACCGGCCTCCCTTCCTGCTCGTGGACGAGGTGCTCGAGCTCGAGCCCGGCCGCAAAGTGCGCGGGCGCTTTCGCGTGCCCGAGGACGGGTGGTGGTTTCAGGGCCACTTCCCCGACCGCCCGGTGATGCCGGGTGTCTTGACGGTCGAGGCGATCGCCCAGTGCGGCGCGGTCGCCGTGCTCGCCGACGAGGCGAACCGCGGCAAGATCCCCTTCTTTGCCGGGATCGACGACTGTCGCTTCAAGCGGGTCATCGAGCCGGGAGACGTCCTCGACCTCGAGTGCGAGTTCCTGCGCGTGCGCGGCCCGATCGCGAAGGGGCAGGGCCGCGCGAGCGTCGATGGCGACGTGGCCGTCGAGGCCATGCTGACGGTCTTCGTCGGGAGCGAAGGCGGATGATCGGCAAGAGCCGCAGCGACGTCCCCGTGACGATCACCGGCCTCGGGGCCTACGCGCCCGAGCGGGTGATCACGAACGACGAGCTCGCCCAGATGGTGGACACCTCGGACGAGTGGATCATCGAGCGGACCGGCATCCGCGAGCGCCGCATCGCCGCGGACTCGCAGGCGCTCTCCGACCTCTCGATGCCTGCAGCGCGGCAGGCGCTCGAGCAGGCGGGCAGCGACGGGACGGACGTCGACCTCCTGATCGTCGCCACCGTGACACCGGACATGATGTTCCCCTCGACCTCGGCGATCCTCGCCGACCAGCTGGGCGCGAAGGACGCGGCCGCGTACGACCTCTCTGCCGGCTGCACCGGCTTCATGTACGCGCTTGCGCAGGCCTACGGGATGGTGGCGTCGGGCCTCACGCGGCGCGCGCTCGTGGTCGGCGGCGACGTGCTCTCCCGCATCCTCGACTGGACCGACCGCTCGACGGTCGTCCTGTTCGGAGACGGCGCCGGCGCGGTGGTGCTCGAGCCTTTCAAGGAGGCAGGCTTCCTCGCCTTCGAGCTCGGCGCCGACGGCGCCGGGGGCGAGCACCTCTGGCTGCCGGGCAGCGGCTCGCGCAAGTTCGAGGATCCGGATCGGCTGGTGAAGATGAACGGGCGCGAGGTGTTCAAGTTCGCGACGCGTGTTCTGGTCTCGTCTGCGGAGGCCGTGCTGCAGCAGTGCGGAGAGAGCGTCGAGGACGTCGACGTCTATGTCCCGCATCAGGCGAACGTTCGTATCATCGATCACGCAACCAAGAAGCTCGGGATTCCGTCGGATCGGGTGGTGGTCAATGTCGACCGTTACGGCAACACATCGTCAGGCTCGATCCCGCTCGCGCTCGCCGATGCACAGGCGGACGGGAGGCTTCGGCCGGGTAGCCTCGTACTCATGACGGGAATGGGTGCCGGTCTCACGTGGGGGAGCGCGCTGATGCGCTGGACCGAAAGCGCAACGGCGTGAGCAAGGTCGCGTTCTGCTTCCCCGGCCAGGGCTCGATCGAGGCGGGCATGGGCCGCGATTTCGCGGAGGCGGTGCCGGCCGCGATGGACGTCTTCCGGCGCGGGAGCGCCGCGACCGGCCTCGACCTCGAGCGGCTCTGCTTCCACGCCGACGCCGAGGAGCTCGTGGACACCGCGGTGCAGCAGCCCGCGCTCGTTGCGACGTCGCTCGCGGTGCTCGCGGCTCTGCGCGAGCACGGCGTGGAGGCGGATTTCGTCATCGGCCACTCGGTCGGGGAATTCGCCGCGCTGGCGGCGGCCGAGGCGATGACCCTGGAGGAGGCGATGGCGCTCGTGCGCGAGCGCGGCCTGGCGATGGCCGAGGCCGCGGCCCGCAACCCCGGCTCGATGGCGGCCATCCTCGGCCTCGCCGACGATGTGGTGGAAGGTCTCTGCCGCAGGATCCTCGGAGTCTGGCCCGCGAACTACAACTGTCCCGGGCAGATCGTGGTCTCCGGTGAGCACCTCGCGGTCGACGAGTGCATCGAGCAGGCGCAGAGCGAGGGCGCCCGCCGCGCCGTCAAGCTCAAGGTTTCGGGTGCCTTCCACTCGCCGCTCGTCGCGCGCGCCGCGGACCGGTTGCGGCCCGCGATCGAGAAGGTGCGCTTCCAGGAGCCGGTTGTGCCGTTCATGTCGACCGTGACCGCCCGCGTCGAGTCAGCGCAGCGGATGGGGCCGCTCCTCGTCGACCAGCTCACGGCCCCGGTGCGCTTCACCCAGTCGGCGTCGGAGCTCATGCGCGGCGGCGTCCGCACCTTCGTCGAGGTCGGGCCGAGCAACGTGCTCTCCGGGCTCGTCAAGCGGATTGACCGCAGCGTCAAAGCCGTCTCGATCAACAGCATCGAGGCGCTCGAGCGGCTTCCCGAGCTGCTCGCTGAAAAGCAGTGACGTTCTGCTCGCTCGAGGGCAAGCGGGCCCTCGTCACGGGCGCGTCGAAGGGAATCGGGCGCGGGATCGCGGAGGAACTCGCCCGCGCCGGCGCCGAGGTCGTCGTCGGCTACCGAACCGGTGCCGAGGAGGCGGAGGCGCTGGCGCGCGAGATCGAGGGCAGGGCCGTCCAGGCCGACGTCTCGAACGCCGAGGAGGCGGCGCGGCTCGTCGAGGAGGCTGGAGACCTCGACATCCTCGTCAACAACGCCGGCCTCACGCGCGACGGGCTCCTGGCCCGCATGCCGGACGACGACTGGCGGACGGTGATCGAGACGAACCTCTCGTCCGTCTTCTACACGTGCCGCGCGGTGTGCCGGCCGATGATGAAGAAGCGGGCCGGCGCGATCGTCAACGTCTCCTCCATCGTCGGCGTGCACGGCAACTGGGGCCAGACGAACTACGCGGCCTCCAAGGCCGGCATCATCGGCTTCACGAAGTCGCTCGCGCGTGAGCTCGGCAGCCGTGGGGTGCGCGCGAACATCGTCGCGCCGGGCTACGTGCGAACGCAGCTCACCGACGTCCTGCCGGAGGAGGCGACCTCCGCGATGCTCGGCAACACGCCGCTCGGGCGGCTCGGGGAGCCGACAGACGTGGCAGGCGCGGTACGCTTCCTCTGCTCCGACGAGGCATCGTTCATCACAGGGGACGTGCTGCTCGTCGACGGCGGACTCGGAATGTAGTGACAACGGGGAACGGTTCTCTCAACGGACGCAGACGCGTCGTCGTCACCGGGCTGGGCGCGGTGACGCCACTCGGGCTCGATGTCGAGTCCACGTGGTCGAGCCTGCTCGCGGGCGAGTCGGGCGCGGCCGAGATCACGCAGTTCGACCACAGCGAGTATCCCGTCCACTTCGCGTGTGAGGTGAAGGACTTCGATCCGACCGAGTGGATCGAGCGCAAGCAGGCGCGGCGGATGGACCGCTTTACGCACCTGATCCTCGCAGCGGCACGGCAGGCGGTCGCCGACTCCGGCCTCGAGATCGAGCAGGAAGCCGACCGGATCGGCGCCGCGGTTGCCACCGGGATCGGGGGTCTCCGGTCGTTCCAGGAGTGTCACACCGTGCTCGTCGACCGCGGGCCGGACCGGGTCAATCCGTTCTCGATCCCGGCGATCATCCCGAACCTCGGGGCGGGCTGGGTCTCGATCGAGCTCGGCACGCGCGGCCCGCTCCTCTCCGAGTGCACGGCGTGTGCCGCCTCGAACATGGCTATCGGCGACGGCGCCGACGCGATCAGACTCGGCCGCGCTGACGTGATGCTCTGTGGCGGCACAGAGGCGGCAGTATGTGAGGTGGGCATCGCCGGCTTCGGCGCTATGCGCGCGCTGTCGCGGCGCAACGACGATCCCGTGCGAGCGTCACGTCCGTTCGACGCGAAGCGTGACGGGTTCGTGATGGGCGAGGCCGGCGCGCTGCTCGTGCTCGAGGAGCTCGAGCATGCGAAGGCGCGCGGCGCGAAGATCTACGCGGAGGTCTCCGGCTACGGCCTCTCCTCGGACGCGAAGCACATCACCGATCCCGATCCAACCGGTCCCGTGACCGCCTTCAAGATGGCGCTTGACGACGCCGGCGTCGGCCTGGACGAGATCGACTACGTCAACGCGCACGCGACCTCGACACCGATCGGCGACTCCTCCGAGACGCAGATGCTCAAGTACGCCCTCGGCGAGGAGAACGCCTACAAGACGCCGGTCTCCGGGACGAAGGGGGCGACCGGCCACTGCCTCGGCGCTGCCGGTGCCGTCGAGGCGACCTTTACGGTGCTCGCCATCCGTGACGGCAAGCTCCCGCCGACAATCAACTACGAGGTCGAGGATCCGACCTGCGATCTCGACTACGTGCCGAACGAGGCGCGTGACGCCGACGTCAAGGTGGGGGTCTCGAACAGCTTCGGCTTCGGCGGGCACAACGCCTGCGTCGTGTTCAAGCGCTTCGAGGAGTAGGCGGGCGTCGCGATAGGTTCCCTGCGTGGAGCGCTGGGCGACCTTCGACTGCTACGGCACGCTGATCGACTGGAACGGCGGCATCGGGCGCGAGCTCGAGCGCCTGTTCGGTGCGACACGCGGCGGCGAGCTCCTCCACACGTACCACGAGCTCGAGCCGCAGATCCAGCGCGAGGATCCGAGCCGCAGTTATCGCGAGGTGACGGCCGTTGCGCTCGCCCGCCTCGGTGCTCCCGCCGACGAGCAGGATGCTCTCGAGCGTTCGCTGCCGGAGTGGGACCCCTTCCCCGAGGTGCCGGCGGCGCTCGAGGAGGCGCGCTCGCGCGGCTGGCGGCTGGCCGTGCTCTCTAACACCGACCCCGACCTCCTCAAGTCCTCGCTCGCCCGGATCGGCGTCAAGTTCGAGCTGACCGTCGCCGCGTCCGAGATCGGCTCGTACAAGCCCGCGCCGAC
>Ga0075424_100000903_pt1 | contig 24797 bp, 28 predicted proteins | sample SoiMethybrSBSTD3_FD_75301 | JGI IMG/M metagenome (GOLD analysis project Ga0075424, IMG submission 75301) | Bulk soil microbial communities from a Populus tree surrounding site in Tennessee, USA - Soil MetaG P. TD hybrid SBSTD3 | ecosystem: Environmental > Terrestrial > Soil > Tree plantation... | reverse complement strand
TTCGGCATGCGCAAGAAGTTCGGCGTGCTGTTCCAGGACGGTGCCCTGTTCGGCTCGATGAACCTCTACGACAACGTCGCCTTCCCGCTGCGGCAGCACACCGAGAAGTCCGAGGACGAGATCCGCGAGATCGTGTCCCGGCGCCTGCGCGAAGTCGGCCTGGGTGGAGCCGAGGAGAAGATGCCGAACGAGCTGTCAGGCGGCATGCGCAAGCGTGCGGGGTTTGCGCGCGCGCTCGTGCTCGATCCGGAGATCGTGCTGTTCGACGAGCCCGACTCGGGGCTCGATCCGGTCCGCACGGCGCTGCTCTGCGACCTGATCCGCGAGGTTCACGAGGAGAACGGCGGCACTTACGTCGTGATCACCCACGACATCGCCTCGGCACGGCGAACGCCCGACTACATGGCCATCCTCTGGCGGGGCAAGATCGTCGAGGCCGGCATGCGCCAGGACCTGTTCGAGTCGGACAACCAGTTTGTCCGCCAGTTCCTTTCGGGGGACTCCGCAGGGCCGCTGGGCATGGAATAGGGACGCGGGTCAGCGCAACTTTCGCGCTCCGCCCGGCGCTGTCCTACCCTGAGCAGCGGCGGTAGCTGGTGCGGTCGGTAATCAAGCGGATCTTCAGCGTCGACGTGCACGCCCTGTTCGGGCGCGCGGCGGCATTCTCGCTGCGAAACGCGGCCGCCGTGATCGCGACCGGGGCGACGGTCGCAGTCGTGGGGCTGGTGCTGGCGCTCGGCCTCGCGCCCAGCGCCTCCTCGAACAGCCTCTCGAGCGGCGACGCGAAGCAGGCGACCGCGAGACTGCACCGGTCCTTCGGCGACGAGCCCGTCGTGATCCTCGTGCAGGGTCACCTGACGCGCATGCTCTTGACCGAGGACGTCCAGCAGCTGCTGGGCCTCGAGGGCTGCATCTCCGGCAACGCCCCCGCCAACGCAAAGGCGCTGGCGCCCGTCTGCCACGAGTTCGCGGCGCGCAAGCCGGCCGAGGTCGTGTACGGGCCCGGCACGTTCATCAACGACGCCGCCGGGCGCATCCTCGATCGGGTTGGGCTCAACCAGGCGGTCGTTCAGCGGGCGGCGGACCTGGCTGCGCGGAGGGCGATCCGCAACGCGAAGGCGCAGGGCCTCGACCGCAAGGCCCAGCAGGGCGCCGCCGACCAGGCGCGCTCGTTCGCGGCCGCGGAGCTGATCCAGCGCGTCCAGATTCAGACCGGGTTCGACACGGTTCCGGCGCTCAACAACCCACGCTTCGTGCTGCAGCTCGTGTTCGCGCCCACGATCGCAGCAGAGGAGCCCAAGCCGCGGTTCGCATACGTGTTCCCGGGGAAGGACCAAGCACTGATCGAGGCGCGCCTCCGCTCGGACCTCACCGTCTCCGAGCGCAATCACGCGATCGACATGGTGCGCGAGGCCGTTCGCAGCCCGGCCTTCGGCCTCAAGTTCGGCCACTACGTGGTCACCGGTGATCCGGTCCTTCGTGCGGGCGTCGCGTCCGGGCTCTCGAACCAGGCCGCGATCCTGCTGGTGGCGGCGGCACTGCTCGTCGCGGTGGCGCTGGCGCTCGCGTCTCGCGCGCGCTTCCCGCTGCTGCCGCTGCTGCTCGCGCTCGCGGCGGTGGCGGTGGCATACGGCATCGCTCGCCTCGCAGGGGCAGCGCTCACGCCGGCGCTCGTTGCCCTCCTGCCGTTCGCGTTGGCGCTGTCGGCTGCCTTCGCGGCGCTGGCCCAGGATCGCGTGACCAGCCGCGACGGGTTGCGGATCGCGCGGGCGGCAGTGGTCGTGGCTGCCGGCCTCCTCGCGCTGCTCCTCTCGCCGCTCCCGGTGACGAGATCATTCGGAGCGATCGCGATCGCCTCCTTGGTGCTGGCGTTCGCGGCCGCGCTCACGCTCGGCATCGCGCTTCCGGCCGTGCTCGGGCGACTGCCCGCCGGCCGCATCGCGCTGGGGCGCTCGCAGCGCCTCGACCACTGGGCCTGGGCGGCCTTCGGAGCGGCCATCCGCCGCCCGCGGCGCACGCTGTGGATCGCTCTGGCCGTCGCGGTCGTGGGCTGGGCGCTCGGCACGCGAGCACCGGTGGTGTCCGACCTGAGGGCGCTCGCCCCTTCGGACCGCCAGGAGGTCAAGGACGCCAACCTGCTGCGCGACGAGTCTGCGTCGGAGGGGCAGGTGAGCGTGCTGGTCCACGGCAAAGACCTCGCCGATCCGCGCGCGATCGCGTGGATGTCCGACTACCAGGGCCGCATCCTCGTGCGCCACGGATACTCGGACCGGCGGCCGTGTCGTCAGGCGGATCTCTGCCCGGCGCTCTCGCTCACCAACATCTTCGCGACCCCCCCGAGCACGGAGCGCCAGGCGCTGACCGCGCTGCGATCGCTGCCGGCGTATTTCTCGCGCAGCGTGATCTCGCCCGATCGGCGGACCGCGAACATGGGATTCGTCCTCACGAAGATGTCCGCCGAGCGCCGGCAGAAGGTGATCGACGACATGCGATCGCAGCTTCATCCGCCCGCCGGCGTGAAGGCCGAGGTGGCAGGCCAGCCGGCGGTGGACGCCGCCACGCGGTCCGATCTCGCGATGGACCGGTGGGCGCTCGCCCTGGTGGCGCTGCTGCTGGTCTTCGGAGTGCTGCTGGCGCTCCACCGGAAGGCCGGGCGCGCGATCGTGCTGCTGGCCCCGGCGGTGCTGGCCACCGGCTGGACCGCGCTCGTCGTCTGGATCCTCCAGGTCCCGGTGAACGCGGTGTCCGTCGCCCTCGGGGCGATCCTGATCGCGATCGGGAGCGGCCTGGGCGCGCTCCTGTATGAGCACTACGCGGCCGCCCGCGCCTCGGGGCGCTCGCCGGGCGAGGCGCTTGAGAGCGTGTGGCGCGTGGCGCGGCCGGACGTGACGGTGCCCGGGGCAGTGCTGGGGGCCGGATTCCTCGCGCTGACGGCGAGCGACTTCAAGATGTTCAGGGACTTCGGCGTGGTGGCGCTGGTGGGGCTCGTGCTAGAGCTCGCCGCGGTGATGCTCGTCCTGCCCGCGGCCCTCCTCGTGGCGGAAGAGGGTGTTTCGGCACGCGGTGCCGCGCGCCACGCTCGTGACCGGCTCGCGGGCGCCGTCCGGGCGGCAGTGGCCGGAGTCCGCCGCGTCTCGCCCTCGCGCAAGTGAACGAGGACGGCTCACGGGAGCCCGTGGACGTCCGGAGGGCGGCGCGTCCCTACGCGGTCGCGGTGGGCGTCATCTTCCTGGTGGTGATCGTGGTCGTGAGCGTGAACACGATCTCGACCAAGCCCATCGGCCTCAGGACGGGCGACCGGCTGCCCCAGTTCGCGGCGCCGTCGGCCACGGGCGTGATCGACAAGGACGCGAACGTCAACCCGAAGAAGGCATGCGCCGTCAGGGGCACGGACGCGATCCGCATCTGCGACTACTTCAAGCGCCCGCTCGTGATGGTGGCCTGGTTCACGAAGGGCTGTGGCTCCTGCCCGGGGCAGCTCGACGCGGTGGAAACCGTCAGGCGGCGCTTTCCGAACGTGGCGTTCGTGGGCCTCGACATCAAGGATTCGCTCTCGAACGCCGGCCACGAGGTCCGCAAGCACGGCTGGGGATTTCCAATGGCGCTCGACCGGGACGGCGCGGTCAGCGGCCTGTACGGGGTGGTGGTAGGGCCAACCACGTTCTTCGCCTACCCGAAGGGCATCCTCATGGGGAAGTCCTACGGCGAGCTCGACGAGGCCCAGCTGACCCGCAAGGTCGACGCGCTCGTGCGGGCCTCCCGCGCCCGCGAGGGCTCCGCCACGCGCCGGTAAGGTTCAGCCTGGATGTTGGAGGAGGTTCCGCTCGGGACCGGTTGGGTGGAGCCGGCCCTCCGCGAGGAATTCCGGGGGCTCGGTCTGCGCTACACGGTCGTCTCGGCTCACACGGGCCGCAGCCCGCGTGAGCTGAGAGCCCGGCTTCGTCATCTGTCCGACCGCATCCATGGCGAGCGCGTCGTGAACCTGCGACGCGAGCCGGTCGCCTCCGCCTACCGCGTGTTCTTCCGGCAGATCGGGATCGATCCTGACGAGCACAAGCCGCCCGGCGAGGCGGCGATGCTCGAGCGCCTCCGCGCCGGCCGCTTCACGAGCCGGGATCTGCTCGAGGATGCCCTCACGGTGGCGGTCGTCGAGACGGGCGTGGCGGTGAGGGCCTTCGACGCCGACCGCCTCGAGGGGAGACCCGGGCTGCGCATCGCGCAGCCGAGGGAGCATCTGTACGGCGATCGGGTCGAGCTCCCCGACGGCGCGATCGTGGTGGCTGACGAGCGGCGCCCGATCGGCCTCGTATTCGGCGACACGGGGAGCACTCCCGCCGTCACGCGTGCGACCGAGCGGATCATGCTGAGCGTGGTCCGCGTGCCGGGCATTCCGGAGATCAGCGTGGAGGAGGCGCTCTGGACCAGCTCCGGCATCCTGACGGGCACCGACCGGCGCGAGCAGGGGCGCCGAGGCCGATCCAGGAAATAAGCCGCCCAATCATGGTCTAGACTCCCCAGACACGAGCTCGGGGGAAGAGGACCCATGCCAGACGTGGTCGACGGCCACATCACGGAACGAGCCAACGTTTACAGCGGCAGCCGGAATCGGTTGCCGGCCACGCCGTTTGGCCTGCATACGGGCCTCGATGAGGCCCCTGCGCGGCGTTCGCTTCGGGAGCAGATTGCCAAGCTCGAGCGAGAGCTGGCCGCCGTCTTCGCATCGGCCTATCCGCGCCGCGGGCTGGAGTGGCGGGTGGGCTCGCCCGGCGGCCCCCGGGTGCTCGGCGTGGGCGAGCTCGAGGAGGTCCGGGACCGTCTCGCGTCCCGCCTCGAGGACGCCCGCCGCACCCTGCGCGACCGGGGCTACGTGGAGCGCAAGAACGTGGAGCGCATCGAGGAGATGCTGGAGGAACCGGCGCGCTTCAAGTGGGTGCGGATCTCGAACGCCGACATCGGCGAGCCCGGCTGCAAGTACTGGCACTCGCGCCCGCGACTCGGCCTGATCGGCATGCTGATGGGCTGGTGGCGGGTCAAGATCTCATCCGGCTGTCCATGACTCCAGGGGCGCCGCGCAGCGGTGACCCCGAATCCGATGGCCTCTAGCGCGCGCAAGCGGCGGAAGCGGCGGTCGACCGACTACCGCCCGCCCACGACCCGCCAAGAGGCCCGCGAAGCCGCGGCTCCGGCGCCTCCGCGCCCGGCGCGCACGCCGCCGCGCAGGCGGGACAAACAGGATCGGCCGCCGTCCCCGTGGGGCTCCTTTCCACTCGTCGAGCTCACGATCCTGCTGGCGCTCGTGCTGCTGGTGGTGGGCTTCTTCATGGGCAACACGCGCGGCGTTGTGATGCTCGTGGCCGGTATCTCGTTGGGCTCGCTCGCGTCGCTCGAGCTCACACTCCGCGAGCACTTCTACGGCTTCCGGTCACACACCACGCTGCTGGCCGGCGTGGTGGGCGTATTCGTGCTCGGCCTCGGGTTTGTGCTGGCCTGGCCGCAGCTCGTGAAGGTGGGCGGCGGCGCGGCCGCCTTCCTGGTCAGCTTCTATCTCTTCCGCGAGGCCTTCAAGCGCCGCTCCGGCGGGTTGGGCTGGCGATGAGCAGCCGTCTGAAGAGTCTTGCGCTGGCGGCGGAGAGCGCCACGCTGCTGATCGTGATCATGTTCTTCGGCAGCCTCGTGCTGTGGATCGGGGTGCCGGTGGGGTGGCTCTGGATCGGCTCGCGGCTCGAACCGTCCAGCGGGCTGGCCACCGCGGTCGGGGTGATGATGATCGGGATGCTGCTGACGATCGCGGCACTCGTGACGGTCCTCGCCTGGGTCAACCGCAAGCACGTCGAGCTTCAAGAGGCGAGAGGGTCGTTCGGGGACGGGGCAACGGTGCTCGAGCTGGTGCTCGTGTCGAGCGCCGTCCTGGCCGTGGTGGGATTCGGAGTCTGGTTCTTCGGGTTCAGCGGCTCGAGCCCGATACCGCTCCACATCTCCTACTGACACCCGGTAGCGCCTGGGGCCGCGCCTAGCACGCGACCCCCTGCGCTGATGCTTCCTATGCGGCGGCTCTTTGGGCCTGCGCGCGAGAGCTCTGCGCCTTGGCCGTGAGCAACGCCCCGAGCGTCACCCGCTGGCGCTCCGTCAGGGTCGCGATCGTCTTGTTCTCCGACATCCCGATCGACTGAAGGAACTTTCTGCAGCGAGTACGCCCCCACCGCTTCTGGCTCATCAGCAGCTCGCTGATGGACATGCTCTCGGTCTCCCATGGGCTCGAGAGCACAATCTCCGCGACGTCGATCTTGCCCGCGGCGACCTTCCGCTTCAGCGCGGCCCGGGCAAGCCTCACTCGGTTTGCGCGCTCGAGGGCAAGCATGTGTTGTGGACCAGGCATGGTGGCAGCGTCCATCGCACCTCCCAGGGTCAACTGCACGAATCAGCTTGACGGGAATCCCGGTAATTACCCATCCCGCCTGGCCGGGGCGCGTGGTCCCCTCCAGTCCGAGTCATCTCCCCAAAGAGCCGGGCTGGTATCTCCGTCCGAGCCGGCTCTTCGAGCCAAGTCCTCCGACGAAACCCCCCCGACGGGATCGGGCTGTTCCGGTCGAGGCGGAAACTTAACCGATCCTGGCCCCGCGTCAACAAGACGTTAACTCACCCATTCGCTAAGTGCGTCCTTTTTTTCACGCGGGCCGAGCTTGTCCAAAAATGGACAAATTGTCAGCGGGCTGACTCCCCGATGCCGGGTTTGAGGGAGGCGCTCGAACATGCTCTGAGCGGCCTTCAGCGACGCCCTCAGGCCGGGAGGCGGCCCTTGACGCGCTCGAAGATCTCCAGCGCCTGGTCGAGGTGCTCCCGCTCGTGCGTGGCCATCACGCTGGTGCGGATCAGGGAGCCGCCCGGGGGGACCGCCGGATAGAGGGCGACATTCGCGTAGAGGCCCTCGTCCCATAGCGCCTTCCACAGTTGGGCGGTGGTGAGATCGTCGCCGATCACCACCGGGACGATGGGCGTGATCACCGGCTCGCCGGCAGGCACAGGGGTGGGCTCGACCACCTGATAGCCGAGGTCCGCGAGACCGCTGTGCAGGTAGCGCGCGTTCTCGAGCACACGCGCGAAGAGGGCCGGCCCCTCGGCCGAGCGGCAGATGCGGACCGCCTCCAGCGCGGCCGCGACTGCGGCCGGCACGGCCGAGGCCGAGAACAGGAAGGCGCGCGATGCGATCCGCAGGTAGTCGATCACCTCGGCCGAACCGGCGATGAAGCCGCCGCAGCTGGCCAGGGACTTCGAGAACGTGCCCATGCGCAGGTCGACCTCGCCCTCGACGCCGAACAGCTCGCAGGCCCCGGAGCCGTTCTGGCCCAGCACCCCGACGCCGTGGGCCTCGTCCACCATCAGCCGCGCGCCGTGGGCGCGGCACAGCTGCGAGACGCTCGCCACGTCGCAGACGTCTCCCTCCATCGAGTACACGCCGTCCACCACGACGAGCACGCCGCCGCCGTCGCCGCGGGCGCGGTCCAGCATCTGCTCGAGCTTGTCCAGGCGGTTGTGCCGGAACGGACGCAGCCGCGCCCCCGAGAGCTTGCATCCGTCCAGGATCGAGGCGTGATCGCCGGAGTCGGCGATCACCGTGTCCGAGGGGCTCAGGATCGCCGAGAGGCAGCCCACGTTGGCCTGATAGCCGGTCGTGAACACGAGGGCGTCCTCGGTCCCGAGCCACGCCGCGATCTCCTCCTCCAGCTCCCGGTGCAGGGGGGTCGTGCCGTTCAGCAGGCGGGAACCGGTCAACCCGGTGCCGTATTGCTCGAGCGCGGCGCGCGCCGCCCCCTTCACGCGCGGGTCGCCGGTCAGGCCGAGATAGTTGTTCGACCCCAGCATGAGGCGCGCTTGGCCCTCCATCCGCACCACGGGCCCGGCCTCGGACTCGACCTGGCGGAAGTACGGGATCAGGTCCTCGCGCCGTGCCAGGTCGATGAGCTCGCGGCGCTCGTGGTCGCGTGCCTTTTGAAAGACGTCGATCGGGGCCTGGGCGTGGGAGGGCGGGGTCTCGGGCATATCCGCTAGCTTGCCGCGCGTGACTTTGGAGGTCAGGCCGGTCGCCACGAAGCGTGACCTCATGCGCTTCATCAAGCTCCCGTGGCAGCTTTATCGTAACGAGCGCAATTGGGTCCCGCCGCTCGTGTCGGAGCGCAAGAAGTTCCTGGACCGGGACCAGAACCCCTTCTTCGAACACGCCCAGGCGGAGTACTTCCTGGCGTGGCGGGACGGCCGGCCCGTGGGCCGCATCAGCGCCCACGTCGACCGCAACTTCAACACCTACCAGGGGAACGAGTGGGGGCTGTTCGGGTTCTTCGAGGCCGAAGACGACCCCGAGATCGCGCAGGCGCTGCTGGAGGCGGCGGAGGGCTGGTTGCGGGACCGCGGCCGGGACCGGATGGTGGGCCCCATGGACTTCACCACCAACGACGAGTGCGGGCTGCTGGTGGAGGGCCACGAGCGCAAGCCGCTGATCCTCCAGGGGTGGCATCACCCCTACTACCGAGTGCTGCTCGAGGGATATGGCCTCGGCAAGGCGATGGACCTCTACATGTGGGAGCTCCGGCTCGACAAGGTCCAGGAGAAGGGCGGCTTCCATCCCATGATCCAGGCGGCCGCCAGGAAGGTCACCGAGGAGCACGGCGTGACGGTCCGCAACATGCGGAAGAACGACTTCGAGGCGGAGCTCGGCCGCTTCCTCGAGGTGTACAACGCGGCCTGGGAGCGCAACTGGGGCTTCGTGCCGCTGAACGAGACCGAGGTGCGCCACTACGCTAAGGACCTGAAGCCGATCCTCGACGAGCGCTGGGCATGGATCGCCGAGCGCGACGGCGAGGTGCTGGGCGCGGCCCTGTCGCTGCCGGACATCAACCTCGCGCTGGCGCGCATGAACGGCCGCCTGCTGCCGCTCGGATGGGCGAAGTTCCTCTGGTGGAGGCGCAAGATCGAAGCCTGCCGGGTATTCGCACTGGGCGTGAAGCCGGAGTACCAGCACCTCGGCATCGCGGCCGCCTTCTACATCGAGCACGTCGAGGAGGCGGCGCGGCCGGGCGGCATCTGGTGGGGCGAGATGGGCTGGATCCTGGAGACCAACGAGCCCATGAACCGCGCCATGGAGGGCATGGGCGGCAAGATCGTGAAGCGCTACCGGATCTTCGAAAAGGCGCTATAGACTGCGGCGACGTGTCAGTCGAGGCGCAGAACGGCCAGCTGGACCACCCGCCGGTGCCCGTCGCCGAGCCGGTGCGCGCGGTCTCGGAGTCGTCCCCGCGCCTGATGGTCACGCTGCCGCTGCCGCGCAGCCCGGTGACCGCGGCTGCGGGCGGTCTGACTGCAGGGGCGCTGTTCGTGACGCTCGTCCGCTTCCTGGCCGGGCGCCGCGGGGTCCGGATCGGCCGCCGCCGCAAGGACCTCCGCCGGAACGCCGTCGCGAGCCGCTCGTTCCTCGTGGACGTGCATTTGCTGCGCTAAGCGCTGCGTACGTCTAAAACCCGGCAATAAATGGGGAATGACCGGAGCGATAGCCGGGTCCTGGAACCGGCAAATGCTGCATTGGAGCCGGAATCCGGAACGCGTGTCGAATCCGCCCGGCCATGGCTGGAAAAGCGTGCACGCAGTGGAAGAAGGGTGTTCGTTGTTGAGTTTGCCTGCCTCGGACGCGCCTGAGTCGATCCCTTTATTGCCCGGTTTTCGGGGTCAGGACGAGGTCGCTACCCGATTCCCTGACCAGGCAGCAGGTCGTTCGTGATCGCGCCCCCGATGTCCGGCAGGTCCTTCAGCAGGCCGTTGCTGACCATCCAGCCGCCGTAGTTCCGCCAAGCGACGGGGTCGAGGTGCCCCCAGGGCAGGCTGCCCTTGGGGAACAGCGTGGGAATCGTGAGCCGCACGCTCGCGGCGGTCTCCTTCGCCTTCAGGTCGCGGTTCGCGTCCCGCAGGGCCCGTGTGGCGCCCGCCGGGTCCTGCCGCGCGGCGTTCGCTCCCCGCGCCACGGCGGACAGGAAGAGCCGCAGGTCGTCGCGCTCGCCCGAGAGCTTGTCCGAGTTGGCGACGAACACGAGCTCGTCGTAGGAGGGCACGCCCAGGCGGTCCACCGGCTCCACCCACGGCTTTGCGCCCCGCTCCCGTAGCTGGACGCCCTCCACGTTCCAGAAGCCCCCCAGCGTGGCGTCCACCTTGCCGGCGAGCATCGCGGGGAGCAGGCTGGCGCCGACGTTGGTCTCCTTGACCGATGACTCCGGCACGCTCGCGCGGCGCAGGATCGTCTTCAAATACGCCGACTGGTAGGGGATGCCCGCGGTGCCGACCCGCTTCCCCCGCAGGTCCCGGACGGATGTCACGTGCGACTTGCGGGTCGCGATCAGCGACGTGAGCGGGCGCTGGACGAGCGCGCCGACCGCGACCACCGGGAGGCCCTGCTGACGAGCCAGCAGTACCTCCGGCTCGTACGAGATCGCGACCTTTGCCCGGCCGGCGGCGACCTGCTTGATCGGCGCGGCCGGATCCGACGGCACTTGAGGCTTCACGTCGAGCCCCACCTGGGAGAAGAAGCCCTTTGCGCGCGCCTCGTAGATCGCCACGTGGTCCGGGTTCGGGAACCAGTCGAGCACCAGGTCCAGGCTGCGCTTGGCGGGCGCCTGACCCGTCGGCTCGGACTTCTCGCCGCAGCCCGCCGCGACCAGGAGCAGCACGGCCAGCGCCGCTGCGGCTGCAGCGCCCCGCCTCACCGGCGCTCCCCGGAGGTGCGCGCCCACGGCACGGCACGGCGCTCGACCAGGGCCACGAGGCCGAAGAGGGCGATCGCCATCAGGGACAGGAGCAGCACGGCGGCGAAGACCCTAGCGGTCTCGAGCTCCGCCGTGCCCACCTGAATCGCGTGTCCCAGCCCGGCGTCGGATCCCACGAGCTCGCCGAACACCGCCCCGATCACGGCGACCGCGACCGCGACCTTCGCGCCCGAGAACAGGAACGGCAGCGCGGAGGGGAGCTCGAGACGGCGCAGGAGGTCGAGCCGGGAGGCGCCGAGGGTGCGCATCATCTTCACCTGGTCGCGGTCGACGCCCTCCAGGCCGTCAAGCGTGTTCACCACCACGGGGAAGAAGCAGATCAGCGCGATCACGATCAGCTTCGGCGTCATCCCGAAGCCGAACCAGATCACGAGGATCGGCGCGATCACGATGACCGGGATCGCCTGCGAGGCCACGACGAGGGGGTAGGCGGCACGGCGCAGGACGGGGGAGAGGTGCAGGACGAGCGCGATCGCCACCCCGATCGCGAGCGCAAGGCCGAATCCGAGCAGCACCTCGCGGGCCGTGACCCACATGTCGGGCGCCAGCAGGTCGCGATCGCGCCAGAGGGCGCTCGCGACCTCGCTCGGGGCGGGCAGCAGGTAGTTCTGGACATGGCCGAGCTTCGCGAGCGCCTCCCAGCCGGCGACCAGGAGCGCGAGCAGCGCGGCGGGCGCGAGCCATTTGGTCATGCGAGCGCCTCCAGGGCGCGCTCCTTCAGCAGGGTGAACTCCGGCGAGGTCACACGCTCGGAACGGGGCAGGGAACGCTCGAGGCCGGCCCCCAGCTCGGCGCGCACGGTGCCGGGCCGCCGGGACAGGATCAACACTCGGTCGCACAGGAAGAGCGCCTCCTCGACGTCGTGCGTGACGAGCAGGGTTGTACGGGGCTCTGCCCGCAGCGCGCCGTCGAGCCACTCCTGGAGCTCGGCCCGCGTGATCGAGTCGAGCGACCCGAACGGCTCGTCGAGCAGCAGGACCGGCTTGCCGGCCAATAGCGTGCGGGCGAACGAGACCCGCTGCCGCATGCCGCCGGACAGCTCGGCCGGCTTGGCGCGCGAGAACTCCTCGAGCCCGAAGCGCTCGAACAGCGGCTCCGCCATGGCCCTCGCCTCCCGGCGCCGCACGCCCTTCAGCTCGGGCGCGAGCGCGGCGTTGTCGAGGGCGCTTCGCCACGGAAGCAGCAGGTCGCGCTGCGGCATCAGCGCGCATTGCGCGAGGCGCGCGGCGGCGGAGCGACCGCCGCCGGCCGCGATCGTGCCCGTGGTGGGCTCCTGAAGCCCGCAGACCAGCTCCAGGAGAGTCGACTTCCCGCAGCCGGAGCGCCCCACGATCCCGAGCCGCTCTCCGGTCGCCGCCTCCAGCGTGAGCTCGCGGAGCGCCGTCACCTCGCCCGTCTTCGTGCGGAATTTCTTCGACACGCACGCAACCTCGACCGCCGGCCGGGCCACCGGCCGTCGCTTCCCTGGGGAAGCGTCTGTCGAGACTGATCGTGCTCCCTTCGCGGGCATTACCCCACAGGTTCGAAGGGTCAGCGCCGGGGCGGCCTTCTGGACCTTGTAGGCGCTATCTCAGCCCGCTTTCCCGCGAGCCCCCCTGACTTACACCTGGTGCCAGGAGTCTAACCCGGCGGCGCGGCAGCATCGCCGGCCGCCGCGCCCATCGGGTGAGAATCCTCAGCGCTCGGTCCCTGCCGGAACCTCGTCGCGCTCCTCCTCGGCCGCCGACAGCTCGCGCTCGCCTACTTCGACGGGCGGTGGGCTGGCCTCGGTCTCGCGGTGGAACAGGTCCCACAGGCGTACGTCATGTGCCTGCTCGGCGGATTCGTCGCGGTACCGGGATCTCCGGAAACACATGCTCGTCACCCCCTTGTGGGTGTCGGGGTCGCGAGCATTGTCGCACCTGTAGAGGGAAGGCTCTAAACCACTTCCGGGCTGCCGGCGATCACGTTCACGAACTGCTCCAGCTGCTTGGTGGTCCAGCACTCGAACACGCCGTCGCAATAGGGCGCATAGGCTGCCATCACCGAGTCGCCGTAGTTCCAGTAGAGCTTGGGCTCCGGGTTCAGCCAGAACGTGCGACCCGCGTGCGCGGCCACCAGGCCGAAGATCGGTGCGTGGGGCTCGCGCCCGTTCGTGCGGGCATCGCCCAGCACGATCACGGTCGAGCGCGGGTCGAGGTCATCCGAGACACGCTCCAGGAACTCCATCCAGACGCGCCCGTAGTCGGTGTAGCCGGACACGTCCGCGACGCCCGCCTCACGGGCGATCTTCTGCGACACCGCCTGGAAGGTGCGCTCGCGCTCGAAGATCTCGGTGACCTCGTCGATCCGCTCCACGAAGGCGAAGCTGCGCAGCTTGCGGAAGGCGTCATGGAGCGCGTGCAGCACGGACAGGAAGAAGACGCTGGCGCTAGTCACGGACGTCGAGACGTCGCACAGGACGTAGATCTCGGGCCGCCGCGGCCGCTTCGGGCGGAAGCGCAGGCGCAGCGGGACGCCGCCGGTCTCGAGCGACGCGCGCATCGTGCGCCGCACGTCGACCACCCGGCTGCGCCGCCGGCCGCGCTGCTCGTGGCCGGACGTGGCGAGGCGCCGTTTCAGCTGCGCGACCACGCGGTGGACCTGCGCGAGGTCCTGCAGCGGGCCGCCGGGCAGCGCCCGGTCGTACTCGGCGAGCGGTTTGGCGGGGGGAAGGCTCTCGGTCCGGTGGATCAGGGCCCGCTCGAGCTCGCGCCGGAGATGGGCCTCGAAGCGGCGGATGTTGTCCCGGTCGAGCTGCTCCTCACCGGGCTCGTTCCCCCCGGCCTGCTGGCGGAGGTCGAGCGTGCGGCGGATGCGCTGAACGTCCACTCCGATCACGCCTGACGTCTCGCCCTGGCCCCCCAGCGCCGCGACCGCGAGGCGGGCGAGATCGGCCATGTCGCCGTCGCGCCCGGCGCGAATCGCGTCCTGGATCTGCTGGCGCAGCTCGTCGAGGTCGATGCGGTCCCCGCCCTGGAAGCGCTGTTCCTTGAGCCCTTTGTCGATCGCCTGCGCCTCCACGGCGCGGAAGAAGAACCGGTCGAACACGAGCTCGAACACCCGGCGGTCTTCCTGCGACTTGGCGAGCGTCGCTGCGAGCGCCTCGCGGAAGTCCTCGCGATCGGTCCAGCTCACCTCGCCGAGCGCGCCGAAGGCGTCGAGGATCTCGGCGCTGCCGAGCTTCACACCTTCACGGCGAAGCTCGTCGCAGAACCGCACCAGCTGCGGTGCCAGGCCCGGCGCGGCCGCGTCGGGCAGCCCCCCGTAGAGCGACCCGCGACCGGGCGGCCGGTTAGCTCTGCTCGGCTCTTCCGAGGAGGCCATTCTCGAGCCGCACTCCGACGCGCTCGGCCACGACGTCGAGGTCCGTGCGGTGCTTGACGATGATGCTCATCGTGCGCTCGAACATCGACTTGTCGATGTCGCCGGCACCGAGCAGCACGAGGGCGCGCGCCCAATCGATCGACTCGGCGATCGAGGGCGGCTTCTTGAGGTCGAGCCCCCGCACCATGTGGACGATCTCGATCAGCTTGCGCATGAGCGTCTCGGACAGCTCCGGCACGTGGAGCTGGACGATCTCGAGCTCGCGTTCAGCGTCCGGGTAATCGAGCCACAGGTAGAGACACCGGCGCTTGAGCGCCTCGGTCAGCTCCCGCGTGTTGTTCGACGTCAGCAGCACGAGCGGCTGCGTCGTCGCCTCCACCACGCCGAGCTCCGGGATCGAGATCTGGAAGTCCGAGAGCACTTCCAGCAGCATCGCCTCGAACTCCTGGTCGGTCTTGTCGATCTCGTCGATGAGCAGCACGACGGGCTCGTGCACCGAGATCGCTTGCAGCAGCGGGCGCGCCATCAAGAACTCCTCCGAGAAGATGTCCTCCTGGACGTCCTGCCAGCCGGTGCCGGCCGACTCCGTCTGGATCCGCAGAAGCTGCTTGCGGTAATTCCACTCGTAGAGAGCCTTCGCTTCGTCGAGCCCTTCGTAGCACTGGAGCCGCACCAGGCGCCGGCCCGTGTATCGGGAGAGCGCCTTTGCCAGCTCGGTCTTGCCGACCCCCGCCGGACCCTCGACCAGCACCGGCTTTCCGAGCCGATGAGCCAGGTAGGAAACCAGCGTCGCAGACTCCGAGGGGAGATATCCGGCGCCGGCGAGACCTTCGCGGACCTCCTCTAGCGACGCGGGGGAGGTGTCGTTCGACCCCGCGGGCATGCATGGATGATACTTAGAGGCCGGTGGCTCTCCTGTTCACGATCGGCTCGCTCAAGAGCTCTCCGCAGCCCATCGTCACGCTCATGCTGGTCGGTTTCGGGATCGGCGTCTTCGGTCACCTGGCCGGCTCGAAGGTCCTGATCGGGATCGGCATCGCGCTCGTGTTCGCGGCCGGGCTACTCGCGCCCCAGTACTAGCCGCCCGTCATCGGCAGGGTCGGCTGCGCGTCGGCGTCGGCCGCGACCGCCTCGGGCTGACCGCGGTGGTGGCGCCGGCGTGCGCTGAGCCCGGCAAACGCGAGCAGTCCGCCGGAAGCCAGGCAGAGCAGGATTCCCCACCGCAGGTCGTAGTCGAGGGCGTGGCCGGCCACGCGCCGGGTCGGCGGGTCGAGGGCGCGCACGATCACGAGCAAGCAGCACCACAGGCCGGCGCCCATCGCGAGCGTCCCATCGGAGAGCGGCAGGTGGAAGACGCGGCCCTGCGCCCGACGGAGCAGCAGGAGCAGCACCGAGCCCGCCACCAGCACTAGCGCCAGCTCGACCCACGTGATGCGGTTGATGCCCCATGCCGACAGGCCGAACACGGGGTCACGCCACCACGGGGTGAAGAGGCTGATCAGGATGCCCACCGCGGCCGCTCCAGCGAGGCGCTGCTCGGGATCGAGGATCCGCACGAGCATCGGGAGCGACCGCCGCGCCTCACTCAATCGCGGCCTCACTCAATGGGAATGTCCTCGATCGGAACGGAGCGCGCACGCTGCCGCTCGAGGTGCTGGATGTAGTGATCGAGCAGGGTCCGCATCGCCAGCAGGCCCTCCCGCTGCAGGTTGTGCATGTGCTCGCGGAATTCCTCGGGCATGGTGGCTCGCATCACGTCGGCGGTCCGGCAGATCGGGCAGAACTCCAGGCATTGGAACTCCATGCCGGTCCGCTCGTCGCCCTCACGAAGCTGATCGAACGGGTCTCCGCTTTCGAAGTGGAACTCCATTCCTACCCGGTCGCGGCCGCGTTCTCGTGGGCGGGATGCTCGTGGGCGTCCTCGCCGACGAGGTCCTTCTCGAAACGGACCACGAGGCCGCCGTCCTCGAAGCGGGCCTCGCGCGGACGGTAGGACGCGAGCGCCGTGGGCAGCATGATGTTCCGCTTGTGGCCGCCGACGCGCACGATCAACTCGAGGCCGACCTTCTTCAGCTTGATCTCGGCCTTCTCCACGAACGGAATCGTGAGGCGCAGCACGGCGCTGTCATCGAGCATCACGAGCTCCTGGCGCAGGTCGCGATAGAGGATGCCGTGCGGCTCGTGCCCGTCGAACACCTCGGCCCCGAGGCGGGCCAGCATCGCCGGGCCGATCACCTCCTGCTCGAAGAACGGCGCACGCAGCACGGGCACCGGCGCGAACGCCTCTTCGACGAGCTGCACGTGCTCCTGCTGCACACCGCGCCAGGCGGCGAAGTACCCGCCGTCCACGGCGTCCGGGAACACCCGGTTCACGACCACCGCATCCGTGAGGTAGCCGTAGAGGTTGAGATACGTGAACGTCCGCTGCGCCTCCTTGATCACCATGCGTTCCGGGTTCATCACGAGCCGGATCGACGCGTGCTCCCGGTTCCGGAGGATCTCGCTCATCTCGACCAGGTTCCGCACCAGCCCCTGGACCTCGGCCAGCACGTCGTTCCCCGGCAGCGGCAGGTCGAGCATGGTGCGGGCGAACGGCCGCGCGGCGGTCAGGATGCGCTTCTCCCACGGGAACACCTTCTCGAGCCACCAGCGCGCGACCTCGGGAAACGACAGGAGCCGCAGCGTCTCGCCGGTCGGGGCGCAGTCGACCACGACTACGTCGAACTCGCCCGATTCGTAGTGGCGCTTCAGCTGGAGCAGGGCGAAGATCTCGTCCATGCCCGGGGGCACGGTGAGCTCCTCGGCGAGGATGCGGTCCACGCCGCGGTCCGACAGGACGCTCGCGAGCCACCGCTGCACCGCCCTCCAGTTGCGCTCCATCTCGGCCTCGGCCTGGACCTCCTGGCCCCAGAGGTTGTCCGCGACCGGTACCGGCGCGGGGCCGAGCGGCGTCTCGAGCGAATCCGAGAGGCTGTGCGCCGGGTCGGTCGACAGCACGACGGTGCGCAGGCCCCGTTGTGCGATCGCAAGCGCCGTGCAGGCGGCGACGCTGGTCTTGCCGACCCCGCCTTTGCCCGTGTAGAGGATCGTGCGGGGCGTCATCGCCGGGCGATTCTACGCCTCGGTGAGCGCTAGACCCCTTGCGCTCGGCCCTTCACGTTCACTTCGCCGCTCACCGACGCCGAGTTGCCCGCCAGGTCCCTTGCGTAGAGCGAGTAGGTGTACGTGTGCTCGCCGCGCCGCTTCGGAGGAACCCATCTGAACCAGCGCGGGCCGTACGGGAGCACGATGCTCGTCGAGAGGTAGATCTTGCCGCTCGAGGCGTCCTTGACGACGATGCCGACCCGGCTGATCTTCGAGAGCCGGAATCGGAATTTCACGCCCTTCCCGGCGGTAGCCGGGGACGGGACGGCGCGGTACGGGTCGAAGGTCGGATCCTCCTTCAGGTAGCGCGTGAAGTGCTCGGTGGCGCGGCAGTACGGCTCCGCCTTGGTGGCTTTGCACAGGCTCTGGGCGAAATCGCGGTTGAGCGTGTGGTAGTTGAGGTCCGCCTCGTTCCCGGGTCGTCCGTTCGGGCGGTCGTAGAGCGACCAGGCGCCCGTGTCGTACTTCCCGATCACCGCGCGGGCGGTCTCGTCGCCCCGGGCGAAGATCGCCTGGGCCTCCTGGTCGCCTGAGATCTCGGCGTACGTGCGCACCCCGTTCACGGCCTGCAACATCCCGTTCAGGACGTTCAGCCGTGGGCCAAAGCTGTAGAGCGGATACCACGTGAGCGATCCCTGGCGGGCACGCACGCCGAGCGGAGTTGGCTGTTCGAACGCGCCGCGCGCCCGTCGCGCGATCTCGAGCAGAGTGGGGTCGCTGAGGCGCTGGCTCGCGCGCGCGTACGCCTGCATCGCAGTGCCCTGCGCCATGCCCGAGATCCACGGCGGCGCGCCGCCGCCGAAGGCGAAGTAGTACTCCCAGGTGAGAAAGCCACCGCGATTGACGGCGATCTTCCGCAGGTCCTCGAGCAGGGAGCGCAGATCGCCGTCTCGCTTGGCGTACCAGAAGCCGTTCGCCTCGCCGAAGTTCCCGAGCGGGTGAAGCTGAAGGCCTTCGCCGGGGAAGTACTGGAAGAGCACGCGGCTGGAGCCGAACCGAAGCCGGGCGCCGGAGGCCGGTGGGCCCGCTTTCGCCCACCACTCGCGGTTGCGGTCGAGCATGAGGAACAAGGGCGCGAGGCGCCCGGTGAGGCGTTTCTGGACCGCGAGGCTGCGAATCGTGCCGATCACGTAGCCGAGCTCGGCCCGCCGCTGCCCGCTCAGGCGGCGGTAGGTGCCGAGCGCCGCCGACCACGAGCGCAGGTAGCCGTCACGCGTGGCCGCGTCGATCGAATTCGACTGGAAAGCCCTTTGGATCGTCCGCCGCACCGGGTCCGCCCGAGTGATGCTGACCGCCCGGGCCGTCGAAGCGGTACTTGGGCGAGGGCCGGGTACCGGGCCGGCGAGCGACCAGGGGCCGTCCAGCGCAGGATCGTTGTCGACGCGGGCGCCGTGCGCCGTGACGTCGATTACGGGTGCCGCCTGCGCCTGTCCGGCGGCGCAGACGGGCGCAGCCGCCAGCAATATCAGGATCGCCTTCATCCGGCGCATATGCCCAGCACGTCGTGTATGTTGATCCGAACCAGTTCGTTCCGCGCAAGTTGCGCTGTATGACCGCCGCGCGGACCCGTAGAAATAGGAGAGACCCTTTGCGAGCCCGGACGAGATTCATACCCGTCTTGCTAGCCCTGATCACGGCCGCGCTCCCGGTTGGCGCCGCCGCTTGCGGCGGAGGCGGCGGAAGCGGGGCGGACGCCCGGCAGGTCGTGCAGCAAACTTTCGCGGGCAAGAAGCGCGTCGACAGCGGCAAGCTCGATCTCAGCATGACGGCCAACCTCAGCGCGACCGGACTGGCCGCGACCCAGCTCGGCGAGCCGATCGTCATCAAGATGGCCGGCCCGTTCCAGAGCCGCGGCGTGAACGCGCTGCCGGCCATGGACCTGGTGCTGTCGGCCACGGGATCCGGGTCGGACTTCTCCGCGGGCGCGATCTCCACCGGGGACAGGGGCTACGTCACGTTCCAGGGCAAGCCGTACACCGTTCCGGACAGTGTCTTCGCCCGCTTCAAGCGCGGGTTCGAACAGCAACAGAGGCAGAACCAGTCGACTCAGAACATCGACCTGAAGGCGCTCGGCATCAATCCGGATTCGTGGTTGAAGAATCCGAAGAACGAGGGCGACGAAGACATCGGCGGCGCCACCACCACCCATGTGTCCTCCGCCGTCGATCTCGATGCCCTTCTGAAGGATTTCGACAGCCTGCTCAAACGGGCAGACAAGCTGGGCCTCAGCCAGCAGCAGCTACAGCAGGTGCCCCGCGGGCTGAACAGCCAGACCCGCAAGCAGCTCAAAGACTCCGTCAAGCAGGCCAAGGTCGACATCTGGACCGGCAAGGACGACAAGGTGCTGCGCCGGCTCAAGCTTGATCTGTCGTTCGTGGTGCCGGCGGCGCTTCAGAGCCAGCTCCAGGGCGTCAAGGGAGGCGACGTGAAGCTGGACCTGGAGGTGGCCGACGTCAACAAGCCGCAGGACATCCGGCCGCCCGCGAATCCGCGGCCCTGGAGCGAGCTCCAGAAGCTGATCCCGCAGAGCACGTTCGGCAACAGCCTGGGCGGCTCGACGGGTGGGGGCTCGTCCAGCGCGGGTGGCGGCAGCAGCAGCGGCGGCGGAACCTCCAGTTCGAAGCGCGCTCAGAAATACTTGAAATGCGTCCAGAAGGCCCAGCGCCCCGAGGACGTGACCAAGTGCGGCTCGATCCTGGGCGGCTGAGCTCGCCGCACCGACGGTAATCCCGGCTGCAAGCCGGTTGCCGGGCCGCGCCGGGTGCTAAAGCTCGAAGCGCTCTCGCCCGACGGGTTTTCCAGTGAACCTGTCGCTGGACGTCCATCGCCTGCTTCCGATCGCTGCCGTGGGCCTCGTCGCACTCCTGGCGGCGCTGCTGGTCACGCGCGGGCTGGGAGGCGGCTCGACGGCCGCGAGCGCCCGACAGGTCTTCGATCGCGCGCTCAAGGAGGAGCCGAAGAGCGGCTCCCTCAACATGCGCGTCAGCTTCGTGCTCGAGGCGCCGGGGCGGGCGATCAACGTGGTCGACACCGTCTTCACGGGCGCGGCGGCGGATGCCCGGGGCGGGCAGCCCGAGCAGGCGCGCACGCATTTGTCCGAGCGCGTCGTCGGGCAGTCGCCGGTACTACTCGACGAGGTCGCGTCGGGGAATCGCGGCTACATCCAGGTGGACGGCGTTTGGTACCGGCTTTCCCCCGCCCAGTACAAGCGCGTGTTCGATTCCAGCAAGAACGAGACCCTCATCCAATCGCTCGGGTTCGACCCGCGCCGTTGGCTCACGGATCCCAAGCTGGAAAGCACCAATGCGCACGTGGGCGGAGTGCAGGCGAACCAGATCGGCGGCGACGTCGACGCCGACATGGTGCTGACGGACCTCGGTTTCTACAAGGGCGCCAGCTCGGCACGCGCGCAGCAGTTCGTCGACATCATGAAGGGGGCCTCCAAGAAGGGGAACGTGGAGCTCTTCGCGGGCAAGCAGGACGGCATCCTCCGAAGGCTCTCCGTGACCGCCCAGGCGGACGCGTCCAAGAACGTGCCACCGCTACGGGGAACCCTGACCTTCACGCTCGGGATCGACAAGGTGAACGAGCAGGTGAAGGTGACCGAGCCGAAGAACGCGCTGCCGCCTTCGCGAATCGCGGGCATCCCGCGCGCAAAACTCGGCACCCAGGCGGATGAGGTGCTCGGCCCGCCGCATCAGCCCAAGCCGTCCGGCACCGGCGACCAGCGGCGCACCCGGCAGCAGCGGCACGCGGTCGGCACCAAGACGAAGCCCAGCCGCCAGGCCTACGTCAGCTGCGTGCAGGCCGCCCAGGATCTGGCTGCGCTGGAGCGTTGCCAGGCACTGCTCCCGTAGCGGCGTAACGGCGCAGGCCGTCGCCGATCCACGCGGGTATCTCGGTCTTCTCCCACGTGCCCACGTCCACGAAGACGTGGCGGAGCCGGCCCTCGACCAGCACCTCACCGTCGCGCACGACGTCGATCTCGGTCGTGATGCTGGTCGTGCCGAGGCGGGCGATGCGCGCTCTCAGCTGCAGCACGTCGTCATAACGGGCGGGGGCCCGAAAGCGGGTGTTGGCCTCGGCCACGACTGCGTCGACGCCACGCTCCACCATCAGGCTCCAGGGGCCGATGGCCGCCCGCCACAGCTCCGTGAAGGCCACGTCGAAGTACAGGAGGTAGTTCGCGTTGAAGACGATTCCCTGCGGGTCGCATTCGCCGTAGCGAACTCGGAGCTGATGGACGAACTCGGCGGCTACGGGAGTGCTACCGGCTCGACGTCGAAGTTGCGCTCGTAGAGCTCGCCGATCCGCGCCAGGTCCTCTTCGCCGAGGTCCGGCTCGCCGGAGGCGGCGGCCCACTCCTCGAGCTCCTCGACGCTCGTCACGGTGGGGAGCACGCATGCGATCGCCGGCTGGGCGAAGATGAACTTGAGCGCGGCCTGGGCCATCGTGATGCCGTGCTCGGAGCAGAGGAAGCGCAGGCGCTCGACCTTCTGCAGTCCCTCCACGAGCCACTCGCGCGGCCGGTGGCTGCGGTGGTCGTGGGGCGGGAAGGTCGTCTCCAGGGTGTACTTGTCCTCCAGGAGCCCACTGGACGTCGGCACACGCGCGAGCACGCCGATGCCGCGCTCCTCCGCGGCTTCCAGGAAATCGCGCCCCGGGTCCTGCTCGAGCACGTTGTAGACGGTCTGCACGGAGGCGATGTCCCGCTCGCGAATCGCACGCATGCCCTCCTCGCACCAGCCGATCGCGGGCCCCAGCGCCACGCCGTAGTGGCGGAGCTTGCCCTCGCCGCGGAGGCGCTCGAGCTCCTCGAAGAGGTCGTCCTGCTCGATCGCGTCCATGCGGGGATTGTGGAGCTGGTAAAGGTCGACGTAGTCGGTGGCGAGACGCGCGAGGCTGGCTTCCAGCGCCGCGCGGGCGTGCTCGGGGGTCCAGTCCTGAGGCCGCTCACCCTGCGAGTGCTCCTGCCGGCCGCCCTCGATCGCATACCCGAACTTGGTCGAGATCTGGACGCTCTCGCGCGGGACCCCGGCGAGTGCCTTGCCGACGATCTCTTCGTTCGCCCCGGACCCGTACACGTCGCCCGTGTCGAAGAACGTGATCCCGAGGTCGAGCGCGCGGTCGATCAGGTTCACGCCCTCGCCACGCGTGATCTTTCCCCACCACGTGGAGCCGAGCGCCCACGTGCCGAAGCCGACCTCGGAGCAGCTCAGGCCTGTGTCGCCGAACGTGCGAGTCCTCATACGGCGCCCAGTGTACTCACGGCTTTCGCCTGTGCCCCGCATATGCTGTCCGCGTGTCGAGCCCGCCCCCCCGCTCGGGCTGGCCTGCTTGGTCGCGCTTCATGCTCGGCGCAGAGGGCTGGCCCTACGTGCTCACGCCGCTGATCCCGATCGCGGTCGTGCTCGAGCTTGCGCACGCGAGCGACGTCGCGATCTTCATCACGTCGGCGCTCGGCGTGATCCCGCCCGCGGCCCTCATGGGCCGTGCGACGGAAGAGCTGGCGGCTCGCTCGGGCCCGGGGATCGGCGGTCTGCTGAACGTCACGTTCGGGAACTTCCCTGAGCTGGTGATCGCCTTTTTCGCGCTGCTCGAAGGCCTTCAGGAGGTCGTCAAGGCTTCGATCATCGGCTCGATCATCGGCAACATCCTGCTGGTACTGGGCGCCGCGATGTTCGTCGGCGGGCTGGGCAGGCGCGAGCAGAAGTTTCAGAGGGACGCGGCTGGATCGCAGTCCGCGATGCTGTTGCTGGCGGTCGCGGCGCTCGTCATGCCCGCCGTCTTCCAGCTCGTCGACGGAGGCAGCCTGCCGCGCCCCGGCGCCGAGGACCTCCGGTTCAGCTCGACGCTCGAGCACCTGAGCCTGGCCGTCGCGATCGTGTTGATCGCCTCATATCTCTGCGGCCTCGTGTTCTCGCTGCGGACGCACCGTGACCTGTTCAATCCGCCGCATGAGACCGAGGACAACCGCGGCGGCTGGAGCACCCGCCGGAGCGTCATCGCGCTCGGAATCGCCGGGGTCGCGGTCGGCGTGATGAGCGAGATTCTCGTCAGCTCGATCGCGAACTCGGCCAAGTCGATCGGGCTCAGCGAGTTCTTCATCGGCGCGATCGTGGTCGCAATCGTGGGCAACGTAGCCGAGCACTGGGTGGCCGTGCTGGTCGCGCGCAAGAACCAGATGGACCTCGCCATGAACATCGCGATCGGCTCCAGCGCGCAGATCGCGCTGTTCGTGGCGCCCTTGCTGGTGCTGCTGTCGTTCTTCTTCGGGGACCACCCGATGGCACTGGTGTTCAACGGCTTCGAGTTGGCGGCGCTCGTGCTGGCCGTCCTGATCGCGAACCGCGTCACGATCGAGGGCAAGTCGAACTGGTTCGAGGGCGTTCAGCTGATGAGCGTGTACGTGATCGTCGCGATCGCGTTCGGGTACGCCCAGCGGGCGGGGTAGGCGCCCGCGCTAATCCTCGCGGCCGGGCTCCTGCCCGTCCGGCTCGTCGTCTCCCTCTTCCTCGAGCTCGTCGGCGGTGAGGCTCACGCTGCGCGCGTCGCCCGGGTGGTAGTGCGTCTGGAACTCCTCGAGCAGCTCGTCGCGGCGGTGCTCGTCGAGCGGCGTCTCGTCCGAGATCGTGACCCAGTCGGCGCCCTCGAACTCCTCCATGTTGAAGATCTCGCCGTCGAGCTCGGCCGAGTCGTCGACGACGATCAGGACCTCGGTCTGGGGGTTGAAGTAGACCCCGGGCCGGTTGATGATCTCCTCGAGCGTGTGGCTATCGGCCATGCCGTGCTTTGTATATCGCATGGGCGCCCAATTCGCCCGCATTTTCGCCCGCGAGCGATCAGGCGTCGTGCAGCTGCTGCATCTGGCGCTCGACCTCGGCATCCACGTCCAGCGGCGGCTCGCCGCGCGCGGCGCGGCGCTCGTTTCGGGCGATCACGAGCTGGCGCACCTCGGTGCGTAGCGCCACATCGTGGCGATGAACCTCGTCCGGGCCGCCTGCCGGGTCGCTCTCCGGATCGAGCGCCATGAGCCGCGCGACCTCCGCCTCGACGTCGACCGGCGGCTCGCCGCGTCCCGCCTCGCGGTCGTGGCGGGCCTGCACCAGCTGCCGGATCTCCGCTTCGCGCTCGGCTCGAGCAAGCGGACCTCCGGGGCGTGGGCCGCCGGAGCCGCCGGGCGCCGGGCGCGGGGCCTCCTCGATCGCCAGGTCCCCACGGCCGAGCTCGTCCAGCATGCCGAATGCCCCCGCGAACAGGAACGTGGCGACGGGCGCGACGATCAGCATCACGATCCAGATGACGGTGCCGAAATCCATGGACCGGCCAATTATCGATGGAGACCGCCGTAGGCTTCCTCGATTTCGGAGACCCTCCCATAATCCGGCTCTGGAAAGCCATGCGAGCCGCGGGAGGGGCCTCCCTTCAGTAATATTGACTCACGAATCAATCGTCCTGGCACGCCCGCCGACGACCCCTTTCGTCCTTCCAAAGGAGACCTCAGCA
>Ga0075424_100000902_pt1 | contig 24805 bp, 21 predicted proteins | sample SoiMethybrSBSTD3_FD_75301 | JGI IMG/M metagenome (GOLD analysis project Ga0075424, IMG submission 75301) | Bulk soil microbial communities from a Populus tree surrounding site in Tennessee, USA - Soil MetaG P. TD hybrid SBSTD3 | ecosystem: Environmental > Terrestrial > Soil > Tree plantation... | reverse complement strand
TGAGTGACATCAATCTTTGAGCTCTTATTCAGCACCGGCTCGGGATCATGAAATAGCAGGACGAAGCTTTGTGTACCCATTGGAACCTGCGACCATTTCAGCTCCGGACTCACAGCCATGGGGCCGGCCTTTTGCGTGTACTTGTCAGGGATCACTCCGCCGTCTTCAAATGCCATTGTCGTCATGAGCAATGGAGGTGTCTGAGGTCCTCGTCCGCGACCCTGGCCCCCGGCCCCGCCCGGAGGGGCACCGCGTCCGTCACCGCGGTCTTGAGCGAACGCCGGAATTGTACAAAGTGCTGCGAGAACAAAAAGAACTGCAAATATGCGCACAAGTTTTGACATTCTTCCTCCCCTAAATATTTTTTCAGAAGAGATTTTACTGAAAACGGACAAACGTAGGCTAGCATTACGAAAATATGCTGGCGAATTGGGCACCGTATTTATTGAGCATTTTGCGAATTGTTGCGGCTCTGCTGTTTTTCGAACATGGTACCCAAAAATTGCTGGGTTACCCTCCAGGGCAGCCCTATACGGGCTTTCCGAATTTTTCTCTGCTGGGCATCGCAGGAATGCTGGAGTTTGTTGGTGGACTACTTCTACTCGTCGGTCTATTCACCCGGCCTACGGCTTTCATTATGTCGGGCGAGATGGCTGTCGGATATTTCCGGGCGCATTTGCCACGTAATTTCTTTCCTATCCTGAACATGGGCGAGATCACCGTCATGCTCTGCTTCTTCTTCCTATTCCTCTCGGCGGCTGGCGCCGGGCCGTGGAGCCTGGATCGCCTTTGGCGAAAGAAAGCAAACGGGCCTTACTGACCTTTCAAAATTGCTGTGGCGCGATCGATCTGGCCACTGACGCGTTCGATTGTGATCGCAGCAAATCCGATTTGTTCGGTGGCTTCGTTCCAGTTGTGCAGCTCGATAGCCTCTCGAATGCCAGGAAGAGTTTTGGCGCCATAGCCGGTGTAGAAGCCCGGTGCATAGACGGCATGCCTGAACCATGGCCGCCGCGGAAGACCCCGGTCTGTGAGCATCGCCAGCTCGATTTCTCGCAGTGCGATGTCCAGGTTTTGTTGAATCTCAAGCGACGGCGCTCGATTCGTGCCTGAAGTCTCCCGCACCGCCGTGTCATAGTTTCGAGCGCTTTGTTGCAGGTGGCTGACTGCATTTTGAAGAGAACTGAAATTTAACGTTGGGGCTGGAGCCGCGGGTTTCGGCGCAACAAACGCTTTTGCAGGGTCCGCCACGGCCTCGTATAGCCGCTCGTTTATCCTGCGATTCGTTTCCGCAATAGCATCGCGCTCGTCATTGCCGAGCTTGGTGACGTCCGTTACGTAGCGCGCTACTGTTTCCGAGAAATTCGATAGGGTCAACGGTAGAAAGTCCGCGTTCGCAAAGCGCAAGACAGCTCGGCCGGCAGTCATCGCGAGGGCGGCAGCGTAGTTAAATCCGGGGTCTGCAAACCGCGTGTAATGATCGAACGAGTCATAGATGGAGTGGTAGACGCCGTCGGTTTCCCCTTCGCCTCCATATCGCAGATCGAGCGATGCTATCCCGAGATGCTGAAGGAAAGGAGTGTAATCGGAGCCGGAGCCCAGGGCTGAAATCCGAAGCTCCCCTCGATCGCGTGCTTCCCGCCGCTCGTCGGAGCTGCCTTCGAGAATCGTCCGCGCTCGCCACCGGTCGTAAACAGGGACCTCTTTCTCCGGATCGACGACGTCGCGAGCGACGTCATTCATGAATCGTTCCAGAGTGTGCGACCCGCCGACTGAGAGAAGTCCCCGCGCGTTGTTGTCGCTGTTGACGTAGAGCACAGCTTTTCGCTGGAGTTCCTCCGCGTGTGTTTCTGCCCATTCGGTCGACCCGATCAGTGCTGCTTCTTCGCCGTCCCACGCACAATAGATGATCGTACGTTTCGGGCGCCAGCCTGTTTTCGCCAGTTCGCTCACGGAGCGCGCTTCAGCAAGAACGCTAATCATTCCGCTGATTGGATCCTCGGCGCCATTCACCCACGCATCGTGGTGATTGCCTCGAATGACCCATTCATCGGGCCGCTCGCTACCGCGAAGGCGTGCGATGACATCGTAAGCCGGCACCGTCTTGAAATCGAATTCGAGCTTCAAATGCACTGTCGTTCGACCGGGACCGAGGTGATATGTCATCGGTAAAGCACCGCGCCACGATACGGGAGCGACTGGCCCTTCTAATGCGCGCAGCAAAGGTTGCGCGTCCGAATAGGAGATCGGAAGAACCGGAATTTTCGTTAATGTTGCAGCGTCTTTGATCTCGATCCGCTTCGCACCTGGTGTTGCTCCGATACCGGGTGTTAGTGGATCACCAGCGTAGAGAGGAAGATCGGCAACAGATCCACGTTGTGCCCCGCTTTCATTTCGCCAGGCGCCGGCGGGATATGGTTCGCCTTGGAAATAGCCGTCGTCGCGTGGATCCGAATAGATGATGCAACCGATCGCGCCGTATTCAGCTGCGATCTTCGGCTTGATTCCGCGAAACACGTTGCCGTAGCGAACGATGACGATTTTGCCGCTTACATCGATGCCATGACGCGCCAGCTCTTCATAGTCTTGGCGCGTTCCGTAATTCGCGTAGACCAGTGGTGCGGTGACATCGCCGTTGATTGAATAGGCGTTGTAAATGGGAAGCTGTTCGGATTTCTGTCCTGATGTGGCATCTTCTTTCAACGGCGGCTCGTCAAGCTTCGCGGTGAACTTTTGCGGTGCTGTCATTTCGAGCAGCCGGGTTTTAGGCGTGGTGAACAGGACATCGAACCTTTCGATTTCGGTCTCATAGCCCCACGAGCGGAACAAACCTGCAATGAATTCTGCATTCTCCTTGTCGTATGCCGAGCCAAGGTGATGCGGGCGCGCCGACAGACGCTTCATCCAGTCGCGGAGTTCGTCTTTCTTGATAAACGAATCGAATCGCTTTTCGAGGGCACGTTGGCGAACTGATCCGTCTTGATCAAAGCCAAGGAGCGATTGCTCCGGAGTATTCTGTGCTTCAAGAGTAGTAAAGGAACACAAAAGGCATAAAATACACAAAATCTTACGTGCGTTTCGTGCTTTTGGTGTTCCTTCCCTGGTGGCTGATCCAGCTTTCTTCATGCATTCAAGTGCGGTCAGGGCAGAGCCATCGTTTTTGCGCAGAAAGTGTTTCGAATTCGCAACATGCTTACTTTAGCTCCACGATGATCGCTCTGGCAGCGCCCTTGACCAGCTCTTCGGTGTGGGTTCGATTGGGGGCGTTAAATCGAGTCAGCCCGAACGAGATCGTGTTTACTTCCGATTTTCCTTCCGGTGTCGTGGACTTGAGGTCACCATCGGCGAGATAAACCACAACGACATCTTTATCATGATAATGCATCGGCGTGGGTGTTGCTGGGGTCCATGTATAGTCCCAGATCATGACACGATTGTTTTCCAGAATTTTCTTCACTCCGGGCCGAGGAAAAGCCAGCGGATACTTCGTCTTATTTTCCAACGGAGGGACAGAGACATCTTTCAGATCGACAATGATCGCATGTTTCCCGCTGCTATGATTTGAACCCTTCGCAATGAATAACGCGGACTTTGCATCAAGATCCACCACCACAATATCGTGGTCGCGCGCGGCAATTTGGGCGGGAGCGTTCGTTGTTTCCCGCACCGTTACGCGATTGTTCTCGATCAGTTGCTTCGACGCGTTGCTGCCGTCCTGGCCAGGATTCGGGAGACCGAGCAGCAACAACAAAATGATCTTTGTCATGTCGGGGATTGTACGTGTATGATCCGCCAAAAAAAACAAATAAACCGCCAATCATGAGGAGACTGTAATGCGTTTGTTAGCACCTTTGCTTAGTGGTTTGTTTTTGGTCCTTTCGTTTTTGATAGAACAGAACAATCCACCCAACCCTTCGGGAGCGGTGTTGTTTGAAGGAGCGCGGCTGATCACAGGCGATGGCAGTGCACCGATCGAGAACTCCGCATTCCTCATCGAGAACAATCACATCAGCAAAGTCGGTAAGAAAGGCCAGCTCGAGGCGTCATCGGGAGCACAGCGTGTCGATTTGACCGGAAAGACGGTCGTTCCCGCGATCATTGATGCCCAGAGCCACCCGGGATACACGGTTATCAAAACATCGGTCGGCTGGTCTACGCACACGGAATCGGCAGACACGGTCGAGGCGAGCATCAGCCCTAGCGAGGTTATCGTAGCGGCAACGAAGACGTCCGCGGAGACTGTGAAAGCTCCCCGACTCGGAATGATTGCTCCGGGCAAGAGTGCTGATTTTGTGGTTCTCGATGCAAATCCTCTCGAGAACACCAAGAGCACCCGCCGAATTTCCAGCGTGTACGTGAGTGGAAAGGAAATCGATCAGGCAGCGATGAAGAAGGAATTTACACAATGAAAACAGCGAAGGAACACGCACGGGATAACAGACACAGAAAGTCGTTTGCTCTTTTGTGCCTGTTGTGCTTTGTGTGTTCGTTTCTTTCTTTCGGTGCGCAACAACGGACGCAGGTCGAGTGGTTGTACTACGGCGGCGATCAGGCTGGAACAAAATATTCGGCGCTTGCCGATATCAATCGCGAGAACGTGCGCCGGTTGGAAATTGCCTGGCAATGGAAGCATTGGGAGACCCCGCTCAAGGAATACGACACAACGCCAGGTTTCTTCGAAAGCACCCCTCTGATGGTCGATGGGGTCCTCTACGTCACCACTCCTTACAACAGCATTGCAGCCCTTGATGCAGAAACGGGGAAAGAGCTCTGGAGATTCGACGGCGAGGCGTACAAGCTCGGTCAGGTGTTGTCGAGCAGCGGGTGGAAATTGAGAGGCACGGCTTTCTGGCGGGATGGCGCACGTCTTTACATTTTCTTGAATAGTCGCAACCGGCTGTTTTCACTTGACGCCCGTACGGGTGAACCGGTCCACACCTTTGGCAAGAATGGCGAGGTGTCTCTTACAGATCTGCCGCGAATATCTGACATCACCCACGCGACGCAGAGCTCACCGCCAGTGGTTTACAAAAATCTGGTCATTGTTGGAAGTCAGGTGCCGGATAGGGTTCAAACCGCAGATCCTGTGGGGTATGTTCAAGCTTTTAATGCACATGATGGTCACCGTGTGTGGACGTTTTCGGTTATTCCACAGTCATCGAAAGACGCCGGGGCCGATACATGGGAGAACGACTCCTGGCGTGCGAATGGACACGGCAATGTCTGGGCGCCGATGGCGCTCGACGAAGCACGCGGGTTGCTGTATTTGCCGACATCGACGCCAAGCAGCGACTACTATGGGGGACAGCGGCCAGGTGCAAACCTTTTCGCTGAATCTTTGGTGTGCCTTGAAGCCGCGACTGGAAAGCTGAAGTGGTACTTCCAGACCGTCCATCATGGCCTCTGGGATTGGGATCTTCCAACGCAACCGAATCTCGTTACGATTCGCGTAAACGGCCAGCGAGTCGATGCCGTTGCTCAGGTCACAAAACGGGGTGACACGTTTGTCTTTGATCGAGTGACGGGTAAGCCGGTGTGGCCCATTATAGAGCGTCCGGTTCCTGCCGATAGCGACGTTCCCGGAGAAAAACCTTACCCAACCCAACCGTTTCCATCGAAGCCGCCGGCGTTCATAGAACAAGGCGTAACACTCGATGATGCGAACAATTTGACTCCGGAAATCAAACAGCTGGCTCAGACAGAGATGCAAAAGTACCGAATCGGTCCGATGTTTACACCACCATCATTGAAAGGCACGTTGCAACGGCCTTCGCAGGGTGGCGGGGCTAATTGGGGCGGTGCGGCATTCGATCCAGAGAGCGGTTTCCTTTTTGTTCGCGCTGCAAACGTCATCGGTGTGAATCGGGTAGCGAAGAATAATGGGTCGAATAAACTCGTGCCTGTGGATTATTCGAACGTGTTCGCCACAGGTGGTGAGGGCGCCGCCTTGCCCGGCGGTTTGCCCTTAGTTTCGCCGCCGTGGGCTGTCTTAACCGCGGTCGATTTGAACAAAGGTGAGATCGCTTGGAAAGTGCCACTCGGCGAAGGAAGCCGCTACATTCGTGAGAGCCCACTGCTGAAAGGCGTTACGCTGCCTGAACGGCTCGGATCGCCCAATAACAAGGGCGGCGCGATGGTGACAAAGGGCGGCCTCGTGTTCATTGGGGGCGGCGATGGCTATCTTTACGCATTCGATAAAGCGAATGGGAAAGAAGTCTGGCGAGGGAAAATTCCTTATGATTACACCGCCGTTCCGATGACATATCGAACGAAGTCGGGCAAGCAATTCATTGTTGTGGCCACCGGCACAAGCGCGGACAATGCGCTTGTTGCGTTCGCGGTGAAGTGAATGATTTGCACGAGCCTTATTCTTTCTCTGATTCTTGCGTTCGTGCCTCAGACGGCTGGTCCAACCGACCGCTTTGTGACCGTGAACGGATTGCGTATCCATTACCTCGAATGGGGCGCGCCTGACAAGCAGCCGCTGATCATGCTTCACGGCATTGGCCGCGTAGCTCACACATTCGATCACATCGCGCCGCACTTCTCTTCGAGATATCACGTGATGGCTGTGGACATGCGCGGTCATGGCGATTCGGATTGGGATCCGAAGGGCGCGTATCTCGTCGAAGACTACGTGAAAGACATCGAAGGTCTTGCCCAACAACTAGGGCTCCAAAATATCGTCATTTGGGGAAACTCTACGGGCGGCCGCGTCGCTCAGGTATTTGCAGGCCTTCATCCTGAACTCGTTGCTGCGGTGGTCTCGGAGGATGTGGGACCAGAGCGGCCAAATCAAGTGGCGGAAAGCGTCACACGCCAACTTAAGCAGGAAGACGAGAAGGGGTGGGCGTCTGAAGATGAATTACTTTCTCAGCTGAAGAGCTCAAACTCGCGCACGCCCGAAGAAATTCTGCGCGCGTACGCACACTACGGATCGAAACGCCGCCCGGACGGCCGCATCATTTGGAAGCGCGATCCAGCTATCGGTAATGGCTTCGTTCCGACCGAACTGTGGCGATTTGTGCGCGCCATCAAGTCTCCGATTATTTACATTGTGGGCGGACGCAGCACGATCGTGCCTCTTGCAACTCAGGCAGAACTCAAAAACGCGCTGCCTCAAGTCGAGATCGTCACGATCCCCGGAGCGGGCCACTATCCCAGTGAAGAGAATCCGACGGAGTTCCTGAAGATTGTCGATGCGTTTTTGAAGTGATCCCCGCAACATAGATTTGATGCAGGATTCGTCCGATTTCAAATGTTCCTTGGGGGCTACATACCAAGAAAAGCCTCGGTGAGTCCTCGCTCAATCTCAAACAGCCGCAGGTCGCCGTATTGGCGAGGATAGGGGAGATCAACTGTTACGCGCTTAAAGATGGTCGCCGGTTTCGCGCTCACAATCAGCACTTGCTGAGACAGGAACACAGACTCGCTGATACTGTGTGTTACAAAGAGAATAGTCTTTCCCGTCTCCTGCCAGATTCGAATGAGTTCTTCGCGAAGCTTGCGGGCCGTGATCTCGTCCAGACCACTGAACGGTTCATCCATCAACAGAATGTCCGGATCGATCGCCAGAGCCCTCGCAATCGCAACGCGCTGCTGCATACCGCCCGAGAGTTGGAGTGGGTAGTAGTTCTTGTACTCCCCGAGACCCACGATCCCGAGGTATTTATCGCCGAGCGCTTGCATTGTGCTCCGATCAAATTGCTTTTGCTCGAGCGGCAGGAGGACGTTTTCGGATACTGTTCGCCAATTCAGCAACCGAGGTTGTTGGAAGACGAATCCGATCCGGTTGCCATCAATGGAGATTTGTCCAGACGAATGATTGTCGAGACCGGCGATTAGATTGAGGATTGTCGACTTGCCGCAGCCGGATGGCCCAAGAATTGAAGTAAACGAACGATCGGCTGCGTCGAAGCTGATGCTTTCCAACACACGCAGCCGCTCGCCATTCGCCAGAATGTGTTCTTTCGCTATGTTGGTCAGCTTTATTGCGCCCACTGAAGTGCTGGAACTCCGGATCGCCACCGCGTCAAGCGTCTTTCAACAGGCTTGAACAGCAAGTACTCAATAGCGAACATCACCACAAGAAACAGAAGCGTCCAGGCAAAAACCTGCGACATAGAAAACAGGCCAAACCAGTAGTTCAATTGGTAGCCCACGCCACTCGACATTCCGATCAGTTCGACCGTTGTGCATATCTTCCAACAAATACCGAGCGCATATCGCATTGATGCAAGGATGTGTGGGAGAAGTTGAGGAAAAATGATTTTGCGAATAATGGCACTTCTGGTGAGGTGAAACGCCTGGCCCATGCTTACCAACTGCATATCCATGCCTTTGATGCCTTGCCAGATGCTGATGCTCACCGCGGGAAACGCAGCCACCCCGATCGCTACGATCGCGGCAAAATCGTTTAGCCCGAACCACAGGAGGCAAATGATGCTGTACACAATCGCGGGTAGTGTAAGTCCCACCATGACCCAGGAATCTAGAAAGACTTCACCCTTACGCGACAGTCCCATAACTGTTCCGACGGCGATACCCAGAGCCATCGTCAGAATCAATCCAAAGCCGACCCGCAGTAACGTTTTGTATAGATGGTAGAAAGCCTGGCCGGAGGCCAAATTGGTCCCCATTGCTTTGAATACGGCAATGGGACCGGGCACGATAGTCGGAGGAAAAACTGCGGCAAGAATGAGCCACAGCAGAAGAAGGGAAGCGAGCGATAACAATCTAGGGAATGTATTCATTACGAATAAGATCCTGAGGTACAACTTTAAGCACGCTGTCGCCCACGATATTGTGCACAAGTTTCAAGTAATCGTTCTGCAGCGCAATCTGATCCGCATCCCAGTTTTCCACGAGATTCGGCTCCATCTTCTGGCGAAGTAGAGCGCGTTCGGCCGGGTTATCCATGTTGATGCTGGAGGCGTATTCGTCCCAAACCTCGGGATGAGTGTGAACGTACTGGAGGCCGTTTTTGTATGCCTTCAAGTAATCACGGACGATGTCGGGATGTGTTTTGGCGAACTCCTCATTCGTTGCGATGGTTACATGTGCCGGGGCTCTCCCGCCCTGATGTGCCTTGTATTCGCTGCTGAGATCAACGAGCACGCGGTAGCGATCTTGTGCGAATGTCTGAATCGACTCCACGGTTCCGAGTAGGGCGGCATCGATGTCGCCCTTTCCGAGAAGCTCGGCCAAAGCAGGCGCCGGCGCGGTAACGAGCTCGGCATCTTTGAAAAGATCGATCCCGTACCAGTTTTTTGCCAGCACTGCAAGAAAGGCGAATGTTGTGGAGCCGGGGCCGCCGAATACACCCAGTTTCTTGCCTTTCAAATCGCTCAGACTCTTAATGGAAGAATCCTTGCGGACGAACACCATATTCACCGGTGAGAACACCCCGTAAATCACGATGATGTCTTTTCCTTCGCCACGCGCTGTTGCCATCGTGGTGAATCCGCCAAACCCGATATCGACTTTTCGTTCGGCGACCATCAAGTGAAGATTTGCAGGACTAAGCGATTTCACCTTATCTGCTTTGAGGCCGGCCTGGTCCAGCAGGCCGTGCCTCTCCATGACGAAATCCACAAACTCCTGCGCACCTGAAGTGATGCCAAGTTTGAATGTTCGTTCCGAAGTTGATGGGGCTGGTCGCGAACAACCGCTCAGAATAACGAGCATGAGCCCCAAACTTGAGAATTTGCGTGGATGCAACATGCAGGTTCTCATACGCTGCGCGGTTTTAAGGTGTCAAGGAGCTTTTTCCGGTCGAGTTCCTTTTCCCAATGTGAAACGACAACTGTGGCGACACCATTGCCGATGAAGTTCGTAATCGAACGGGCCTCGGACATGAAGCGATCAATGCCTAGAATCAATGCCAGCCCCGCCACTGGAATTGACGGTACAACAGCCAGCGTGGCAGCGAGCGTAATAAAGCCCGCACCGGTAACTCCGGATGCTCCTTTGGAACTCAGCATGGCGACGGCAAGAATCGTGAGTTGTTGCCGTAATGTGAGTTCAATGTTCAACGCCTGAGCAACGAAGAGCGCAGCCATCGTAAGATAGATATTCGTTCCGTCGAGGTTGAACGAGTAGCCGGATGGAACAACCAGCCCCACTACGGATCTCGAGCATCCAAGCTTCTCGAGCTTCTGCATTAGCGGCACCAGCGCCGACTCCGAGGAAGATGTGCCGAGCACCGTCAAGATTTCATCACTGATATACGCGATGAAGCGCAGAATGTTAAATCCCGTAAACGCAGCAATCGTACCCAGCACAACGAGAACGAAAAGAATGCACGTGAGGTAGAAGCTTCCCATCAACAAGGCAAGCGGTCGAAGCGCATCCACGCCGTACCTGCCGATCGTGAACGCCATGGCACCACCGGCTCCCAAAGGCGCAAGTTTCATCAGTGTATTCATCATCGCGAAAAAAATGTGCGAGCAGGATTCGATGAATTGGTGGATCGGTCGTCCGATGGAGCCCATCCGCATCATGGCATATCCGAATAGAATCGCGACGAACAGGACCTGCAAAAGATCCCCGGATCCTGTAAAGGCGTCCAAAAACGTCGAAGGGATGATATGTAAAAGGAAATCCGCTGTGCTTTGGCTCGCGGCCCTCTTCGCATAATCTGCGACGGCGTTCGCATCGAGGGTAGATGGATCCGCATTGAAGCCCGAACCCGGCCGAACGATATTGACGACGGTCAAGCCAATCGCGAGGGCGAACGTTGACACTGCCTCGAAGTACAGAAGAGCCTTGCCGCCAACCCTTCCAACTTTTTTCATGTCACCGGCGCCCGCAATGCCGAGCACGACGGTACAAAAGATCACGGGGCTGATCAGCATCTTCACTAAAGCGATGAAGCCATCGCCCAGTGGCTTCAACTTCACGGCGCGCCCGGGATCAATGTAGCCAAACAGGCCGCCAGCAACGATCGCTAATAAGACCCAGAAATACAAATGCCCGGTGATGCGCCTCATGTCGACGCTACAGTTTACAGGTGATGTAAAATCACGCCGTGATATTTGAAGGAAACTGTTGGAAATTTGGTCACAACATTCCCACGGATGAAATCACTCCTACCCACGTGGTCTGGAAAAGTTTTGCTGAAATGGCAAAGCATGTACTCGAATCGCTGAATCCCGCATTTCCGCTTAACGTGCACAAGGGCGATATCATCGTCGCCGGGCGCAACTTCGGATGTTCCTCCGGCCGCGCGATCGCACCGAAAGCCATCAAGGCGACCGGAGTTTCGGCTATTGTTGCTGAAGGATTCTCTCGCACGTTCTATCGAAATGGCCACGAAGTGGGTCTCCCGATCCTTGAAGCTCCGGGGATTCACGAATTCGTGCAGAACGGCGACCGCATTCGCGTCGATATTGCGACTGGATCGGTATTGAATCTCACTTCCGGCAAAACCATGAAAGGTTTACCGGCCCCTGAGTTCCTACTTGAAATGCTGCGTGCGGGTGGATTGATTCCGTTCTTGAAGACTGGCCAGCTCCTAAACCGATGACATTGCTGTTGAACAATGAAGAAGTCGAGAAAGCACTGACTCCGGCGGATACCATCGCTGCAACGGAAGGCGTCTATCGCGAGCTTGCCGAGGGCAACGCGTTCAATCGCCCACGCAGCCAGGTATATCTTCCCGTGGAATCGAAGGCGAATCCCGGATTTCGCTACCGCTTTAAATCACAGGAGGGCGGCAGTCCCGGAACAGGCGTGTGGGCGTTGCGCATAACTTCCGATATGGCTGGTCACTCGTTTACGGCGGGAGTGAAGCGCAGGCGGATTTTGCCCGTAGCCACGGGTAATCGCTATTGCGGGTTGGTCATCCTATTTGATATCGAACGAATCGAACCGATCGCGATCATGCCTGATGGTGTGATGCAGAAGATGCGTGTGGCGGCGCTGAGCGCTGTTGGCGCTAAATACCTCGCACCTTCTAAGCCTAAAGTGTTGGGCCTCTTCGGAAGCGGCTGGCAAGCCAGCGCACATCTCGAATACCTCTGCAGCCTCTTTGAATTCGAGAAGATCAAAGTCTTCAGCCCGAACGAGCATCATCGGCGCGAGTTCGCCGAGAGCATGAGTCGCAAGCTGGACCGCACGATCGTTTCCGCGAACTCCTCGAAAGAGACTGTCGATGGAAGCGACTTCATTCAGGCGGCTACAGCCTCATGGGACGCTGTCTTCGATGGCCGCTGGGTTGAAAAGGGAATGTATGTCGCATCGATCGGTGGGTCGGACGCAAGTAACAAGCGCCGAGAAATCGATGATGAGACGATCCGGCGCGCCGACGTTTACATTGTCCACTCGAAAGAAGTCGCTCGCCTCGATCAATCTCCGGACATCTGGGAAGTTGCGCAAAAGGGAATCAAGCAGTGGGACTCGATCCACGAGATCCAGGATCTGTTGACCGGCAAAGCCGCCGGTCGCTCACGTCCAGACGAGATCACCGTGTTCAACAACAACACCGGGGCCGGCACGCAATTCGCTGCACTCGGTTCAGTGGTGTTGAAACGAGCGCGAGAGATGGGCATCGGGCGAGAGATTCCGACGGAGTGGTTCCTGGAAGACGTCTCTCCTTGAAACGGGATAGCCACAAGAAGCACAAAAGGCACAAATTTTGTGCCTTTTGTGCTTCATGTGGCTAATCTTGCTTACTCTGAGAGCCGGAAGGCCCGCAGTTCCGCCGTATAACCATTACCGCCGATGGCCACGACGATGTATTGCTTTCCGTTCAGCATATAGGTCATGGGAGTCCCGCTTTGTTGGGTGGGCATGTAGACGGCACCCACTTCCTTTCCAGTGGCTTTGTCGTATGCCCGCAGCATCGCTCCTTTTTGCCCATTAGGCGTGGTGAAAACTCCAGGTTCTCCCGCGATCAGCAAGGTCTTCGTCACGAGAGTGCCGACGGCGCCGGGACGGCCGGTGCGCGGAATATTCAGGCCTTTGAGCGCAGGGTGGTTACGGATGTTATCCGGCGTCTCTCCATGCGCGATTTGCCACAGGATTTCACCTTTGTTGAGGTCGATCGCACTGATCCGACCATACGGCGGTTTCACGAGAGGCAAGCCTTGGACGGTCAATCCGCCTCCCGCGTTTTCTGCCGGCGCTGTTGCCGGAGCGCGATCGGCACCAGCATCGGCGCCGGCCCCGCCGCTCGTGCGTGGGCCTGTTGTTGCGATGCCTTGGATCCAGGCGAAGTCGCCGGAGAGCTTGGGATCGCCAGGAACCAGCCCGAGCGATCCCATCGAGCTTTGAGAGAACACATACAGGATGTGCGTTTCCGGATCGTAAGATCCGCCGGGCCAGTTTGTCCCTCCGCTATTCACCGCCATCGCGAGCGTTCCAAGCGGTCCTTCCATTTTGCTTACGACAGGAGGAGTAAATATCGGTCCCATCTTGTATCGAGAAACGAGCTTCAATGCTTCGGCGCGCAACTCCGGCGTGAAGTCGATCAGATCATCGACGGAGGATCCCTGCCGATCGTACGCAGCTGGCTTCGACGGGAACGGCTGAGTCGGGCTTGTCTTCTCGCCGGGCACGCTTGATTGTTCGACCGCACGCTCTTCGATCGGCCAGATCGGTTTTCCCGTCACTCGATCGAAGACATAGAGGAATGCTTGCTTTGTCGGTTGCGCGACTGCCTTGACGGTGCGTCCATCGATCGTAATGTCGGCGAGAATCGGAGCGCAGGGAATATCCATGTCCCAAATTCCGTGATGGACAAGTTGAAAGTGCCATTTGCGTTTTCCCGTGTGCAGATCAACAGCCACAAGACTTTCACCGAATAATCCATTGCCCGGCCGGTGTCCCCCGTAATAATCGCCGGTCGGCAGCTCGACAGGAAGATAGACGGTTTCTAGCTCCTCATCGACGCTGATCTGGCCCCACACTCCGGTATTTCCTGTGTACGTGGACGAATTGTTTTCCCAGGTTTCGAATCCGTATTCGTTCGCGAGAGGAATCGTGTGGAAGATCCAAAGACGCTTACCCGTTTTCACATCAAATCCACGGACGTACCCCTTCACGTTTGTTTTGCTTCTCGGTACGCCGCCGGATTTGTGTGCTGCTCCAACAATGACGACGTCCTTTGCAACGACGGGTGTGGCGTGCAGCCCCACTTCACCGTTGATCAGGTCGATATCCTGATCATCATCGAGCTTCAAATCGACGACTCCGTTTTTCCCAAACGACGTGATCGGTGCGCCGGTTTTCGCATCCAGAGCAATAAGACGGTAGCCCGGAGTGACATACAGGATGCGTTCCTCCCGTCCGTCGCTCCAATAAGCCAGTCCGCGGCCCGACAATTGTCGTGGCGCTGCGTTACCGCGAGCGCCTTCACGTTCGCTGTGCGTCCAGAGCTGCTCGCCTGTAGCGGCGTCCAATGCGATGACGGCCCGCCGAGTCCCAGCCGTGGAGTACAGAACACCATTGACCATGAGCGGTGTTCCTTCAAATTGGTACTCGGGCCGTGGACCAAGGTTGTCTGTCTTGAACGTCCAGGCGACGGTGAGCTTATTGAAGTTTGAAGCTGTGATTTGGTCGAGCGGCGAATAGTGGGTATTGCCAAGATCGCCACCGTAGTTACGCCACTCACCTTTGCCGGCACTTGATTGTGCCAGAGCCGCCGTCGTCATTACCATGATCAGCAGGATTCGATGCATGTTGGCTCCTGGTGTTAAGTAGGAGGAATCTAACATATAATCCGCGCACGTCGCTGCCATAATCAATCGCTGGAGGTATGTATGCGGAGACCTCTCATCACCTTGTCATTGTTGCTTGCTGTGGCGGTTTCAATGTATGCGCAGGGTGCTTCGCCAGGAGCTCAAAGTGGAACTGCCGGCGGTCAGGCAGCGATCCGCGCGTCGCGGGATACTGAGCCGACGCCGCGTCTGCCGGACGGTACGCCTAACTTGGGAAGAGTTGGAAACGAGAAGGGCGTGTGGGGTCTACCTGGCGTTCTCAATTTTGCGCAGGTCGCAGTTGGCGGGCCCGCCAAACCGGATCCACGATTGTCCGGACCTGACGCCGGGGGAGCTCTAAAGGAACCCTGGATCCCGTTTCAACCATGGGCTGCGGCAGTCTATAACTACAACTTGATCAATGATTCGAAGTATGACCCTGAAGGCTACTGTCTTCCACCCGGTGGTCCGCGTCTGATGGGCACGCCGTACCCGGCGGAAATCTTCCAGTTTCAGGAACAGAAGCGAATTGTGATCATTTTTGAAGGCGGTGCTCACATCTGGCGCGAGATCTACATGGATGGACGTCCCCATCCACCGCGCGATTCCATTCACGGTCTCACGTGGCTGGGTCATTCGGTCGGACGCTGGGAAGGCGATACGCTCGTTATTGACACCGTGGGATTCAATGAAGGTACGTGGATCGATCGTGCCGGACATCCGCATACCGACCAGATGCACGTCACAGAGAGGATTACCCGGCCGAGCAAAAACATCCTCCACTTTGAGGCGACCATCGACGATCCAGGTGCGTATACCAAACCCTGGTCTTTCTCGTGGGATATTCCGTGGAGAGCCGGACAAGAGCTGCAAGAATATATCTGCCAGGAGAATAATCAATACCTCCGTCACCTCAACGACGACTTTGGCCAGCCGATTTTCTACGAGGTTCCACCTGCAAAGAAAGACAAGTGATCCGACGAAGAGGAAATTTTGAAATTGGACGAATCCTGCACCTCAAATTCGAAATCCGAAACCTGAAATTGGACTACAGGTTGTACTCCGGCCGGTCCAATCTCCAATTTCGGATTTCGAATTTGAGATGCAGGATTCGTCCAATTTCAAATCTCCGATTTTCGGCAGTAAGATCAATTTGTGGCACGCATCATTCTCGGACTAGGCACATCTCATGGCCCGATGCTTTCAGTTGCACCCGAGATTTGGCCGGAGCGTGCCAAGGCGGATAGGGCAACCCCAAAGCATTTCTTTAAAGGAAAAACCTACACATTCGATGAATTGGTCGTACTGCGGCGATCCGAGAATTTCGCCGAACAGTTTATGCCTGAAGTTTGCCGCGAACGCCATGAGCGCTGTCAACGCGCCATTCGGAGGCTCGGCGATATTTTCCACGAAACGACGCCGGATGTGGCAGTGGTGGTAGGCAATGACCAGATGGAAGTTTTCACCGGCGAGCACGTTCCGGCGTTTGCCGTTTTCTGGGGGGAGTATGTTGAGGGCATCCCCAGATCGCCTGAATTCTTAGCAAAGCTCCCCCCAGGCATCGCCTCAGCCGAGGCAGACCGTACCCCCTCGGAATATACGAGATATCCGACTCTGCCCGCCCTCGGCAGGCACGTGATCGAGTGCGCAATTCGCGAGAATTTTGATGTAGCGCAATTGACGCGCCTCACGACGGGAGAAATCGGATCGAACGCTGTGCCTCACGCTTGGGGATTCGTTTACCGGCGCATCATGCGCGACAATGTCGTGCCGCATGTCCCAGTCTTCGTGAACACCTTCTACCCGCCCAACCAGCCTTCGGTCGGACGCTGCTTCAATTTCGGGCGGGCGCTCGGGCGCGCGATTTCCTCCTGGCCGTCGGACCAGAGCGTTGCGGTAATCGCTTCGGGTGGGCTCAGTCACTGGGTGGTTGACGAATCCCTGGACCACCTGATCATCGAAGCAATCAAGCAACGAGACCTTAAAACGCTGTCAGCGATTCCCGAAGAGGTCTTCCAGGCAGGGACCTCCGAAATTAAGAACTGGGTCACCGTCGCCGGCATCATAGCCGAGTCAAATCTCAGAATGGATCTCGTCGATTACGTCCCCTGTTACCGGTCGGAAGCGGGCACCGGGAATGCGATGGGCTTCGCATTTTGGAAGTAGAAAGAGGGTTAGCCACACAAGGCACAAAGGGCACAAAAGAGAAGGCTCTCTTTTGTGCCCTTTGTGCCTTGTGTGGCTAACCCTCTTACCGGAATGCCAACTTCGCCTTGCGTTCCTCTTCCGCCTTGATTCCTGGTCCAAACAGCTGTTCGAAAAATCCCTCTTTGACTAGCCGTTCCACGATGCTGTTATCGATCACGGACCGGAAATTGAACGCCCGCATCTGGGCTCCGACTTGCGCGTCTGCCGGATGGTCAAGGATGTACTGCACGGCCGGAGACAGGACATACGGTATGCGCTCGTAGGTATTGACCTTCGAATAGTGGTCGTACACCCGTTCGATGTCCGCCTGTTCCTGCTTGTCCCACGCGAGGTACGCCTTCACGGCGAAAGCCTTATCGTCATAGAAGCGCTTTATGGCCTCGGCGTGCGCCTTGATTAAAGCTTCCGGCAATTTTGGGTTCGCTGTGACAACACTCTTTCTGAAGAGGTAAACAGAAGGGGCGTAGATATCGTCGTAGTCGCTGATATTGCCGAGATTCTTGAAACCCTGCTGTTCGAATTTGAAATACACCGGCGCGGTCAACATCGTGGCATCCACACGATTACTTTCGAGAGCAACGGCCCGGCCGTTGACGTCGGTACCGACGCTGAGCCACTGCACATCACGTTGATTGAGGCCCGCCTTTGCGAGCAGACCGATGGTGTAGTTGTAAGGCGCATCTCCAATCTGACTTACTCCAACTCGTTTGCCTTTGAGGTCTTTCATTGAAGCGATGCTTTTGTTCGCCATCAACGCGAACAAACTTTTCTTGAACGCGCTTCCGACCATAACGAATGAAGCATCTTTCGAACTGGCCTGCATCGCCTGCTCCAGTGTGTATGGAGTCATTACGGCTTCCCCACTCACCAGCATTGCAATTCCCGCGGGGTGGACTCCGAACGCCAGTTTTACGTCGTAACCGTACTTGGCGTAATAACCACCCTCTTTCGCTATATACAGCGGCCAAACTTGCCCGGTTCGCGTCGGATAGTTGATCGTGATTGGCGTCAACTGCTGCTGAGGCTCGGACCGGACGCTCGAAATCGCAAAGGTGATTGCACACAGCAATGCAACGATTACCAGACGTGACTTCATGCGTGCTCTCCTAATTTTTCCGACAGGAATTTCATCGTTGCGCGATTCTATCAATGACTTTGTGCTTTTTGTGTTCCGTTCGCAGGATTCGTCCAATTTTAAATAAGGTAAACTATCCGGCCATGCTGAACATTGAGCGCCGGAGGCAGTTTGCGGAGCTGATGGCGGAATCAGGCTGGGATACGCTGCTTCTTTACGGCCACAGCTGGCGTAAAGACTTTTTCCGGTCGTTGGTGAACTTCAACTTCTTCGGGCCACACGCCGTAGCCGCGTTGTCGAGTTCGAACGAACTCTCGATTGTTGTTTCACACCCCTGGGATTACGGACTGCTGGCCGGGCACGTCGATGCGAACATCACCTGGGATGCGAACTTCACGAAAATCCTTCATCGTTTGGTTTCCGGTAAGACCGCAATTGCGGGCAGGGAATTCATGGAGGCGCGTTTTGTCGATGAGTCGACGGTCTCTGCAACGAGCGCCATTGAAACACTCAGACGTTTCAAAACGCCGGAGGAAATCCAATACATACGGCAGGCCGCACAATTGGCAGATGCCGGCTACAAGCATTTCGTTGATGTAGCCGAGGATGGCATGGCGGAGTTTGAGCTCGTCGCGGAAGTCGAGGCCTTCTTAAAAACGAATGGAGCGGAAGATAATTTCATGCTCATCGGATCGGGTGGCACCGAGGTGTACGGCATGAGACCGCCGACCGATCGACGCTTTCGATCAGGAGACAACGTTACCACCGAGCTGACGCCGCAAGTTCATGGGTATTACGCGCAGATCTGCCGGACGCTTGTGCTCGGTCAGCCGAATGAGAATCAACAGCGCTCGTTTCAAATTTTCAAAGAAGCTCAAGCGGCTGCGCAGAACTTCATCAAGCCTGGCGTCAATGTAAAGGATGTCGCTCGCGTTCAAAACGATGTCTTTCGGCGGGAGGGATATGGCGAATACACGGGAGCAAAATATACGCGCGTGCGTGGCCACAATCTCGGCTTGTATCCGGACGAAAATCCGTGGGTCCTGGAAGACGTCGATTGCATGGTGAACAAGGGGATGGTTGTAATTGCTCATCCCAATACCTACCTTCCGCTGTCCGGCTACATGGTATTTGGCGATACGTTGCTTGTGACGGACGACGGCTGCGTATCACTCAACTCAACCGAGAAGAAACTTTTCACTAAAGGGGTGTGATTGAAACGAGGACTGATCACGTGGGACAAGACTGAAATTTCACCGGCCGTGTTCGACAAACGCGTGAGCGGAGCTCGCGAAGTGTTGGTTAGGCGTGGACTAGATGCGCTGGTCGTGTATTCCGAGTTGTGGAGATCGAATCAAGCTCGGTTCTTTTCGAATTTCATGCCGTATTTCAATCGCGCTTTGCTGATCATACCGAAAGATCTTCCCCCGACGCTGTTGTGCGGACTGTCGCCGCGTGTTTATGGATGGATTCGCTCGGTAACAACGATCGACGATGTCCGTCCTGCCGGGAATTTTGCGAAGCCGTTGTTCGAGATCGCCGCGGAACGAAATTGGAATCAGATCGGTGTGCTGGACCTGGATCGTCTTCCGTATGACATACACAAGGCCTTGCACGGGGCGCATCTGCAGTTGAAGAGCGTCGAATCCGCAGCAGTATTCAATCCGGCGACCGACGAGACGGAACTGATTATGAGACGCAAAGCCGTCGCATTGACAAAACAGATTCTCGACGAGGAGATGCCGGCCGCCGTTGGGCTGGTGGATCACGATTTTGTCGGGCGGCTCGAACGCAGATTTCGACGCGCAGGTACGGAGGACTTGGTCACGCTGTTAACCAATGGGAAGACCGTGCCGGGGCCACCGGTCGGCGCGAAACTCGAAGACCATTTTTCAGTGAGCGTAGCGATGGAGTATCGCGGGCACTGGGTCCGGATGACGAGACCGCAGACGACTCCGCATGTACTGGCGGAGTGTAGAAAGTTGTTGGAGGGCAAGGTCCCCGCCCGCGCAGAGTATTTGGATGGATCCTACCCCTATGAATGCGGAGATGGAAAGATTCTGGCGCTCGATATCGAGTACAGCCTTGAGGGCAAACGGCTGTTTTACGGTGACACACTCGTATGAACATGATCGAGAAAATCTTGGCGAAGGCGAGTGGCAAAAAGGAAGTCCGGCCCGGGGAAGTCGTCATTGCAAACGTGGATCTGATGGTCATGCACGACTTGAGTGCGAATTTCGTAACCCGCGTCTTCCGTGAGGAGCTTGGCGGCGGATCAATTCTGGACCCTTCACGCATCGCGTTTGTCTTCGATCATAATTTTTCTCCTGCTACGGAGGAGGCCGCCCGCACGTTGCACAAGGTGCGCCGATTTGCCGCGGAGCATGGCATTAAGAACGTTTTCAATGGCGGCAACGGAAGTCTGCATCATGTGATCATCGAGAATGGTCTGTGGGCGCCGGGACAGGTCATCATCGGCTGCGACTCGCACACACCGATATACGGTGCACTCGGCGTGTTTGCGACCGGAGTCGGAAATAACTCCATGGCCGCGCTTGGATTTCAACACGAACGTGCGTGGTTTCGTGTTCCTTCTACGGTCCAGGTTTTTCTGCGCGGCACGACTCAGAACGGAGTCGCTCCTCGCGATGTGGCACAGTATGTGGTGGGTCATATGGGCGAAGATAGCGCCATATACCGCGCGATAGAGTACGGAGGTCCGTACATTGAAGAGTTGTCCGTTGAAGATCGAATGCTGTTTCCTCTGATGTCGATCGATCTCGGGGCGAAGGCATCCTTTATCAATCCGGATGAAAAGACGATCGCGTACGCGAAGTCGTTTTCCAAATTTGCCGATTTCGAACTGTTAGTCAATGACGCCTCCGTGAAGTACGAGAATGTGATCGAGATCGATGTCGCAAAGCTCGAACCGCAGGTGGCGTGCCCGCCGACCGTTGGCAATGTGAAACCGGTCCGTGAGGTCATTGGTACGCGTATCAACATTGCGGAAATCGGCGGCAGCACCGGCGGACGTCTTGATGATCTACGCGTGGCGGCCGGCGTTTTGCGGGGGCGGCGGATTTGTCACGATGTCCGCTTCCAGGTGGTGCCGGCAAATCGCACAGTGTACAAATCAGCGTTGCAGGAAGGATTGATCGAGGTTCTGCACGATGCGGGTGCTGTGATCTTTCCGCCGAGTGCAGGCTCGAATCAAGCGGTCAATATGGGTGCGATGAGCGAAGAAGAAGTGATGATCTCAAACCAGGCGCGAAACTTTCCAGGCAGGAATGGTCATCCAAAAGCGCAGCATTTTCTTGCGTCGGCGCGCACCGTTGCAGTATCGGCACTGAACGGGAAAATTTCTGATCCGAGAAGTTGAGAGGGAAGGAACACAAAAGGAATCCGTTAATGTTCAATTAACGGATTCCGTTCCTTTTGTGTTCCTTCCTCTTACGCTCAGCCCGTATATCTCACTCGCCAGATGCGATTGCCTCCGTCATCGGAGACAAGGACTGAACCATCCGGCGCAACGGTCACGCCGACCGGGCGTCCCCACTTGCTGTTTGCGGCAGGATCGACAACAAAGCCGGTGAGAAAATCTTCGATCGCCCCAGGCTTCCCGTTCTGGAAGGGAGCGAAGATGACCTTCACGCCGTTCGTGGAAGACCGATTCCAAGAACCGTGTAATGCGACGAATAGTCCATTTCGAAACCGCTGTGGGAATTGAGTTCCAGTGTAGAAAGCAATTCCCAACGGAGCGGAGTGGGCCGGAATCAGGATATCGGGTACGGTCGCGCGTTTAACCAGATCCGGCTCTCGCTGCGGAACCCGTGTATCGACGTGGCCGCCAATGTATGAATATGGCCAGCCGTAAAAAGCGCCATCTTTTACAGACGTCGCGTACTCCGGCGGTACATCGTCGCCCAGATTGTCGCGCTCATTCACCGCGGTCCAAAGGATGTTCGTGCCTGGTTGCCAAGCAAGTCCGACGGGATTTCGAAGACCTGAAGCAAAAACACGGAAGTTGGTTCCGTCGGCGTTATATTCGTGAATCATGGCGCGCCGTTCGTTGCCCGTGCCGCTTTCATCGATGTTGTTGGTCGAGCCGACAGAGACATAGATCTTTTTGCCGTCGCGGCTGAAAATGATGTCTCGTGTAAAGTGGTTGCCGCCCCCGTTCAGATCTCGCAGCTTTTCGGCCGGTCCCGGAGCCTTCGTGTCGCCAGACGTGTATTTATAACGCGCCACGCTGTTCGTGTTGCCGACGTAGAGGTATCCCTCGTGAAATGCCAGGCCGAAAGGCTGCACCAATTCTGCCGTAGTAGAGGGCGCAGCGCCTCGTCCGCCTGCGGGAGGTCCACCTGGAGGCGGTCCGGCCTGGGCTCCACCACCTCCCCCACCGCGCGGGGCCGGCGGCGGCCCTTGCGCATAGGTGAATCTCTCGTCCGGCTTTCCATCCTTATTCGTATCGCGGAGAATCATCACAGCGTTCTGTGCAGGCTGCGACACAAAAAGATCGCCGTTTGGCGCAAATTCCATCATGCGCGCGCCCGGAATATTGTCTGCATACAGCTCCACTGTAAAACCCATGGGAGCTTTCGGCATCGCCGACTCCGGTTTGTCCACCACTTTTCCGAAATTCGGGCGCGCTTCACTTGGAGCCGGCAGCTGCGGGATGTTTTGCTGCGCTACCAAGGCTACAGATAAGCAGAGTAGTCCTAAGCAAATTAGTTTTATGATCCGACTTTTAGTCATCAATCGTGACTCCCCCATAGAGTTGTTATCCTCGCACATCGTAGCGTCTTACGAGGGAACTCTCAAGTTTGGGGTCTGTGATCCTTGGTACTCTAGACGTGGTCTAGAATCAGGCGAATATTCCCCTCCTCACTGAGGAGGGGTGGCTGCGCCAGTAAGAAAATGTCGCGAAGCTACCGAAGCGGCGCAGACGGGGTGGTCGCTCACACCGCAAGTTTTCAGAATGCATTCCCGCAAAACGTGGCTTGTGAGCGTCCACCCCTCCTCAGTGAGGAGGGGAATATCGCCTATCGTAAGCAACTCGCTCACACCCTCATGCACCGCGCTCAGAATCCGTATAGGTTCTGCGCGTTGTCGCGCAGAACCATGCGTGCGAGAACGAATGCGCGGTCGCGAGAAATTTCTCCGTCGCGCATCATCTGTGTGAGGGCGATGGCAAGAGCTTCGCGGCCTCGCTTCGCAGCGATCCAGGCAGATTCCTCCCATCCTAACGCCTCGCTATAGGGGTAGGCGTCCGTCCCGAAGAGCACTTTTTCCGGTACCCATTCCAACCACTCGCGGAGAGTGTGAGCAAGCGTGGAAGGTGGGAGCAGAAGCGATTGCATGGAGTAATCGAGATAGACGTTCGGTTTGTTCAAGAGAGCGGTGATCTCACGCGTGAAGGGCCACCCACCATGAACCATGACGAATTTTGTCTTCCGGAGATCAGGGTCATTGAACAGCGGTTCCAACAGCAGGGGATTCACTCCGTTCACGTCGAAGTAGCTTCCGGCGCCGGCAGCGGTGTGGAGATGGACTGCCATACCAAGCCGTCCGCATTCGAGTGCGATATACCGGAAGAGAAAATCCTGGAGCGTTTTGTACTCGGCGGCCGAAGGAGGCATCTTTCCCACATAGCTTGAGTAGACTTTGTCGGCTGCAGCGCGATCGATGTTGTCGAACCCGAACGACCGGAGGTAGGCGATTTCGAATTTTTCAGCGACCGCTCCGCCTAGTTTATGGCGTTCGAGTGCGGCTGTGATGACGGAGCGTAGGTATTCGTCAAGTGACCTCGGTGGAGCATCGAAACCCGCCTCTTTCAAGAACTGAGCGCGGACTTGGTCCTCATCGGCGAAAAACGCCTTGCGATCTGAGTTCTGTTGCGCCAGTTGTGAATTGTCTAGAGGAAACATCAAGGCATCCACGTAGGGTACCCAGCGAAAGCGAGGCGGTTGGACGCTCCGGCCCATATGAACGCGATTGGCGAGCATGAGGTCAACTCCGATACTATCCAGAATCCATGCGGGATAGTCGTCTCCCTTTTGCCTGGCGACTCCCTGTTTACGTTGATCGTTCCATTCGTGTATGTGCATTTGCGTCGTATCGTTGTAGGGGTAATTCCACAGCGTACGCCACGCTTCCAGGACAGCACCGTCGTCGGGACGCAGCTGTAACGGATCGGATGCCGGTTCCATGTTGTCCACGGGGAGTGCATCGAATTCACGGTCTGGTTCCCCGGCCGATACGAAGCGCACAGGATGCGCATGATTGTCGATCGCCCGAATGCGATTCACTTCTGCCAGGATCTCAGGCGAAATATTCCCGCGGTTCGATTCATTACTGCAGGAAACGGGTGAAACACAAATTGCACAGAACAGACTCGCAATGTGCAGCTTTGTTATGCGTCTCACGTTTGCATACCCCATCGCCGTACCGTGACATTTTCGACGGTCCTGAAAATCAGATTTTCGACAACGAGCCCAAGCAAAATCACCGTTAACAGACCGGCGAAGACGTTCGGAATGAGTAGCTGATTTTTGTTCTCGAAAATGTACCATCCAAGCCCGCCTGAGCCTGAGCTGACGCCGAATACAAGCTCAGCGGCAATCAGCGTTCTCCACGCAAATGCCCAGCCGACCTTTAAGCCGGTGAGGATGCTCGGAAACGCGGCCGGCACAAGAATACGAGTGATGTAACCGCCAGTAGAAAGTCCATAGTTCTGCCCAACCATACGCAGCGTCGGACTAACCGCTCGGAAACCCGCGTACGTGTTCAAAGCAACTGACCACAGCACGGCGTGAATTAAAAC
>Ga0075424_100000899_pt1 | contig 24835 bp, 21 predicted proteins | sample SoiMethybrSBSTD3_FD_75301 | JGI IMG/M metagenome (GOLD analysis project Ga0075424, IMG submission 75301) | Bulk soil microbial communities from a Populus tree surrounding site in Tennessee, USA - Soil MetaG P. TD hybrid SBSTD3 | ecosystem: Environmental > Terrestrial > Soil > Tree plantation... | reverse complement strand
TACGCGCCAAAGCCGGCCGCAATGTCAGCCAAATGCACTATGCCAGGCAGGGAATTATCACGCCGGAAATGGAGTACATTGCACTGCGGGAGAATCTCGGCCGGGAGGAGGCGCTGCGGCACGGAGACTCGAGTGCGGGTCGAACGCACAGTGGCTACAATTTTGGCGCTGCGATTCCGCAATTTGTCACGGCGGAGTTCGTCCGTGACGAGGTCGCACGCGGCCGCGCGATTATTCCGGCCAATATCAATCACCCGGAAGCCGAGCCCATGATTATCGGGCGCAATTTTTTGGTTAAGATCAATGCCAACATCGGCAATTCCGCCGTCGCTTCCTCGATCGAGGAGGAAGTCGAAAAAATGATCTGGGCTGCGCGCTGGGGCGCTGACACGGTGATGGATTTGTCCACCGGCGAAAATATCCACGAAACCCGCGAGTGGATTTTGCGCAACTCGCCCGTGCCGATCGGCACAGTGCCGATTTATCAGGCGCTCGAAAAAGTTGATGGTAAGGCCGAGGACCTCACCTGGGAGACCTTCCGCGATACGCTGATTGAGCAAGCGGAACAGGGAGTGTCTTACTTTACGATTCACGCCGGCGTGCTATTGCGCTATATCCCGCTCACAGCGAAACGCGTTACCGGGATCGTGTCGCGGGGCGGCTCGATATTGGCCAAATGGTGTTTGGCGCATCATAAGGAAAATTTTCTCTACACGCATTTCGAAGAGATCTGCGAGATCATGAAAGCCTATGACGTGTCATTTTCATTGGGTGACGGGCTCCGTCCCGGATGCATCGCCGACGCCAACGATGAGGCGCAGTTCGGTGAGTTGGAGACATTGGGCGAATTGACCGACATCGCCTGGAAGCACGACGTGCAGGTGATGATCGAAGGACCCGGACATGTGCCGATGCACTTGATTCACGAGAACATGACCAAGCAATTGGAAGTTTGTCATGAGGCGCCGTTCTACACGCTCGGACCGCTTACGACCGACATCGCGCCCGGTTACGATCACATCACAAGCGCGATCGGCGCGGCGATGATCGGCTGGTACGGCACGGCAATGCTTTGCTATGTCACGCCCAAAGAACATCTGGGCTTGCCGGACAAAAAGGATGTCAAAGACGGCGTGATTGCATACAAGATCGCCGCGCATGCGGCGGATTTGGCGAAGGGGCATCCTGGCGCCCAGTTACGCGATGACGCCCTCAGCCAGGCACGATTCGAGTTCCGGTGGGAAGATCAATTCAATCTGAGTTTGGATCCGGACACGGCGCGGGAATTCCACGACGAAACATTGCCGGCGCAGGGAGCCAAGCTGGCGCATTTCTGTTCGATGTGCGGGCCGCACTTCTGCTCAATGAAAATCACGCAGGATGTGCGCGATTATGCGGCGCAGAAAGGCATCGAAGAGCAAACGGCGCTCGCCGCCGGCATGCAGGAAAAAGCCGAAGAGTTTAAAAAGACCGGAGCGAAAATTTATCAGGAGGTCGGCTCTTCAGCATCTTCGGAAGCCGGGTCGACGGCCATGCGCGCCGCAGCGAAAGAATAGCGCCTTTCGGAGTTGCACCTTCGATCAAGAATGGCCGGCGAAATGCCGGCCATTCTTTTTTAACGGGTCATGTTTCAGCCGATATCGTTCTGATTCATGAGAAAGCGCATTCTGGTTTACGGCTTCGGGCCGTATCGGACATTCTCCGATAACATCACGGCGCGAATTGTCGCTCGTCTGCCGCGGCAGGCGGGATTGACAAAGCGAGTATTTCCGGTGCGTTTTCATCGCCGGCAGTTTGTCGACGCACTTATGCGCTGTATCCCGGAGATCGTGCTGGGTCTGGGACAAAGCTCGCGGCACCGGATTGAAGTTGAAAGCCGCGGGGTAAACCATCGACGAGCAGACAAATCCGCCCCGCGTAAAGCGATCTTTGCGAACGAATCGAAGCAGTTAAGGACCACGCTTAAAATCAAACCGGGTCGAGCGGCGAAGATTTCGAGAAATGCCGGTGACTACGTGTGCAATTACTCGATTTATGTTCTGCTCCGGGAGATCAAAAGGCGGAAATTAGACACTCGGTTTGGTTTTATTCACATTCCGCACCATTATGATGAGGCAAAAGCGTTCCGCTTTGTCCGAGAGGTGCTGCAACAGTGGCGCAACGAATAAGAATTCGAACATCCCGCCGAGAAGAGTTCGTGCGCCTGGCGCACTGGTGAGGTGGATCGAACGGCTTAGCTCGTCAATCTGCGCAATGCCTCGGTGTATTTTTCCTGTGTCTTTTTGACGATCTCCGGCGGCAGCTCGGGAGGCGGCGACTTCATGTCCCAGGGCAGATTGACGAGATAATCGCGGACAAATTGTTTGTCGAAGCTGTCCGGCGTTCTTCCCGGTTTGTAGCCATCGGCTGGCCAGAATCGAGAGGAGTCAGGAGTCAGCACTTCATCGATCAGCATAATGTCATCGCCTTCGATGCCGAATTCGAGCTTGGTATCGGCGATGAGAATGCCTTTTTTCTCCGCCAAATCGCGAGCGCGCGAGTAGATGGCAATGGTTGCGTCGCGCATTTTCTCGGCGCGCTTGTTGCCGATCTTAGCGGCCATTTCGTCAAAAGTAATATTTACATCATGGGCGCCGACCGGCGCTTTCGTCGAGGGTGTGAAGATCGGCCGATCGAGCTTCGATGCCTCGACCAAACCTCGAGGGAGCGGAATGCCGCAAACCGCGCCGCTCTGCTGATAATCTTTCCAGCCGGATCCCACGAGATAGCCGCGCACGATGCACTCGGCGGGCGCGGGTAGGCTCTTCTTGACCAACATCGAGCGGCCTTCGAGCTCCGCTTTGTGCGGCTGGCATGCCGCGGGAAACTCCTCCACGCGCGTGCTAATCAGATGGTGCGGGACGATGTCATTCATAACGCCAAACCAGAATTCCGATAGTCGGGTGAGGATTTTTCCCTTATCCGGAATCAGCGTCGGCAAGATGACATCAAAAGCCGAAATTCGATCACTGGCCACCAGCAGGAGCTTGTCGCCCAAATCGTAAATGTCGCGGACTTTGCCGCGACTGAAAAGTTTTAAACCGGACAATGTTTGTTCAGTCATGATTTTATGAAAACAGATATTCTGCGGGTACGCCAGCCCGAAATAACGGTGCCGCCGATAAGTTTACTGGATCAATTGTTTGAGTTCGGCTTCGTTAAAGCCCGTGAGTTTCTTTTTGCCTTTGATGATGACCGGACGCTTGAGCAGGTTCGCATCTTTAAGCATCAGCTTGATGGCCTCATCTTTGGCTGGCGGCTTCTCCTTCATGTGCTTTTCTCGATAGAGCGGCGTGCGTGTGTTCAAGAAACGCCCGATCGGGTCGTCGCCGATGATCTCGCGCAACTCCTTCTCTGTAAAAGGATGTTTTCCGTACTCGCGCTCTTCAAAATCGATCTTCTTTGCTTGCAAGAAACTTCTTGCTTTTCGACAGGTGGTTCAGGTGGCCTTGTAAATAAATCTGACTTTGTCAGCCATCACCCGCCCTCAACTCTACTTGAAAAATTTTGCCACTCGCTCGAAGGCGCCAGCTTCGATCTCGTTGCGCACGGGCCACTCGTTTTTCGATTTGAGGGGTATGGTGGCGTCGATAATCGCAACCGTGTCTCCCAGCCAGCCGCGAAAGCTTTGCACTTCGCGAATGATCTCGATGTCTTTGTCCCAGTGCACCCGCGTCGCCACGGCCCACATGACTTCGCGTTCGTTGAAGACATCGATATCCTCGTCGACAATGACCGCGAGTTTCAGGTTGGGCATCTCGACGAAGGCCTGCATGCCGGCTTTGTTGGGCTCATTTTCAAATTCTTTTTTGATCGAAATGTAGCAGATACAGCGCCCGCAGCCCGAAGCCGGCAGATGAATTGCTTTGATCCCAGGAACGTTCTTGCGGATCACGTTGTAAGTGCTGCCTTCCTTGGGAATGCTGCCGAGGTTCCAATGGTCCATATGGCCCGGCCAGAAATCTTCGACAATACCGCCGCGCCGGTGCGTGATGGCGGTAACTTCGATCACTGGAACGTCCATTTTCGGCTGCGCGTAGCCGAGAATTTCGCCGAATGGGTTTTGCGATTTTCTTTCTCCCGGCAGAATTTCTCCTTCAATGATCACTTCCGCATCTGCCGGAACCATGAACTCATCACCCCAAGTCGTCGAAGGCGTCAGCCGGAGCGGTTCTTTTAAGAATGCCGAGGCAGTTAGATAGTCATTGTTGCCCATAGGCGTCATTGCACAGGAGGAAAGGTAAAAAGCCGGATGATGACCCAAAACCACGATCACCGGAGCACGCAGGTTTTTTTCCTCGTATTCGCAAGCCATCGCTTCCAAGTGGTGATGTTTGTGCGCCGAAAAGCTCATGTGCTTGGGATCGTGGTACTTATTTTTCGTAAACGTAATGTCATAAAATTCCGCGTTCAGGCCCTTCATCGCGCAGGTCATCGTATGATACGGCCCTGCGTCACCCTTCTGGTGCATCGGCATGGGGAGAATCCGGAGGTCGGCTTTATCTCCGGTCAGGACGACTTCCTTGACAGGCGCCTTCTCAGGCGAAATAAATTCGAGTTTGCCTTGTTGCTGCTCGAGGCGGGCCACTTCGAGACTGACGTCCATGGGCGATTTGATGTCGCCCATGTCGAGAGAGTCGGCGACGTATTGCCGAGTCACCCACGGGTTGTAAAACATCGGAAAGGCGGACTTCTGGCCGTTTAGCGCCGGAACGTTCTCGAATAACACCATTTTCGGTTCGTTGCGGACGTCCAGGTGTTTCAAATATGCGACGGTCTCATAGTTATTCGCATCGACGAAGTTTTTCTCGCGAATGATCGAACCTTCTCTTTTCGCGCCCTCTTGAGCAATGAAGCTCGGCAGATCTTTGGCCATGAAGCTCTCCTCTAACTTCTCATAAATAATATCTCACCTAATTAGATGAATCAGCTAACGAGTTCAAGTGTAGTTAGCTGCGCGCCAATCCCCATAAAGCGCGCAGCTTGTGACGGAAACCCGTGTGACACAGGAGGTTGAGCAAATGACGAATCTGCTTGGCTTTCTTTTGCGAGGTGGGATACCAGGGGAACTCCTCCCTGAGGCCGAATCGATCGATCACGATGGTCTTTTGGTGACAAAATTTTCGAATGCCTTCCGCTCCATGGCGGTGTCCCAATCCGCTTTCCTTCCAACCACCCATCGGGGCCTCGGTCACAAGATAATTGATCAGACTATCATTGATACAAACCGACCCCGTGTGTAGATCTTGCGCTAGTTGCCATCCTTTATTTTTGTTTCGCGAAAAAATACTGCCCCCGAGCCCATACCGGGAATCATTGGCCAGGCGCACCGCCTCTTCGGCGTCTTTGACCTTGATCACAGGAATCACAGGTCCAAAGGTTTCTTCAGTTGCAATCGTCATCGTGTGGTCCACATTCACGAGCACCGTCGGCTCATAATAGTAGCCGGGCAAATTCGGATTGCGGCGCCCCCCGGTCAAGGCTTTGGCGCCCTGCGCAATCGCCTGTTCGACTTGCGCCGTGACTTTCTCAAATTGAGCTTCAGTCGTGAGGCAGCCGATATCAACATCATTCTCGCTGGCGCCTTGCCGGATCGCGCGAACCCGCGCTACTACCTTTTCGACGAATCGGTCATAAACCGGCGCTTCCACGTAAACACGCTCGATCGAAGTGCAGGCCTGCCCGCAATTCACCAGTGCTCCCCATACACATGCGCCGACGGCGCGGTCGAGATCGGCGTCGTTGAGCACAATCATCGGGTCCTTTCCACCGAGCTCCAGGCCGACGGGAATGAGGCGCTCCGCAGCTCTTTTCATCACCCGTTTGCCGATTTCGATGCTGCCCGTGAAAACGATCATATCGACACTATCCACGAGCGCTTCGCCAGTTTCTGCGCCGCCGACGACCACTTGGAATAGGCCTTCCGGAAAACCGGTTTTAGCAATTGCATCAGCGCCGAATAGCGCCGACAGTGGCGTCACTTCCGATGGCTTAATGACAACGGCATTCCCTGCCATTAAAGCTGGAATCGCATCTCCCAAGGTCAGCGTGAGAGGAAAATTCCACGGACTGATGATGCCGATGACACCTCGGGGTACGTAGGTGGAAACAACTTTTTTCGCTTTGAGAAGCGGGAACTGCGGCTTGATCGTTTTGTCGCGGAGATAGTGCGCGCTCTTTTTAGCCCAGGAGCCGATTGCGTCACAGAGGTAGAACAATTCATTGCCGTAGACTTCGGCGCGCGGCCGTCCGGTTTCAGCAGTCATAATATCGGCGAGCCGATCGCCCTCATCGAGCAAGAAATCGCGCAGCTTGTAAAGCAATCTCGCGCGTTCGGCAAAGCTCGTTTTCGCCCATGCCTGCTGCGCTTTGCGGGCGCGCGTGACGGCCATCGCAACATCATTGCTGCGCGCTGCCGGCAACTCAGCAATTTTTTCCAGCGTCGCGGGATTTTTGACGGTAACGGTCTGTAAGTTCATAATCAGATCAGCGAATAAATGCGCTGCGCGAGAAGTCGGAGAGTGCGTGCGCGGTACTCAATTCATGATTTGGCCGCCGCAGATGTTGATGGCTTGTCCGGTAATTCCTGCGGCAGCTTCCGATGCGATGTAAGCAACCAGTGCGGCGACTTCCTCAGCTTGCAAAAATCTTTTGATCGGTACGGCGGCGATGGCTCGCGCCTTGAATTCCTCCGGCGTGATGCCCTGCAGCGCGGCGCTTTCCTTGATGCCCAACGTCGCCATTTCCGTCTCGACCCAGCCAGGACAAATCGTATTGACAGTGATGCCGCGATCGACCAGCTCCAGCGCAAGCGCTCGGCTGAAGCCGATCATGCCGTGTTTGGTCGCGCAGTACGCCGCGTATCCGGGCACGCCAAATTTTCCCAGCACCGACGAGATATTGATTACCCGGCCGGCTCCGTCGACCATCTGCCGGAGCGCGGCTTTGGTTACCAGATATAAGCCATTGAGATTTGTATCAACGATGTCGAACCATCTGGTGTCGTTAGGATCCGTAATCAAGCTCAGGCCAGAGATGGCGGCGTTGTTGACGAGAATGTGCAGCGCACCCCACTCCGATACAATCGCAGCAATTCCTGCTTCGACGTCCGGCCTTTTTCGAACGTCCATTTGAACACCGAAGGCGGCAAAGCCAGCGGTTCGAAGCTCTTCAGCAGTGCTCGTAACACGACTGAGAGATCGTGATGCGATGGCTACTCTGGCGCCATTTTTAGCCAGCTCAACGGCTATCGCTCTGCCGATTCCGGTGGCGCCGCCCGTCACCAGAGCGACTTTGTTGCCCAGTATAGCCATTAGACTTCCTCAAATTATCTGCACAAGTAACGGCTTTTGCCGGTGAAAGCAACTTTTTACTGAAAGCGATCAGTTTTTTTGCGCGTCATTTTATCCGTGCTCTCTCGGTTATTCCGACTTCTCTGCGCGGGAAAAAATTTTTACAGTTTTACGGCCTGATAGACTACAATTTTAGTTCTCGACAGGAGCGGACTGCTTTATGGATATTACAAAACTTTTGGCCTTCGGCGTGGAACAGGGTGCCTCGGATTGTCATTTGAGCGCGGGCGAACCGCCGCTCATCCGTATTGACGGTGACCTCAAAAAATTGGAAAGCCCGCCCCTCAGCAAGGAGGATGTCCACACACTGGTTTACGACATTATGAACGATGCGCAACGAAAGACGTTCGAGCAAACCCATGAATGCGATTTTTCCTTTGAAATGGGGCAGGTGGCGCGTTTTCGCGTTAATGTTTTCATGCAGAGAAAAGGCGAGGCCGCAGTGTTTCGAACCATCCCGACAAAAGTGCTGACGCTTGAGGATCTCGGGATGCCGCCGCTCCTGAAACAGCTTTGCGATAAAGAGAAAGGCTTGATTCTCGTCACCGGTCCGACCGGTTCCGGAAAATCTACGACATTAGCGGCAATGATCGATTATTTAAACAGCACGTTCGAAGGGCACATTCTGACGGTTGAAGACCCGATCGAGTTTGTCCACCCGTCCAAAAAGTGCCTGGTCAACCAACGGGAGCTCGGTCCCCATACCCACTCCTTTGCCAACGCGCTGCGCGCCGCATTGCGCGAAGATCCCGACGTTATTCTGGTGGGCGAAATGCGAGATTTGGAAACCATCCAGCTCGCGCTAACCGCTGCCGAAACCGGACACATTGTGTTCGGCACACTGCATACTTCCAGCGCGCCCAAAACCGTCGATCGTATTATCGATGTCTTCCCGCCGAATCAGCAAGCGCAGATCCGGGCTCAGTTCGCCGAATCGATTGAGGCGGTTCTTACGCAAAGTTTGCTCAAGAAGAAATCCGGCGGACGAGTAGCGGCGCTGGAAATTTTGACCGGAACCACTGCGGTGCGAAATCTCATTCGCGAGGGCAAAATTCACCAGATCCCCGGCACGATGCAGGTGAGCCAGAAGGATGGCATGCAGACCATGGACATGGCGCTGACGAACCTCTTTTCGCGTGGCCTGGTGACCCGCGAGGAAGCGCAATCGAAGAGCATGAATCCAAATCTTTTTGGCGCTGCACCGGCTGCGGCGGCGCGCGTCTGAGGAGCGTTTCGGGAATGGAAGCCGCAGGAGAAATTCAAAAATTCTTCAATACCATGGTCGAGACCGAGGCGTCCGACCTCTATCTTACCGTGGCGAAGCCGCCGATGTATCGAATCGAGGGCAAGATCCGCGCGATTGGTGATCATCCATTTTCGCCGCAGGACCTTTCGAATCTCGGCGAATCGATGATGAACGAAAAGCAGCGCAAGGAGTTTGGCCAGAACCTGGAGATGAACATGGCCATGTCTCTACCCGGAGTGGCGCGGTTTCGGGTGAACATTTTTCAGCAGCGCGGATCGGTGGGCATGGTGATTCGTCGCATCAAAGCCGAGGTCATGTCCCTCGATGAAATGGGCTTGCCGACGATTCTCAAGGATATTGCCATGACCAAACGCGGCTTGGTTCTCGTGGTCGGCGCCACCGGCTCGGGTAAATCCACATCTCTGGCAGCGATGATCGACCACCGAAACTCGAACGAGGCGGGTCACATCATCACGATCGAAGACCCCATCGAGTTCGTGCACCGGCATAAGGAATCCATTGTGACGCAGCGCGAAGTCGGATTCGATACTCATTCGTTTCAATCGGCGTTAAAGAATACCCTGCGCCAAGCGCCAGATGTGATCTTGATCGGCGAAATTCGCGACACAGAAACCATGGAAGCGGCAATCGCATTCGCGGAAACCGGTCACCTCTGTCTTGGCACGTTGCATTCCAACAATGCCAATCAGGCCATCGAACGGATCATGAATTTCTTTCCCATCGAGCGGCACGCGCAGATCTATTTGCAACTGTCTTTGAATTTACGAGCGATCGTGTCGCAACGGTTGATTCCGAGCGTCGATGGTAAAAGGATGGCGGCCCTCGAAATCCTGATGGATATCCCGCGAGTAAAGGATCTCATCAAGAAGGGTGAGACGGATACGTTGAAAGAGGCGATGGAGCAAGGCGTGCAGGAAGGCTGTCAGACATTCGATCAGGCGCTCTTTGGCCTTTACAAAGAGGAGAAAATCACTCTGGATCAAGCGTTGGCGAACGCGGACAGCGCCAATAATCTACGGTTGAAAATAAAACTCGCCGGCCTTTCAGTCGACGAAGAACCGCGGGTCGAGTCGCAGAAAAAAGACTCTATTCAGCCGGCGCTTGGATTTCGCTTGCGAGGCAACTAACCCGTTTCCGCAGGGCCAATCACTGGAGAACCCAACACGGCTGGCCTGATTCGCTCTGTTTAGGACCTGACGACGTAATTTTCTTGACAATTTCTCGGGGTAGGCGTAATAGACGAGAAATTTGATATCTCACTCTGGTCAACATCTCGAGCACGGTGGAGTCCAAAGCAACCTCATGACAGGCACGATCGGCTATGCGCGGCCGTTTCGAGCCATGGGTCAGGCTTTGGAGACTTTGAATCTGCAGTTTTTTGAGCTTGAGCCGATCGGAGAAGACTTTCTCATCCGCGGCCATTTACCCAAACCAGACGCAACCGCGAACGCTTTAAGCGCGGCCAGTTTGAACACGGTTTGGGGAAATCTTCCGCCACTTGCCTCGGAAAACCGGCGTGAGCAAACCGAGCCGCATGTTCCACTGCTGATGTCCATAGAATTGCAGTACACGCGCAAGGACATTGAGCGATTAGAGCAAGAAGGCCGGGCAAATAGAGCGGATCCGAATCGAATCCCCGAACACTCCAGCTTATCGCAGGTTCTGCGTTGTGCAGGCGCGTATCTCGTGCAAAAACGCGGGCGTCTAATCAAACTCTGGCGCGACAGCAACTCGGTTTCCCTCGAATATCAAACGTCTGTAGGTAGTACGCTCAAGGACAAGCTTGTAGTCGGGGAGCTTTATGACCTATGGGTCAGAATGTACATGCAACGCGCCACACGCTGACGAGGGATTGATGGAAGTGGCACGTTTCTGTCCGCCTGGATCACTGCGTAGATGATTGACGAGTTCCGGTATACGGCGCTATTGCGTCCCATCGGACAGATGCTTGAGGGACTGCGCATCGAATCATTTTCGGTGAAGCCCGATAGTGTCGGATTCGTTGTCCGAGACAAAACCAGAAATCGCGCACAGTTGACGCCGCGGGAAAAAGCGTTTCTGGGCGAATTACATTGGATGCACGGGGCGTCGCTAGATAAGGAAGACGCGCTGCAACTGGCAGCGGGTGTCCTTGAATGGCACGTGACCACCGTCGATCTGGAGCGCTTCGAAGCGGCCGGACGGGCGCGCCGCCATCAAGATTCAGGAACTCCGGATTCGCACTCGAGCTCCCAGATACTGCGGGTTATTGGCAACATACTCGATCAGAAACGCCAAGAATTGTACTGCATCTCCAAAGATGCAGACGCGGTTGCGGTTGAATATCTAACAATCGATGGCAAAGTGGCGAACGACGAGTATAGCCTGCCGATGCTCTATGATCAGTGGGTGCGGATGTATAAACGTCGCGCCGACCCGCAAGCCGGAGAGCAAGCCATCACGTAGCCCTCTCTTCGGTCACTGTTCGGCGACTCGCCATGCTGCCTAACTTGAATTTTGCTCAACTACTGCGGCCGGTGGGTCAGATGCTCGAGCCGCTGCAGCTTGAATCTTTTACCTTGAAAATTGAAGAAGGGAACGTCTCTGTCCAGGCGCAAAAGCGCGAGGAACGAGTGCAGCCAGCCGCGGACATCTCGCTGCGTGTCACCTGGCAGATGTTTCGCCGTAAAAAAACCACGGCTCCTTCCGAACCGCAACCTTCCTCGGGCCTATTGGAGTTACACTATACGCGGGAAGACATTGCGCGGATGGAAACCGAAGCGCAGAGCCGCCGGCAAGCGGCCGGCGGCCGACCGGAGGCGCACGCGTTGTCGCAGGTGCTTCGCGCCGTCGGAGCTTTCGTCGATCAAAAACAAGGCCGGTTAACGAGCGTCAAAATGGCCGGGCAGGATATTACAATCGAGTACGAGTCTGCCTTGCGACAGAACCTCACCGAGAAATTTACCGTTGCGACCTTATACGACTACTGGGTCAAGATGTACCTGAAGCGGCGCCAGCGCAGCTAGTTTGCTCTCGCCTGGACCTTCATATAAGCGGCTCCACTCGCGCACTCATCGCTTACTCATTCTTCGCCGAAAACAAACGCAAGACTTTGGCGATCGGGTCGTAATACCGATCAACGACCCGCTCTTTAAGAGGGATAATCGCATTATCGGTGATGTGAATATGCTCGGGACACACCTCGGTGCAGCATTTGGTGATGTTGCAATAGCCAATACCTGCTTTCTGCCGAATGAGCTCAATGCGATCGTTGGTGTCGAGCGGGTGCATCTCGAGCGCCGCGAGCCGAACGAATAGGCGCGGACCGGCAAAAGCGGGCTTGTTTTCCTCGTGATCACGAATCACGTGGCAAACGTTCTGGCAAAGAAAACACTCGATACACTTGTGAAACTCTTGCACGCGATCGATGTCCTCCTGAAACATGCGCCGGGTGCCGTCGGGTTCTTTCGGTTTGGGTTTGAACGCGGGTACCTCACGAGCTTTGCGGAAATTAAAAGAGACATCGGTCACGAGGTCGCGAATCACGGGAAAAGTGCGCATTGGCGAAACCGTGATCGTTTCACCGGGTTCGAAGATATTCATGCGCGTCATGCACATGAGCCGCGGTTTGCCGTTGACCTCGGCGCTGCACGATCCGCATTTGCCGGCCTTGCAGTTCCAGCGCACCGCTAGATCGTTGGCTTGCTGCGCTTGTATGGCGTGGATCACATCGAGAACCACTTGGCCTTCGCCGACGGCGATGCGATAATCCTTGAACTCGCCTCCGCTAGCGTCACCGCGCCACACCCGCATATGGACTTGCTGATCAGGCATCAACTTTTCTCCTCGAGCAATGCTTTGAGCTCTCCGGGTACCTCCGGCAGGGGCTCCTGAGCGAGCGTCATTTGCCCATCTTTCTTTCGAATCACAACATTGACCTTGGCGAAGTTCGCATCGGTATTCGGATAATCGTCGCGAGTATGACCACCGCGACTCTCTTTGCGCTCGATAGCCGCTAAAGTCGCGGCTTCGGCAAAACTCAGGAGCGAGTGCAAATCGAGCGCGAGATGCCATCCTGGATTGTATTGCCGGTTGCCCTCGACCTTTACTTGCCGGCTCCGTTGCCGCAGTTTTTGTATAATCTCTAGCGCTTGATTGAGCTCCGACTCGACGCGAATGATGCCCACAAGGTTCTGCATGGACTCTTGCAGATCGGAGTGGATGGTATACGGGTTCTCCTTGCCAGTGCCTTCAAAAGGTACCAGGAGATCGCGGGCGTATTGATCGAGCTGGTCGTTGTTGATCGAAACCGCGCCGGCAAACGATTTCGCGTATTCTGCGGCATAGAGCCCGGCGCGCCGGCCGAATACCAGGAGATCCGAAAGCGAGTTGCCTCCGAGCCGATTGGCGCCATGCAGTCCGGCGGCGACTTCGCCGGCGGCAAACAGCCCGGGTACGGTCGTCGCGGTGCTGTCGGCATCGACGCGGACGCCGCCCATCGCATAATGACACGTGGGACCGACCTCCATCGGTTCTTTGGTGATATCCACGTCTGCCAGTTCCTTGAATTGATGGTACATCGAAGGCAACCGGCGTTGGATGTAGTCTGCCGGACGGCGGGATGCGATATCGAGAAAAACGCCTCCGTGCGCTGTGCCGCGCCCCGCTTTGACTTCCGAATTGATGGCCCGTGCGACTTCATCGCGAGGCAGCAAATCCGGGGTACGGCGATTGTTGCGCTTGTCCTCATACCAAGCGTCGGCTTCCTTTTCGGTGTCCGCCGTTTCGGCTTTAAAAAATTCCGGAATATAGCCGAACATGAAGCGCTTGCCTTCGGTGTTCTTCAAGGTGCCGCCATCGCCGCGGACGCCTTCGGTCACCAAGATGCCGCGCACGCTCGGCGGCCAAACCATGCCGGTTGGATGGAATTGAATAAACTCCATGTCCATAAGATCGGCGCCCGCATCGAGCGCCATAGTGACGCCGTCTCCCGTGTACTCCCACGAGTTGGAGGTCACCTTCCACGCTTTGCCGCCGCCGCCGGTGGCGAGCACGACCGCCTTGCATCGAAACAAAATGAATTTTCCGGTTTCGCGCCAGTAGCCAAAAGCGCCGCTGATGCGACCGCCGTCGGTGAGTAAGCGTTGAAGATTGCACTCCATATAAACATCGATGCCTTTGTGAACCGCATGCTGCTGAAGCGTGCGGATCATCTCCAAGCCAGTGCGGTCGCCGACGTGAGCCAAGCGCGCATAGCGGTGGCCACCGAAATCGCGCTGTAAAATCAATCCCTCTTTGGTCCGGTCGAAAAGCGCGCCCCATTCCTCGAGCTCGAGCACACGATCAGGCGCCTCCTGAGCATGAATCTGAGCCATGCGCCAATTGTTGAGCAGCTTGCCGCCGCGCATGGTGTCGCGAAAATGCACCCGCCAGTTGTCCTCAGGGTAGACGTTGCCCATGGCCGCCGCGATCCCGCCTTCGGCCATCACGGTATGCGCCTTGCCGAGCAGTGACTTGCATACGAGCGCGGTCCTGACGCCCTGTGCTGACGCTTCCACGGCGGCGCGCAAACCGGCGCCGCCGGCGCCGATGACGACGACGTCGTACTCGTGGCTCTCGTACTTATCTTCGGCCATTAGAAAAACCTCAAATCGGAAATCACACCCATCGACAGGAGCCGGACGTAAAGATCGGTGAGCGCAACAAAGACTAAACTCACCCAGGCCCATTCCATATGCTTTTCGTTGAAGCGGGTGACGAAGCTCCAGAGCTTATATTTGTTCGGTGCGCGGTGAAAGGAATTCAAATAACCACCGCATATGTGGCGGCAGGAATTACAAGAGATACTAAAAATCGACAACAGCGTGGCATTGATGAAGAGCACGATCGTGCCCATTCCCAAGCCGAAGCCGTCGGGGAAGCGAAACGCCTCAACTACATCCCACCAGAGAAAAGCCAGAACGACCAAAGAGAGATAGAAAAAGTAACGATGCACATTTTGGAACAGGAACGGAAAGCGCGTCTCTCCGCTATAGCTTTTCGACGCATCTCGCACAGCACACGCGGGAGGCGATAAGAAAAAGGAGCGGTAATAAGCTTTCCGATAGTAGTAGCAGGTCGCCCGAAACCCACCCGGTATCCATAAAATCAAGAATGCCGGAGAAATAGTCCACCACGAACCGACGAGAGGCAGGTGGATATGTGCGCAATTCGTCGAAATGCATGGCGAATAAAACGGCGAAAGATAGGGATCAACAAAATAGTGGGCGTTCTGTAAAGCTGCCCACGTGGCATAAATCGCAAATCCGCCAAGTCCGACCACTACGAGAAACGGTTGAAGCCACCAATTATCTTTGCGTAAGGTTTTAAACTGGTACAAACTCAATGTTCGTTCTGCCACGACACTTATCCTCTTGCTTTCGATACCAACGTCTTAATTTTTGATAAACACCGATAACATCTCCTGTCAAGCAATCATCCACGATCCGTCGTTGCATGCCTTCACACACGATCGCGCCTTCCACGTTCAGGCATGGAAACATCACCGTTGAAAAGCGAACGGAGTGAATAACGAGCGAAGCGCGACCAATTAGCTGCAGTGCTGGCTCAGCTTGCCTGTTGCAATAGTTCGTTCTGAGTTTTTTTATAGCAGAAACAAAATTCGTTTGCACGCGCGCGACGTTACAGAATTGGGGCCCTACGGCGCGCGAAGCCGGCGCGATTTGTCTCACATCTGCAACGCTCCTTCTGCTGGTGTAACGTTTTCGAGAAGCCAAGGATGGTTTGATGTCCTAACGACCGTGGCATAGCGATTGCGCAGCCTAGCTATCGAAAGCAACAACTTCCGAAGTGCAACCAAATCACGAAAGCCACTACCTTCCCTGCAGAAAGCCGACACTGGCCGCGTCGATTTCGAGAAGTTCCGGGCTGCTCAAAGACCGCGGCCGCATCCTTCGCTGCACCTGCAACGTCTCCGACCGACAGGACGGCGCCTGAGGCATGAAATGAAAATCGGTTATTCACTTTCGAGTGAGGAAACCACCCCCGCGGATTTGGTTCGTTACGCGGTGCGGGCGGAACAAGTCGGCTTCAGTTTTGCGCTGATTTCCGATCATTTCCATCCCTGGCTGACGCGGCAAGGTCAGAGTCCGTTCGTTTGGACTGTCATCGGCGCGATTGCTCAGGCCACCAAACAAATCGCCCTCGAGACCGGCGTTACTTGTCCGATCATGCGAATTCATCCGGCAATCATTGCTCAAGCGGCCGCGACTGCGGCACTGCTGATGCCGGGGAGATTTTTTCTGGGTCTCGGCACCGGCGAAAACCTGAACGAGCATATTCTCGGCGGTTATTGGCCGCCGAACGATATACGGCGGAGGATGCTCCAGGAAGCGGTGATGATCCTGCGGCTGCTTTGGCGCGGTGGCAGTCAAAGTTATCGAGGAGAATACTTCGCGGTCGAGAAAGCGCAGATTTTCAGTTTGCCGGAAAAACCACCCCCAATCATGATTGCGGCTGCGGGTGGCAGGGCAGCCGAGCTCGCTGGCGAGATCGGCGATGGTCTGATCAGCAGTGTGGCAAGCGACTCTCTTGTGCGGAAATTCCGGGTTTCGGACGCCTCTAGCGAAAAGCCCCGCTACGGCCAGATCACAGTATGCTGGGCCAAAACAGAAGAGGAAGCGAAAAAGATTGCCAAAAAGTGGTGGGCCGTGGCCGCGATCCCTGGCGTGTTAATGAGCCAACTTGCGACGCCGGCCGAGTTCGAAGCGGTCGCGCAGTTTGTGGACGAAAACGCAGTGGCTGCAAAGATAATCTGCGGACCGGATCCTGAAAAACACCTCGAAGAGATCGAATCGTACTGCAAGGCAGGATTCGATCATGTCTACATTCATCAGGTCGGGCCGGATCAGAGCGGGTTCTTCGAATTTTATCAACGAGAGATATTGCCGAAAATCAAATAAGGATTTCAGCGAAGCGCGCGGCGATCAGAGAATGATATGAAAAATCTTGGCGCGAAAAGATGGGCGATTGCAGAAGGTTATATTCCGGCTTACAGCCATGGCGAGGCGCCCGAGCTAACCAGCCATGAGACTGTTTGCATCCTTAATGCTGGCGATACCGACGCTGAAGTCACGATCACGATCTTCTATACGGATCGCGAGCCCGGCGGCCCTTATCGTTTGAAGGTCGCGGCGCGCCGCACCCAGCACGTGCGCTTCAACAATCTTGATGATCCTGAACCGATCCCGAAAAACACCGATTTTGCCAGCATGATCGAATCCAGCGTGCCGATTGTTGTCCAGCATACCCGGCTCGATTCTCGTCAGGCCGAGACCGCTTTGCTCAGCACGGTCGCATATGCGGCGGGTGATTGACACGATGTCCGAAGATCCAGAAATCAAACGAATCGAAGTTTCGGTTTACAGAATTCCCACGGACTTTCCTGAATCAGATGGAACCCTCGAGTGGACGGACACCACGACTGTAGTTGTCGAGGCGTACGCGGGCAATCAAAGAGGGATCGGGTACACATTTGCCGATACCGCAACGGCACAATTGATCAAAGACAAACTTGGTCCGCTGCTTGTCGGCGCCGATGCGATGGCTCTGCCAGCCTCTTGGCTCGCAATGGTGAGATCGATTCGCAATCTGGGGCGCCCGGGGATCGCCGCGATGGCGATTTCAGCCGTGGACGTGGCGCTCTGGGATTTAAAAGCGCGCCTATTAAATCTGTCGCTGCTCGGGCTGCTGGGTAAAGTACGCGATTGCGTGCCAGTCTACGGCAGCGGCGGGTTCACGTCCTATTCGCTAGAACAGCTGCAAAGACAGCTCGCAGGTTGGGCAGCAGCGGGAATCCGCTCGGTAAAAATGAAGATTGGCCGAGACCCCGCGGCCGATTCCCAGCGGGTGCGGGCCGCACGGAGCGCTATTGGGCCGGATGTCGGGCTTTTCGTCGATGCCAATGGCGCTTACGACCGAAAACAAGCGCTGCTGGAAGCCGAGCGCTTCGCAGCGGATCGAGTAACGTGGTTTGAAGAGCCGGTTTCCTCTGATGACCTGGAAGGCCTTCGGCTGATTCGGGATCGCGCGCCCGCCGGAATGCATATCGCCGCGGGTGAATACGGCTACAATCTTGTTTATTTTCGGCGCATGCTCGAAGCCGGCGCAGTCGACGTGCTGCAGGCTGATGCCACGCGCTGTGGCGGTTTCAGCGGTTTTATGGCGGTCGCCGCGCTCTGCCAGGCGCGCTCGATGTTGCTGTCGGCGCACACCGCGCCATCGCTCCATTCGCATGTCTGCTGTGCGCTTGCGCCGGTCTGCCACGTCGAATATTTCCACGACCATACGCGGATTGAACAGATGTTTTTTGAGGGCGCCCTCATAGCTCAGGACGGCGCGCTGGCGCCCGATCCGTCGCGGCCTGGTTTAGGAATAGAATTTAAACGCGCCGATGCTCAGCGATACGCGTTATGAACCGAGTACAGTCCAACCCTTCCGAAGCGAGTTCCAAGCTTATGAGAACAGAACCCAGCAGTACGGATACAAAACCCAATCATCATAGCGATGTCATCGGCGGTTTTCCTGTCGATCCTCGGCGCCGAACGCGGCTCGGCCGAGTCGAGCAGGCACGCACAGCAAAATTCAACCGCTCAAACGTAGATGCGCAGGGTTTAGCGGCCGAGCTGCGCCGACATCTGCGCGGCGAAGTGAGATTCGACAATGGCAGCCGCGCACTTTACGCGACCGACGGCTCGAATTACCGGCAAGTGCCGATCGGGGTCGTCATCCCGCGCGATGTGGACGATATCATCGCCACTGTTGCCGCGGCTCGTGACTATGGCGCGCCCCTGTTGGCGCGGGGCGGCGGCACTAGCCTCGCCGGTCAGTGCTGCAACGTGGCCGTGGTCATGGATCTGTCCAAGTACATGCATCGGATCCTGGAGCTCGATTCCGCTCGTAAGCGGGCACGCGTCCAGCCCGGCGTCGTGCTTGACGATCTCCGCGATGCGGCGGAGCGGTATCATCTCACCTTCGGTCCAGATCCGTCGACGCACAATCATTGCACGCTTGGAGGAATGATCGGCAACAACTCATGCGGTGTCCATTCCGTAATGGCAGGCAAAACCGACGACAACATCGAGGAGCTGGAGATCCTTACGTACGACGGCACTCGGATGCGAGTCGGCAAGACCGGCGACGACAAGCTCGCCGACGAAATGCGCGGAGGCGGCCGACGGGGCGAAATTTATACGCGATTGAAAGCATTCAGCGACCGCTATGCCGAGCTTATCCGTGGACGTTTTCCGGATATTCCGCGGCGCGTGTCCGGTTATAATTTGCCATGGCTCCTGCCGGAGCAGGGCTTTCATGTTGCGCGCGCGCTGGTCGGCAGTGAGTGCACTTGTGTCACGGTGCTCGAAGCCACTGTACGTCTGGTTTCAAGTCCTCCGGTGCGATCACTTTTGGTTCTCGGCTATCCCGATGTCTACAGCGCCGGCGATCACATCACCGAAGTATTGGCGCACAAGCCGATCGCACTCGAAGGTCTGGATGACAATCTTGTCGAAGACATGAAAAAAAAGCGCCTGCATCCGCAAGACGTCAAGCTGCTGCCCGACGGAGGAGGTTGGCTCCTGGTGGAGTTCGGCGGCGACACTAAAACCGCCGCGGACGACCAAGCGCGGGCGTTAATGGACGCGCTGAAAAACACGCAAAAGCCGCCGAGCATGAAGCTCTTCGACGATCCGGAGCAGGAGCGGACGATTTGGCTGGTGCGCCGTTCGGGTTTGGGCGCGACGGCTCGAGTTCCGGGCGCCAAGGATACTTGGGAAGGCTGGGAAGACTCCGCGGTGCCGCCCGAAAAACTGGGGAATTATCTACGCGATTTGCGCAAGCTGCTTACAGACTTCGGGTATGCATGCGCGCTCTACGGCCACTTTGGCCAGGGTTGTGTGCATACGCGGATCGATTTCGACCTGGTGACCAAGGCAGGCATCGAAAAATATCGTTCGTTTATCCATCGAGCTGCTGATCTCGTTATCCGCTACGGCGGCTCGCTCTCGGGCGAACACGGCGACGGGCAATCGCGCGGCGAGTTACTACCTAAAATGTTCGGGCCGGAACTGATGCGCGCCTTTCACGAGTTCAAGTCGATCTGGGATCCGGATTGGAAAATGAATCCGGGAAAAATTATCGATCCCTACCGGGCCGATGAAAACTTGCGTCTCGGTGTCGATTATCGCCCGCCACAGTTACAGACTCACTTCAAGTTTCCCGGCGACGATCAAGGCAGCTTCGCGCGCGCCACGCTGCGCTGCGTCGGTGTCGGCGAATGCCGGCGCGAAAACGTCGGTACGATGTGTCCGAGCTATCGAGTTACACGCGAAGAAAAGCATTCGACTCGCGGCCGCGCCCATTTACTTTTTGAAATGCTCCAGGGCGATCCTCTGAAGCAGGGCTGGCGCGACCGGCATGTGAAAGACGCCCTCGATCTTTGTCTCGCATGCAAAGGCTGCAAAGGCGATTGTCCATTGCAAGTCGATATGGCGACTTATAAAGCCGAGTTTCTTTCCCATTACTATGAGGACCGTTTAAGGCCGCGTCATGCGTATGCGATGGGATTGATTTACTGGTGGGCGCGGTTCGCCTCAATCGTTCCCGGCATTGCGAATTTTTTCACGCAAGCGCCGGCGATCGCTGATGTCGTCAAAATGCTTGGCGGAATTGCGCGCCAGCGACAGATTCCGGTGTTTGCACCGCAAACGTTTACTCAGTGGTTTCGCCGCCGCCGCGAACGCTATAACACTGAACAGCCACGCGTGCTGCTCTGGCCTGATACTTTCAACAACTATTTTTTCCCGGAGGTTGGGCGCGCCGCGGTTATCGTCCTTGAAGCCGCGGGATTTCAAGTGGAGCTGCCCGCTAAATCTCTCTGCTGCGGCAGACCGTTGTACGATTTTGGTATGCTCGGTCCCGCCAAACGTCTGCTCCGGCAAACACTGGATACTCTGCGTCCCGAAATCGAAGCGGGAGTTCCAATCATCGGGCTCGAGCCGAGCTGCGTAGCTGTGTTTCGGGATGAAATGACGAACTTATTTCCCGACGATGAAGACGCCAAGCGGCTGCGCGATCGGACGTTTCTCATCAGCGAGTTTTTCGAAACCATGCTGGACGGCTATCAGCCGCCGCAACTCAAGCGTAAGGCGCTCGTTCATGGCCACTGCCACCAGAAAGCGATCATGGGAATGGGGCATGACAAGTCGATTTTCACCAAGCTCGGCCTTGACTATCAGTTATTGGATTCCGGATGTTGCGGGATGGCCGGCTCCTTCGGCTTCGAGGCAGGCCATTACGATATTTCAATGAACGTCGGCGAACTTGTTTTACTGCGCGAGATCCGGAATGCTTCAAGAGAAACCTTGATTATCGCGGACGGCTTCAGTTGTCGGGAGCAAATACGCCAAGCCACTGATCGAGAGGCACTCCATACCGCTCAAGTGCTACAACTCGCGCTCGAACAGAGCCGCGTGTCGCGAACCACGGAGAAATCACGAAACTATTCGTCCGCTGTGAGTCCGTACCCGGAAAAAATCTTTAGCGATCAAAGAGAGCGCGAGCGCGCGCAAGCCAACCGGAAAACGGTCTGCGCGCTCGGCGGCGCGATTACGATGGCGCTGCTGTTGTGGGCAATACGAAGAAAGCCGGAGGCTTTATGAATGTTCGCGTGCTCGAAGCCGGGCCGACGAAAACCTACGCGGTGATTTTCGCGAAGAACGAAGAGTTCATCGGAGGCCTCACGTCCTGGGCCAAGAAAGAAAAGTTAGGCGGAAGCCACTTTACCGCGATCGGAGCATTTCGCGAAGCCACGCTGGGCTATTTCGAGCGGGACAAAAAAGCTTACAAAAAAATACCGCTTACGGAACAAGTGGAAGTGCTCTCGCTCATCGGCGATATTGCGCTCACCGACGGGACGCCTCAAATCCACGCTCACGCCGTGGTCGGAAAAGCCGACGGCAGTGCTCACGGCGGTCACGTCCTTGAGGCGTACGTCTGGCCAACACTGGAAGTCATTCTCACCGAATCGCCGAGACATTTGTGCCGTAAATACGATCCGGAAACCGGCCTCGCGTTGATCGATTCGCGCGAATAGAAATGGCGGCTGAATCGACCAGAGTCATCTATGCGGCGATTGCAGCCAACCTCGCAATCGCTGTGACTAAATTCATCGCTGCGGGTTATACCGGCAGCTCGGCAATGCTCTCGGAGGGGATTCATTCACTGGTCGATACAGGCAACGGCGGATTGATGCTTTTGGGCGTTCGTCGGAGCCAGCGACCGGCTGATGCCGCGCACCCGTTCGGCTACGGAAAGGAACTTTACTTCTGGACGTTGATTGTCGCGATCGTGATTTTCGCGGTGGGCGGCGGTATCTCGGCGTATGAGGGACTTCTCCATATTCTCAATCCCAAGCCTTTTACTGATCCGCTATGGAATTACATTGTTCTCGCTCTGGCCATGGTATTCGAGGGTTACTCCTTCTTGGTGGCGTTCAAAGCATTTCAAGCCGAACGCGGCAAACTGAGCATCTGGCAGTCGATCGATCAAAGTAAAGATCCCACGACTTACACAGTGCTGTTCGAAGACTCGGCCGCTTTGGTCGGACTCGTCGTGGCTCTGATCGGCGTTTTTCTGGCGCAGTTTTTTGACAATCCTTACTTCGATGGCGGCGCATCGATTGTCATCGGCATGATTCTCGCGACGGTGGCGGTCTTGCTCGCTTATGAAAGCAGAGATCTGCTCGTCGGAGAAGCGGTGGATCCTGAGACTTTGAAGGACATTCGCCGTCTCGCGGAATCTGACCCGCGGGTCGAGAGCGTGAAAAACGCGCTCACGATGTATTTCGGGCCGCATACGATCCTGCTCGCGATGGATTTGAGCTTTCGCCCGAATCTTTCGGCGATCGAGGTCGAAGACAGCATTGATCGCCTTGAGGACAATGTTCGCAGCCGCTATCCGAACGTCAAGCATATCTTCATCGAATCGGAATCGTTGGTTCCCGCGTCCAAGAGGAGAGTCGCACATGGATAGTCAGGTCGTTGTAATTACCGGCGCTTCCGCAGGCGTAGGCCGCGCTACCGCGCGTGCCTTCGGGCAGCGCCGGGCGCAAGTAGGGCTGCTCGCCCGCGGGCGTGACGGATTGGAAGCGGCGAAACAGGAGATAGAGGCAGCTGGGGGCAAAGCATTGGTTGTTCCCGTCGATGTCGCAAATCCAGAGAAGGTTGAAGCCGCGGCGCAAGCCGTCGAAGAAAATCTCGGACCGATTGACGTCTGGGTCAACAATGCCATGACATCGGTTTTTTCACCGATCAAGGAGATGACCGCGGAAGAGTTCAAGCGGGTGACGGAGGTCACCTATCTGGGCTTTGTCTACGGAACTTTGGCGGCCTTAAAGCGGATGTTGCCGCGCGATCGTGGCGTCATCGTGCAGGTCGGTTCGGCGCTTGCCTATCGCGGCATTCCGCTGCAAGCGGCCTATTGCGGCGCCAAGCATGCGATACAAGGTTTCGTGGACTCGCTGCGCTGCGAGCTGCTTCACGATCGCAGTAATGTTCGCGTCACCATGGTGCAGATGCCAGCGCTGAACACCCCGCAGTTTTCCTGGGTTAAAAGCCGCTTGCCCAACAAGCCCCAGCCGGTGCCGCCGATTTTTCAGCCCGAAGTCGCCGCCAAAGCGATACTTTGGGCCGCGGATCATGATCGTCCAGAACTCTACGTTGGCTGGCCTACTGTTGAAGCGATTGTTGGAAACAAAATGGTTCCGCATTTGGCAGATGAGTACCTGGCGCGCACGGGGTACCAATCGCAACAAACAAACCAGCTGGACGACAAAAACCGGCGCAACAATTTATGGGAACCGGTTCCCGGCGATCACGGCGCCCGTGGCGAGTTCGGGCAACGTGCGCACAACTTCTCGCTCGAGCTTTGGTTCGCGACGCACCGCAACTGGTTTTTGTCGGCGGGACTGCTTTTAGCGGCGGCCGCCTGTGGCGCGCTCTCCGGAAAAAGCTCGATGAGCCGAGCGACACATGACTAAGGCATCGACGAGCCGCTCTCCAGAAAATTCGGCGCATCCGGAGCAGGGGCAGCACAAGCATGCAGCCGAGCAAGGACGCGCGAAAACGAAGCGCGAAAATAATGAACGCAAACGGCGTTTGCAGACCGACGGGCAATCTTCGGTCACACGAAGTATCGCTCACGCTGTTGTCCTGAAGGACCGGGATTTATTCTTTCTTTCCGAACAGGACGGCTCCGTTCCTTTAAAAGGCGATCACGGTCTGGGACTTTACTATCACGACTGCCGGTATTTGAGCGGTTACGAATTCAAATTAGGCGCGGCAAAACCCACCATACTCGTCTGCACCGGCATGTCGGGATTTGGCGCAACGCTTGAGTTGACCAATCCCTATCTCAGAATTAATAACCGCGAACTGATTCGCAAAGATGAAATCGGCATCAAACTCGAACGATTGCTCGATAACGACGAACCGGCGCTGCGCGACGTTTTCACATTTCGTAACTATGGGCCGGAAGCTCTTGAGTTTCCGATTCACTTTGTTGTGGGATCGAGCTTCGAACCGTTATTCGCAGTGCGTGGGTTGCTAGGGCAAAAACTCGGCTACCGTTGCCCGCCGTCCTGGCAAGACGGGCGGCTCAGACTTGGATATCGGGGGGCGGACAACATCCAGCGTGTTCTTGCGATTCAGTTTTCGCCGATTCCGCCATTCGTCAAAGACAATGGCGCTCGGTTCGACATCAAACTGGTGCCGCGCCATGAAAAAGAGATTCGCGTGTCGATCTCCATCATCGAGCAGAAAAACCAGCACGCACAAGCCAGCAAACCGCTGGCGCGGGACTTGAGCGAAACCAAAGCGCTGCTGCAAGCCCGCGCCGATGGCTGGCTTGCCAATACAACCCGAGTACGCAGCAACAGTTCTCTGCTTAACAATGTCGTAGAGCGCTCATTGCGCGATCTTTACCTTTTGAGAACGAGCCTTGAAGGAGAGCAATTTTTCGCCGCCGGCGTGCCTTGGTACGTCACGCTGTTTGGTCGCGATAGTTTGATCGCGTCTCTTCAGATGCTCGCTTACAATCCTGCCGTCGCCGAGCAAACACTTCGGCTCATGGCCAAGTACCAAGG
>Ga0075424_100000897_pt1 | contig 24838 bp, 18 predicted proteins | sample SoiMethybrSBSTD3_FD_75301 | JGI IMG/M metagenome (GOLD analysis project Ga0075424, IMG submission 75301) | Bulk soil microbial communities from a Populus tree surrounding site in Tennessee, USA - Soil MetaG P. TD hybrid SBSTD3 | ecosystem: Environmental > Terrestrial > Soil > Tree plantation... | reverse complement strand
ACCTCGAAGCCTTCCTGCGCCAGCACGTCGTCGGTGATGCTGCGCGCGTCGATCGGCAGGCCGTTGTAGTGCAGCACGCTGCGCAGCCTGGTCTGCTGCTCCGGCGTGAGCTCGAGCTTCATCAGCTGCAGCAGCTGCGCGTCGCGGTTCTGCTCGATGACGTACACGCGCTCGTGCGTGTCGACGAACCGCGCGAGATCCTCGTTGAACGGATACGCGCGCAGCCGGAAGTACGACGTCTCGACCTTCGTCTCCTCGCGCAGCTGATCGCGGCTCTCCTGGGTCGCGTACTCGGAGGTGCCGTACGCAATCAGGCCGATTTTCGCCTTCGGGTTCCGATCGATCACCGGCTTGGGCACGTGCGCGCGCGCCGTCTCGAACTTGCGCGCGAGCCGGTCCATGTTGTCCACGTAGTCGTCGGGCCGCTCGCTGTACTGCCCCTTGGCGTTGTGGCCCGAGCCGCGCGTGAAGTACGCCGGCATGCCGTCGCCCGGAATCGTGCGGTACGGGATGCCGTCGCCGTCGACGTCCTTGTAGCGGCCCCACTCGCCGAGCTCTTTCAGCTTCGCCGCCGTCAGCATCTTGCCGCGGTTGATCGGCTGGGTCGGATACTGGAAGGCGTCCGACATCCAGTTGTTCATCCCGAGGTCGAGGTCCATCATCACGAACACGGGCGTCTGGAACTGCTCGGCGATGTCGAACGCCTCCATCGCCATCGTGTAGGACTCTTCGACCGAGCACGGGAAGATCATGATGTGCTTGGTGTCGCCGTGGGAGAGGAACGCGGCCGACAGCAGGTCGCCCTGCGCGGTCCGCGTGGGCAGGCCGGTGGACGGGCCGACGCGCTGCACGTCGAAGATGACGGCCGGCGTCTCGGCGTAATACGCGAGGCCGGCGAACTCGCCCATCAGCGAGATCCCCGGGCCGGCGGTCGCCGTCATCGAGCGGGCGCCCGCCCAGCTCGCGCCGATCACCATGCCGAGCGACGCGATTTCGTCTTCCGCCTGCACGATCGCGAAGGTCGCCTTGCCGTCCTTGTCGACTCTATATTTCTTCATGTACCCGATGAGCGACTCGCACAGCGAGGACGAGGGCGTAATCGGATACCACGCGACGACGGTGACGCCCGCCATCATGCAGCCAATCGCGGCGGCGGCATTGCCTTCGATGAGGATCTTGCCGGCCGTCTTGTTCATCGGCTCGATGAAGAAGGGATCCTGCTTGGTGAGGTTCGCCTCGGCGTAGTCGAAGCCCGCCTTCAGCGCGCCGGCGTTCAGCGTCACCGCCTTGGCCTTGCGCCCGAGCTGCTTGCCGAGCGCCTTCTCCATCAGCGACAGGTCGATCCCGAGCAGCTTCGCGAGGATGCCGTCGTAGATCATGTTGCGCACCAGCCGCCGCAGCTTCGCGTCGGGGCACACGGGCGCGACCAGCTTGTCGAACGGCACCGGATAGAACACCAGATCGGTGCGGAGCGTGTTGAGCTTCAGCGGCTCGTCGTAGACGACGGCCGCGCCGGGTTCGAGCGTGAGGACATCCTCCTTCGCCGTCTCCGCGTTCATCGCGACGAGGAAGTCGACTTCCTTCTTGCGGCCGACGTAGCCGTCCTTGCTCGCGCGAATCGTGTACCACGTGGGCAGCCCGGCGATGTTCGAGGGGAACATGTTCTTGCCCGAAACCGGGACGCCCATGAGGAGAATCGAGCGGAGGAGCACGAGGTTGGCCGTCTGGCTCCCCGATCCGTTCACCGTGGCGACTTGAATGCTGAAATCGTTGACGACCTGCTGCTTATGTGCGGGCGGCCGTTGCTCCTGAACCGATAGATCTGTCGGTGCCATTCACAAGTCCTTGAGAGCGATGGAATTACAGGTATAGATCCAACAAATTATAGCAGGTCTTTGATCGCCGTGCCCATATCGGCCGGGCTGTTCACCACCGTGACGCCGGCTTCGGTCAGCGCCGACATTTTTTCCGCCGCCGTGCCCTTGCCGCCCGCGATGATCGCGCCGGCGTGGCCCATCCGCCGCCCCGGCGGCGCCGTCTGGCCCGCGATGAAGCCGACGACGGGCTTCCGGAAGTGATCCTTGATCCAGGCGGCCGCCTCTTCCTCGGCGCTGCCGCCGATCTCGCCGATCATGATCACCGCGTCGGTCTCGCGATCGTCGGCGAAGAGCCTCAACGCGTCGATATGCGAGGTGCCGATGAGCGGGTCGCCGCCGATGCCGATGCACGTGCTCTGGCCGAGGCCGACGCGCGTGAGCTGATGGATCGCTTCGTAGGTCAGCGTGCCGCTCTTCGAGACAATGCCGATGCGGCCTTCCTTGCAGATGTTGGCGGGGATGATGCCGGCCTTCGCCTTCCCCGGCGAGATGAGGCCGGGGCAGTTGGGGCCGACGAGGCGCGTCTCGGGCCGCTCCTTGAGAAACGTCATCGCGCGCATCATGTCGAGCGTCGGGATGCCCTCGGTGATGCACACGACGAGCGCGATGCCGGCGTCGGCCGCCTCCATCACCGCGTCGGCGGCGAACGGCGGCGGCACGAAGATCACCGACGCGTTCGCGCCCGTCTTCTTCACCGCCTGCTGCACGGTGTCGAACACGGGCCACCCTTCGTGCGTGGTGCCGCCCTTGCCCGGCGTGACGCCGCCGACGACTTTGGTGTGGTACGCCGCCGCCTGCTTCGCGTGGAACGTCCCCTCGCGGCCGGTGAGCCCCTGCACCAGCAGCCGCGTCGACTTATCGATCAGTACTGCCATAACCGCCTTGCGTGACGATCTCTCACGAAGAAACGAAGATCCACGAAGCTCACGAAGACTTTTTGTACAAAACGGATTCGTGCTCTTCGTGGATTTTCGTGTCTTCGTGATGAGCCGTCACGACCCTGCGAGCTCCACGACTCTCTCGGCCGCTTCGTCCATCGCGTCGGCGGTCGTGAAGTTCATGCCGCTGTCGTGCAGCAGGCGCTTCCCTTCCTCGACGTTGGTCCCTTCCATGCGGATCACGATCGGCACGGGGACGCCGAGCTCCTTGACGGCGGCGATCACGCCCTGCGCGAGCACGTCGCAGCGCAGGATGCCGCCGAAGATGTTGATGAGCACCGCCTTCACGTTCTTGTCCGACATCAGGATGCGGAATGCGTTGCGGATCTGCTCGGCGTTGGCGCCGCCGCCGACGTCGAGGAAGTTCGCCGGCTCCCCGCCCGCCAGCTTGATGATGTCCATCGTCGCCATCGCGAGGCCGGCGCCGTTCACCATGCAGCCGATGTTGCCATCGAGGTGAATGTAATTGAGGTTGTACTTCGACGCCTCGATCTCGAGCGGGTCCTCCTCGCCGAGATCGCGCAGCTCCTTGAGCTCCGGGTGCCGGTACAGCGCGTTGTCGTCGAAGTTCATCTTCGCGTCGAGCGCCAGCAGATCCCCGGCCGCAGTGACGACCAGCGGGTTGATCTCGACGAGCGACGCGTCGGTCGCGAGGTAGGCGTCGTAGAGCGAGGTCGCGACCTTGACGAACTTGTTCACCTGCGGCCCGTCGAGGCCGATCGCGAACCCGAGCTGCCGCGCCTCGAACGGCACGATGCCGACGCCCGGCTCGATGTAGACCCGGGCGATCTTCTCGGGCGTCGACGCGGCCACCTCTTCGATGTCCATGCCGCCGGCGGCGCTCGCCATGATCACGGGCTTGCCGGCCGCGCGGTCGAGCACGATGCTGAGATAGAGCTCCCGCTGCATCTGCAGCCCTTCCTCGACGAGCACGCGCGAGACGACGCGCCCCTCGGGACCGGTCTGATGTGTGACGAGCGTCATGCCGAGCATCGCGCCGGCCAGCTTCTCGGCGTCGGCGGGCGAGCGCGCGAGCTTGACGCCGCCGCCCTTGCCGCGCCCGCCGGCGTGAATCTGCGCCTTCACGACGACGACGCTCGTGCCGAGCCGCTTGGCGACGGCCGCGGCCTCCGCCTTGTCGGTGATCGTCTCGCCGCGCGGCACCGGCACGCCGTGCTTGGCCAGGATCGATTTCGCTTGATACTCGTGGATTTTCATGACGGCAGGAAACTCCTGATGCTAATCGCCGCCGCGCGAGCACGTCAAGAAGTGGACGCGGCGCATTTGCGCCTCTTCGCGACCGGACAGTAAACTGGTCGATCGATGGCATCGCGAGTCGGCGTCTTTGCGACCTCGGTCGGCACGAAACTCCTCATCGGCATCACCGGCGCTGCTCTTTTCGTTTATCTTCTCGTCCACATCGCCGGCAACCTGATGGTGTTCGGCGGCCCGGCGGTCTTCAACAAGTACGCGTACACGCTCGAAGGCAATCCGCTCATCCCGATCATCGAGATCGGCCTGCTGCTGATCTTCCTGCTGCACGTCTACAAGACCGTGCGGATGTTCCTCGCCAACCAGCAGGCGCGGCCCGTCCGCTACGTGCAGAAGAAGTACGCCGGCAAGCCGAGCCGCAAGTCGCTCGCCTCGTCGACGATGATCGTCTCGGGCCTCTGGCTGTTCGCGTTCGTCATCGTCCACGTGAGAGCGTTCCGCTACGGCACCGAGTACGAGTGGCCGGCGGGCGGACGCGATCTCTATCGCCTCGAGATGGAGAACTTCGCCAACCCGCTCGTGGTCGGCTTCTACATCGTCTCGATGGTCGTCGTCGGGTCGCATTTGTGGCACGGCGTCGCGAGCGCGTTCCAGTCGCTCGGCGTCGATCACCCGCGCGTGACGCCAAAGCTGCTCGCCGCGGGCAAGCTCCTGGCGGTGCTCATCGCCGCGGGGTTCATCGTGATTGCGGCCTGGGCGTACCTGACGCAGTCGGGGCGGGGGCACGCATGAAGCTCGACGCGAGGATTCCCGCCGGGCCGATCGATCGCAAGTGGGATCGGCACAAGTTCGAGATGAAGCTCGTGAACCCCGCCAACAAGCGCAAGTTCACGATCATCGTCGTCGGCACGGGCCTGGCCGGCGCGTCCGCGGCGGCGTCGCTCGGCGAGCTCGGCTACAACGTCCTCAGCTTCTGCATCCAGGATTCGCCGCGGCGCGCGCATTCGATCGCGGCGCAGGGCGGCATCAACGCCGCGAAGAACTACCAGAACGACGGCGACAGCGTCTACCGCCTGTTCTACGACACGGTGAAGGGCGGCGACTACCGGTCGCGCGAAGCGAACGTCTACCGCCTCGCGCAGCTGAGCGTGAACATCATCGACCAGTGCGTCGCGCAGGGCGTGCCGTTCGCGCGCGAGTACGGCGGGCTGCTCGACAACCGATCGTTCGGCGGCGCGCAGGTGTCGCGCACCTTCTACGCGCGCGGCCAGACCGGCCAGCAGCTGCTGCTCGGCGCCTACTCGTCGCTCATGCGGCAGGTGCAGACGCGCGCCGTGCGGCTCTTCGCGCGCCGCGAGATGCTCGACCTGGTCCTCGTCGACGGCAAGGCGCGCGGCATCGTCTGCCGCAACCTCATCACCGGCGAGATCGAGCGCTACGCGGGCGACGCCGTGATTCTGGCGACCGGCGGCTACGGCACCGTCTATTACCTCTCGACCAACGCCGTGAACTCCAACGTCACGGCGTCGTGGCGCGCGCACAAGCGCGGCGCGCTCTTCGCGAACCCGTGCTTCACGCAAATCCACCCCACCTGCATCCCGGTGAGCGGCGAGCACCAGTCGAAGCTCACGCTCATGAGCGAGAGCCTGCGCAACGACGGCCGCGTGTGGGTGCCGAAGAGGAAGGGCGACACGCGCTCGCCCGAGCAGATCCCCGAGGAGGAGCGCGACTACTATCTCGAGCGGAAGTATCCGTCGTTCGGCAACCTCGTGCCGCGCGACGTCGCGTCGCGCAACGCCAAGCAGATGGCCGACGACGGCCGCGGCGTCGGCGACAGCGGCCTCGCCGTCTACCTCGATTTCAAGGACGCGATCGCGCGCCTCGGGCCCGAGGTGATCAAGGAGAAGTACGGCAACCTGTTCCACATGTACAAGAAGATCACCGACGAGGATCCCTACAAGGTGCCGATGCGGATCTACCCGGCGATCCACTACACGATGGGCGGGCTGTGGGTCGACTACAACCTGATGAGCACCGTGCCCGGGCTGCACGTGCTCGGCGAAGCGAACTTCTCCGATCACGGCGCGAACCGCCTCGGCGCGAGCGCGCTGATGCAGGGGCTCGCCGACGGGTACTTCGTCATCCCGTACACGATCGGCGACTACGTCGCCAGCACGCCGCTGCCGAAGGTGACGACGGATCACGAGGCGTTCCGCGAAGCGGCCAGCTGCGCGCAGAGCCAGATCACTCGCCTGCTCTCGATCAAGGGCAGGCGCGGCATCCGCGAGATTCACCGCGAGCTCGGACGCATCATGTGGGACGACGTCGGGATGGCGCGGAACGAGGCGAGCCTGCGCCGCGCGCTCGAGGCGATTCCGAAGCTGCGCGACGAGTTCTGGCACAACGTGTCGGTGCCCGGCACGCCGGACAACCTGAACCAGAGCCTCGAGTACGCCGGCCGCGTCGGCGACTACCTGGAGTTCGCGGAGCTGCTCGCGTTCGACGCGCTGCACCGCCGCGAATCGTGCGGCGGCCACTTCCGCGAGGAGAGCCAGACGCCCGACGGCGAGGCGCTGCGCGACGACAGGAACTTTTCGTACGTCGCCGCGTGGCAGTTCACCGGCGTCGGCCGCGAGCCGGTCCTGCACAAGGAGAGGCTGGAGTTCGAGGAAGTGCATCCGACGCAGCGGAGCTACAAGTGAGACTCAACCTCAGAATCTGGCGACAGGCGGGGCCGGCGTCCGCGGGACGGCTCGTCGACTACACCGCCGACGACGTATCGCCCGACATGTCGTTTCTCGAAATGCTCGACGTCGTCAACGAAGGGCTGGTCAAGACGGGCCAGGAGGCGATCGCGTTCGACTCGGACTGCCGCGAAGGCATCTGCGGCATGTGCAGCCTCGTCGTCAACGGCGTCCCGCACGGGCCCGATCGCGGAACCACGGTCTGCCAGCTGCACATGCGGCGCTTCAGGGACGGCGACACGATCACGGTGGAGCCGTGGCGCGCGCGCGCCTTTCCCGTCGTCAAGGATCTCGTCGTCGATCGAAGCGCGTTCGATCGCGTCATCGCGGCCGGCGGCTTCATCTCGGTGAACGTCGGCGGCGCGCCCGACGGCAATACGATCCTGATCCCGAAGGAGATCGCCGAGACCGCGATGGACTCGGCGGCGTGCATCGGGTGCGGCGCCTGCGTCGCGGCCTGCAAGAACGCCTCGGCGCATCTGTTCATGAGCGCGAAGATCTCGCAGCTCGCGCTGCTGCCGCAGGGCAAGCCGGAGCGCCACTCGCGCGTCACGGCGATGATCGCGCAGGCCGACGCCGAAGGCTTCGGCAGCTGCTCGAACGAGGGCGAGTGCGAAGCGGTCTGCCCGAAAGAGATTCCCATCTCCAACATCGCGCGCATGACGCGCGAGTACGTTCGCGCCCGGTTCAGCTCGCGGTAGCGCGTGGCCACAGCCGACCTCTGGTACAAGAACGCGATCATCTACTGCTTGCCGGTCGGCAAGTACATGGACGCCGACGGCGACGGCATCGGCGACCTCGACGGCCTCGCACGCCGGCTCGATTACCTCGCCGGCCTCGGCGTCACCTGCCTCTGGCTCCAGCCGTTCTACCTGTCGCCCGAGAAAGACGACGGCTACGACGTCGCCGATTACTACGGCGTCAACGGCCGCTACGGGACGCAGGGGCGGTTCGTCGAGCTCATGAACCACGCGCGATCGCTCGGCCTCCGCGTGATCGTCGATCTCGTCGTCAACCACACGTCGGACGAGCATCGCTGGTTTCAGGAGGCGCGGCGCGACCCGAAGGCGCCGACGCGCGAGTGGTACGTCTGGGCCGACGAGCGCCCGGCCGATCACGCGCAGGGCGTCGTCTTCCCCGGCGTCCAGAAGACGACGTGGACCTACGACAAGACCGCGAAGCAGTACTACTTCCACCGCTTCTACGACTTCCAACCGGATCTCAACACGCTGCACGCGTCGGTGCGCGACGAGATCACGCGCGTGATGGGCTACTGGCTCGAGCTGGGCGTGTCGGGATTCCGCATGGACGCGGTCCCGTTCCTCATCGAGCGGAAAGGCGCCGGCGTGCCGCACGAGCAGGACTTCGAGCTGCTGCACGAGATGCGGCACTTCCTGCAGTTCCGGCGCGGCGACGCGATTCTGCTCGCCGAAGCGAACGTGCCGCCGGACGAGAGCCTCAAGTACTTCGGCGATCGCGGGGATCGGCTGCAGATGATGCTGAACTTCCCGGTCAACCAGCGGCTGTTCTACGCGATGGCGACGGCCGATCTCGCGCCGCTCACGTGGGCGCTGCGCGAGACCTACAAGCGGCCGGCCGAGGCGCAGTGGGTCCACTTCCTGCGCAGCCACGACGAGCTCGATCTCGGCCGCCTCTCGCCTGAAGAACGCCAGCAGGTCTTCGACGCGTTCGGCCCCGACCCGTCGATGCAGCTGTACGGCCGCGGCATCCGCCGGCGCCTCGCCGCCATGCTCGGCAACGACCGCCGAAGGCTCGAGCTCGCCTTCAGCCTGCTCTTCTCCCTGCCCGGCACGCCGATGATGCTCTACGGCGACGAGATCGGCATGGGCGACGATCTCTCGCTGCCCGAGCGCGAGTGCGCGCGCACGCCGATGCAGTGGACGAGCGAGCCCCACGGCGGCTTCACACGCAGCGACCATCCGATTCAGCGTGTCATCGACGACGAGACCTTCGGCTACGCGCGCGTCAACGTCTCCGATCAACGGCGCGACACGAATTCGCTGCTGAACTGGACCGAGCGGATCATCCGCATGCGCAAGGAGTGCCCGGAGATCAGCTGGGGCGAGTTCGAGGTGATGTCCACCTCGGCGTCGGGCGTGCTCGCGCTGCGGTACGACTGGCGCGGCGCGGCGCTCGTCACGGTCCACAACTTCGCGGACCGGCGCGTGAAGGCGGCGTTCGACCTCAAGATGCCCGGCGCTGAGCTGCTGGTCGACGTCTTCAACGCGAACGGCGACAGCCACGGCCGCGACGGCCGGCATGAGCTGGCGCTCGACGCGTACGGCTGGCGCTGGTTCAGAGTCGGCTCGCCGGACAACGCGCTTCACCGCAGGCCGCGATGACGTGTTAGGTGTATCATCCCGCCGCGCAGCCTGGTAGGCCGCGCGGTGCGGATGGCCGCTGCCCTCCGCCCTTTTGCACGACCACAAGAAGGAGGAGGCCATGCACCGGTGCGAGAGTCTCCACGCGCGTCTCCTGCGCGCGTGCGGCCCGACGGCGTGGGCAGTGATGCTCCTGCTGGTCGCGGCGACGTCGGCCCGCGCGCAGTTCGATCGCGGGACCATCTCGGGGACCATCAAGGACGAACAGGGCGGCGTGATGCCGGGCGTCACCGTGACGACGCGCAACGCGCAAACCGACCAGACGACGAGCACCGTCACCGATTCGACCGGCTTCTACATCTTCCCCACGCTGCTGCCGGGGCGCTACGACGTGCTCGCCGAGATCCAGGGCTTCAAGAAGGTCAGCCGCCAGGCCATTCAGCTCGACGCGACCGGCGCCGTGACGCTCGACTTCGCGATGCAGACCGGCGTGATCAGCGAGGAAGTGCTCGTCACGGCGAGCTCGCCGCTCCTGCAGACCGACGTCGCGCTCCGGAAGACGATCGAAGCGAAGGACATCGAGCAGCTCGCCTTCTCGGGCCGCAACCCGATCGGCGTCGTCGGGTTGAAGGCCGGCGTGATGGGCGGCAACTTCAACTCGCGCGGCTTCTCCGATCTCGGCAACGGCGGCTTCAACATCAACGGCAGCCGCACGGACGAGAACAACATCACGATCGACGGCGCGACGGCCGTGCGCACGCGCTCGTCGGGCGCGATCGTCGGCATCCAGAACGTCGACGCGATCCAGGAAGTGCAGGTGCTCACCGGCAACTACATGCCGGAGTACGGCCGCGCGAGCGGCGGCCAGATCCGCTTCGTCACCAAGAGCGGCAGCAACCGGTACAACGGCAGCGGGTCGTACTTCCTGCGGAGCGACAAGCTGCAGGCCAACACGTGGTCGCGCAACCGGAGCCCGAACGCGAGCGAGAACAGCGGGCCGGCGCCGTTCAAGTACAAGCAGTACGGCTACGCGTTCGGCGGCCCGGTGCCCGGCAACGTCTTCAAGGACCGGCTGTTCTTCTTCGGCGCGCAGGAGTGGGTCAACTACCTCGCGGTGCAGACCAACACGGCGACGGTGCCCTCGCTGGCGATGCGCCGCGGCGATTTCAGCGAGCTGCTCAACCCCGCGAATCCGTACTTCGGGCGCGCCGTGACGATCGCCAACCCGCTGACGGGCCAGCCGTTTCCAGGCAACGTGATCCCGGCGAGCCTCCTGTCGCCGAACGGCGTCGCGCTGCTCAACGCGTACCCGGAGCCGACGGCGGGCTTCCAGCTCGGAACGGCGAACTCGATCTTCAACAGCGAGAACCCGCAGGACCAGCGGAAGGACAACATCCGGTTCGACTATCGCGTCGGCGCGAGCAATCAGATCACCTTCCGCTACTCCAAGTACAACTGGGTGGCCATCGACGCGTTCCGCGGCACGTTCCCGTACGCGCGGACGGACTGGAACCGGCCGAACTCGACGCAGACGCTCACCTGGACCAGCACGATCCGGAGCAACCTGATCAACGAGGCGACCTACACGCACTCGCTCGATCAGGTGTTCATCAACGTCTTCACCGGCACGGATCTGTACAAACGCAGCCGCACCGGGATCAACTACCCGTACATCTTCCCGGCGAACAAGGAGATTCCCGACAAGATCCCGACGATCTCGATCGCGAACTTCACCGAGATCGACGGCGGCCCGTATCCCTCGTCGTCGCAGGGGCCGATCCACACGTTCTCGGACGCGGCGACGCTCGTCAAGGGACGCCACACGTTCAAGACGGGCGTCGTCTTCGAGTACTCGGGCGAGGACGATTTCGATCAGATCAACGTGCAGGCGATCCCCGGCAGCACCAACAACCAGAACGGCCGCTTCGAGTTCCTCGACAACCGCTCGGGCGGCACGGGGCTCGCCGTCGCGAACGCGGCGATGGGGCTGTTCAGCAACTACGCCGAGATCGGCCAGCGCGCCTTCACGCAGTGGCGCGCGCTCGCGACCGACATCTTCCTGCAGGATTCATGGAAGCCGGCGAGCAACCTCACGATCGAGGGCGGCGTGCGGTGGGCGATCTGGCCGCCGTGGCACGCGCTCGCGAACAACATCGCGAACTTCGAGGCGCAGTTCTACGATCGCGCCAGCGCGCCGGTTATCGATCCCGCCACCGGACGGATCGTCGGCGGCAACCGCTTCGACGGCATCGTGCTGCCCGGCAGCGGCTTCCGGGGCGACGGCAGCTCGCTCGTCGTTGCCTCCGATCCCGCGGTGCTCGCGCTGTTCCGCAACCAGCCGGACGGTTTCTCGCAGACGCACCTGAACGCGCTCGAGCCGCGCGCCGGCCTGGCCTACTCGATCACCGACAAGACGGTGCTGCGCGCGAGCACCGGCGTGTTCCACAACCGCGTGACGCTCAACGACTCGTCGCTGCTCGGCGGCAACCCGCCATTCCAGCCGCAGGTGAGCGTCAGCACGGGCAGCGTGGACAACCCTGGCGCCGGCGGCGCGGCGAGCCTGCCGTTCTCGATGACGTCGCAGGACACCGTCTTCAATCTGCCGACGGCGTACATGTGGGCGACGGGCGTGCAGCGCGAGATGCCGTTCGGCTTCATGGTCGACGTCAGCTACGTCGGGCGGCTCGGACGCCATCTGCAGCGCGAGCGCAACATCAACCAGCTGCCGGCGGGCACGCTCCAGGCAAACCCGGGCGTGAACATCGCGGCGCTGCGGCCGTATCTCGGCTACGGCGCGATCCGCCTCACGGAGAACTCGGGATCGTCGCGTTATAACTCGCTCCAGATCAGCGCCGACCGCAGGTACATGAACGGCCTGAAGATCGGCGTCGCATACACGCTCAGCAAGTCGCAGGACAACGCGAGCGACAAGCGCAACGTCGTCTGGAACACGTACGACGATGCGGGCTTCTGGGGGCCGTCGAACTACGATCGCCGCCACGTGCTGAACGTCTACTACATCTACGATCTGCCGTTCTGGAAGGATCAGGACACGCCGCTCAAGAACGCGCTGGGCGGCTGGCAGGTCTCGGGCGCGACGTTCTATCGCACCGGCACGCCGTTCTCCGTCGCGCGGACGAACGACATCGCGGGCGTCGGCGACGGGAACTTCGGCCAGCCGTACAATCTCGTCGGCGATCCGTTTGCCGGCACGAACGGCGGCTTCTCGGCGGGGTCCGGCGCCGACCAGAATCTCTGGTTCAACCCGACGGCGTTCGGGGCGCCGGCGGCCGGCACGTTCGGCAACGCGCCGCGCAACGCCTGGTACAACCCGTCCGAGCAGCAGTGGGACATCGCGTTCTTCAAGAACTTCCGCGTCAACCGCAACCAGCGGCTGCAGTTCCGCGCGGAGATCTTCAACTTCATCAATCGGCCCAACTGGAACAACGTGGCGGGGACGACGACGACGTCCGGGTTCAACATCGTCGATCCGACGAACGCGAACTTCGGGCGCGTCGTGAGCAAGAACGACGCGCGCAGGGACGGACAGTTGAGCCTGCGCTATATCTTCTGAGCGATGAAAGGGTCTGGGGGCTAGGGGCTAGCTGAATCACGATCCGGCGAGCCCCCAGCCCCTAGCCCCTAGCCCCGTCCCCTAGCCTCTCCACCCGACGGTGGCGTACAACCTGAAGTCGGCGGCGAGCTGGAGCTCGCCGCCGGCCGCCGCATCCGCCTCTGCGATGCGCGCGGCGCCTCTCTCGAATTCCTTGTCCGACAACACGGTGAGCTGCGACGTATACGCGCGATCGACGACGCCGGTCGCGAGCGCGTCGCGCGCGGGCATCGTCGCCTCGATGCGATCGGCCTCGAACGACTCGGCCCAGGCGAAGCCGGCGACCACGAGCTCGCCGCGGAGGTCGCGCACGCGCGCGAACCGCTGCCGATCGATCACGATCGTCTCTGGGAAATAATCGTAGACCCACCAGCTGTCGCGTTCGGCGTGCGGATCTTTTCCGATCGTCAGCAGACCGCCGTCTGGCCTGAGCACGCGGCGCGCCTCGGCGAAGAAACCTGCGCGGTCGGAGAAATGATGGAGCGCGTTGACGCAGACGATTCGATCGAACGACTCGTCGCGCCACGGCAGCGCCTCGGCGCGCGCGCGAACGAGATGCGCGCCCGTCGCCGCCGCGTGCGCGCGCGCGATCATTCCGGCGGAAGGTTCCACGCCGGCGACGAACCGGCCGCGCGGCGACGGCGACGCCTGGCGCGCGAGCGCGGAGAGCCAGTGGCCCGTGCCGCAGCCGACTTCCAGCACGGAGGCCGCTTCGCCGACGAAGCCGGCGAGCGTGTCGCGGACGCCGGCGTACTCGTGGATCGCGTAGCGCCGATCGTAGCCGGCCGCGACGCTGTCGTAATCAGCGACGCGCGCGCCCGCCATCTAGGCCGGCTTCGCGGGAAGGTGGAGCACTTCTCGCGCCGCGGCGGCGTCCTCCGCGCGCACGAGCACGTGAAACCCGCCGCCGGCCCACGCGAGGTGCGGCCGCATGCCGCCGGCGGTGTCGGCCTGAATCATCGATTCGATGCCCGCCGCCTCGAGCGCGCCCTTCGCGAGATCGGCCTCCGCTTCGGAGCCGAACGATTCCACAACCACCAGTTCGCCGTCCTGCATGAGGCCAATTCTACGGCTAGTCCGCGGCCCCCAGCCCCTACTCCGTTCGCAGCGCGACGATCGGATCCACCGACGCCGCGCGGCGCGCCGGCAGATAGCTCGCCGCGACGGCGGCGGCGGCCAGCGCCGCTGCGAGCGCCGCCGTCACGCGGATGTCGCTCGAGACGATCCCGAGGAGTCCGGCTTCCATGCCGCGCCCGAGCGCGACGGCGAGCAGCAGGCCGATCGCGATCCCGATCGCCGTCAGGCGGCCGGCCTGGGACAGCGTCAGCCGCGTGACGTCGCGCGACGTGGCGCCGAGCGCGATGCGCACGCCGATCTCGCGCACGCGCTGCGTGACGAGGACGGTCATCACGGCGTAGAGCCCGAGCAGCGCGAGCAGCAGCGCGAGCGCCGCGAAGACGCTCATGACGCTGGCGATGTACTGCAGGCTGATCGTGCGATCGAGCAGCACCTGCCGCAGCGTCATCGTCTCGAACAGCGGCTGCGTCGGATCGACGCGCGCGATCGCCGCGCGGACGCCCGGCACGAGCGCCAGCGGATCGCCGCTCGTGCGCACCGCCAGGACGAGCGCGTCGCTCGGCGCCTGCGCGATCGGCCGATACAGCGTCGGCACGCGGCCGTTCGCGTTCTCGGCCCAGCGCTGGGAATCGAACCAGTCGTGCACGACGTCGCCGCAGATGCCGACGATGCGCATCCACGGCCCGCCCGCGATGCGCACCCGCTCGCCGATCGCGCCGGCCGGCCAGAATTTCCGCGCCATCGATTCGCTGACGATCGCGACCGGCTCGCCGTTCTTCTGATCCGCCGCGGCAAACGCGCGGCCCGACAACACCGGCACGCGCAGAACGTCGAAGTACCGCGGCGAGACGACGCGGTAGTCGACGCGCGGCGCCTTCGACGGATCGACCGCCGGCCGCCCGGGCAGCTCGATGGCGCGCGTCGCGTTCGAGTCGATTGCGGGCAGCACGTTGGCGGCCGCGGCGTCGCGCGCGCCCGGCGTCTCCGCGATCGCGTCGAGCGCGGCGGCGGCGAAGCGCGCCCGGCTGTCGGCGTCCGGATAGCGGGCGTCGGGCAGAATCGCGCGGGCCGTCAGCACGTTGGTCGGATCGTAGCCCTGCCAGCTCGCGAGCGAGCGCGTGACGGTCGAGACGCTCAACATCGCCGCGACGAGCAGCGGCAGCGCGAGCGCCAGCTCGGCGACCACCAGCGCGCGCCGCAGCCGCTGGCGCGCCGGCCCCGCGCCCGTGCGGCCGTCGGACTTCAGCGCCTCGCCGACGATGCCGCGCGCCATCTGCCACGCCGGCAGCGTCCCGGAGATCGCCGCGGCGAGCGCCGCGCACGCGATCGTCGCGCCGACCGTCCACCAGTCGAGGCCCAGCCGATTCCAGCCCGCGATGAAGCGCACGATCCGCGCCGGCATGAACGCGTGCATCAGGCGCAGGCTCGCGGCGGCGACCGCGAGCGCCGGCCCAATCGCGGCGCCGACGAGCAGCGCGCTCTCCACGAGCGATTCGCGGATGATCCGGCCGCGGCTCGATCCGAGCGCGAGGCGGATCGCGATCTCGCGCTCCCGTTCCGCCGCCCGCGCGAGCAGCAGGTTCGCGATGTTCGCGCAGGCAATCAGGAGCACGATGAGCCCGGCCGCCTGCCAGAGCGCCAGCACCTGCGGCACGCCGACGTCCGCCATGCCGCGGCTCACCGTGTACACCGCGACGCCGAGCTGCGCGTTCGTGTCCGGATGCTCGCGCGTCAGCCGCTGCGCGATCGCGCGCATCTCGGCCTGCGCCTCCGCGAGCGTCCGGCCGGGCGCGAGCCGGCCGTACACGGTCAGGTCGTGGGCCGTGCGATCGCGCGACGCCTTCTCGTCGAGCGCGAGCGGCGCCCACAGCTCGGCGCCCATCGGAAAATCGAACCCCGCCGGCATGACGCCGACGACGATCCACTGGCCGCCGTCGGCGCGCACCGGACGGCCGACGATCGACGGATCCGCGCCGAAGCGCCGGCGCCACAGGCCGTCGCTGAGCACGATGCGCTTCGCGTTCGCCGGCACCTCCTCGTCGGCGCGAAGCGTGCGGCCGATCGCCGCGTGCGCGTCGAGCGCGTCGAAAAACGCGGGCGAGACGAAGAAGCCGAGGACGCGCTCCGGCTCGTCGCGCCCCACGAGGTTCGCGTCCCACCAGAGCGTCGCCGCGAGATGCTCGATCCCGCCGCCCTGCAGCTCGCGCCGCCAGTCGAGAAAATCGGCGCGCGACACCGTTTCGCGATGGCCGATCCACTGCGGCGACGTCGTCAGCGGCATGACGATGCGATCGACGTCGTGCATGTCGTAGGGGTGCAGCAGCAGCGCGTCGACGACGCCGAAGACGGCGGCGTTGGCGCCGATGGCGAGCGCGAGCGTCACCACGACGGCGGCCGACAGCGTGGGACGCTTCGCGAGCGATCGCATCGCGAAGCGCACGTCCATGAGCAGGCGATCCATCAGCGTGCCTCCGCGGAATCCGGCTTCGTAAGGAGTGCGCGCGCCGCGAAGGTTGCGCGCGGCGTATCGGAACGCGAGGCGCGCCGCCTGGCCGACGTACCAGATGCGCGCGGCCGCGATGCCCCGCGCGAAGCAGCGATCCGCGTAGGCTTCGTGCAGGTCGCCGAGGATGTCGTCGCGGTAGACGGCGCGCGCGAGGGCGCGCTCGAGGAGACGTTCGAGGCGGCGCGGCGGCGCGGCGCGGCGCGTCACGACGCCTCCAGCTTCGACTCGAGGCCGTCCCACAGGCCGAGCAGCACGCGGCGGGAGTCGCGCAGCGCGCGCATGCCGGCGGCGGTCACGGTGAAGTACCGGCGCGCGCGGCCGCCGCGCTCCGGCAGCGGCGCGCCCATCGTCGATCGGAGGCAGCCCTTGGCCTCGAGGCGCTCGAGCGCGGTGTAGAGCGCTCCGCGGGCAATGCGCCGGCCTGCGGCGGTACGCAATTGCTCGCCGATCGGGTATCCGTACGCGTCGTCGCCCAGGCGGAGGACGATCAGCAGGATCTGCTGCTCGAGCTCACCGAGGTACGGCGCTTTCGCCTTCATTGCAGGCATTATACGGGCGCGAGGCGGCCATTGTTCCGCGCGCTCGGGGCTGGGGGCTCGGGGCTTGGGGCTTGGGGCTAGCCGGATCGCGAAGGGGCTAGCCGGATCGCGAGGGGGTTGGGGCGTGCGGCTCGGGGGGCCGCGACACATTTCAGGATCGGCTAGCCCCTAGCCCCTGACGATTTAACTTGCGTCGGTGGCACCGTGGCCGACGTGCCGTTCACGTCGATGTTGTCGAGGATCGCGGCGCCGAACTGATCGGGGCCGCCGGAGAGATCCTGGCCTTCGTCGAAGACGATAACGATTCTCTTGACGATATTGGTGGGCAGAATCGGCGGGAACGCGGCCGCAAGACCTGCGGCCGGCGTTCATGACGTATCAATCAGCTCGCGAGCTTTCGCGCTCGGCACGCGCTAGACTCCGATGACGCCCACGAGCTCCTTCACCGCGGCGGCCGACTTCTTGAATGCCGCCTCTTCCGCCGGCATCAGCTTGATCTGCATGATCTGCTCGAGGCCGCGTGCGCCGAGCTTCACCGGCACGCCGACGAACACGCCGTCCACGCCGTACTCGCCCTGCAGGAACACCGAACACGGCACAATCTTCTTCTTGTCGAGCAGGATCGCTTCCACCATCTCCACGACCGAGGCCCCGGGCGCGTACCACGCGCTGGTTCCCACGAGCTGCGTGATCTCGAGGCCGCCGCCGGCGGTCCGCGCCGAAATGCGGTCGATCGTCCCCTTGTCCATCAGCTCGGTGATCGGGACGCCCGCCACCGTCGAGTAGCGCGGCAGCGGCACCATCGTGTCGCCGTGGCCCCCGAGCACGAACGCATGGACGTTCTCCACCGACACGTTCAGCTCCTTCGCGATGAACGCGCGCATGCGCGAGGAATCGAGGACCCCCGCCATCCCGATCACGCGCTCCCGCGGGAACTTCGACAGCTTGTAGACCGCCTGCGCCATCGCGTCGAGCGGATTCGACACGACGATGATGATGCAGTTCGGCGAGTGCTTGACGACCTGCTCGGTGACCTGCTGCATGATCTTGTAGTTCACGTTCAGCAGATCGTCGCGGCTCATGCCCGGCTTGCGCGGCACGCCCGACGTGATGACGACGATGTCCGAGCCGGCGCTCTCGGCGTAGTCGCCCGTGCCCATCACGCGCGAATCCGATCCGTAAATCGGACACGCCTCGAGCATGTCGAGCGCCACGCCCGCCGCCTTTTGATCCGCGATGTCGATGACGACCACGTCGGCGAGCTGCTTGTCCGCGACGCCGCGCGCCACCGTGGCGCCCACGTTCCCGGCCCCGCCCACGACTGTCACTTTGCGATTCATCGTTGCCCCCCGGACGACGATCAACGCAGAGACCGCGGAGACCGCAGAATCTCTTGTACAAAGATGTCTGCGTGCGCTGCGTGTTCTGCGTTGTACGTCGTCTCGCTGTCGCTACATGTGCTGAATGATGTTGTCGCCGAAGGCGGACGTCGACAGCGTCGTCGCGCCGTCCATCAGGCGGGCGAAGTCGTACGTGACGCGCTTGGAGGCGATCGCGCCCTCCATGCCCTTGATGAGGAGGTCCGAGACTTCGGTCCACCCCATGTGCCGGAACATCATCTCCCCGGAGAGAATCACCGAGCCGGGATTCACCTTGTCCTGGTCCGCGTACTTCGGCGCGGTGCCGTGGGTCGCCTCGAACACGGCGTGGCCGGTGACGTAGTTGATGTTGCCGCCGGGCGCGATGCCAATCCCGCCGACCTGCGCCGCGAGCGCGTCGGAGAGATAGTCGCCGTTCAGGTTCGGCGTCGCGATCACGTCGAACTCGTCGGGGCGCGTCAGCACCTGCTGCAGCGTGATGTCGGCGATCGCGTCCTTGATCAGCAGCCCGGCGCCCGGCTTTCCCGCGGGAATCCTGCACCACGGCCCGCCGTCCACTTCCTGCGCGCCGTAGAAGTCCTTCGCGACCTGGTAGCCCCAGTCGCGGAAGGCGCCCTCGGTGAACTTCATGATGTTGCCCTTGTGCACGAGCGTGACGCTCTTCCGCCGGTACTTCAGCGCGTAGCCGATCGCGCTGTGCACGAGCCGCTCGGTGCCGAGGCGGCTCACCGGCTTGAGGCCGACGCCCACCTCGAGGCCGACGCTGCGCTTCGGCGCGCCGATCGACTCGAGCTGCTGCTGCCACTCGGCCGCCGCCGCCGCGCTGCCGAAGCGAATCTTCCGGAACTCCTTCGGGAACTCCTTCTCGAAGAAGTCGAGCACCTTGCGCGCCTCCGGCGATCCGGCGACGTACTCGATCCCCGCGTAGATGTCTTCCGTGTTCTCGCGGAAGATCACCATGTCCACTTTCTCCGGATGCCGCACGGGCGAGGGCACGCCCTGGAACCAGCGGACGGGCCGCAAGCAGACGTACAGATCGAGCAGCTGCCGCAAGGCGACGTTCAGCGACCGGATGCCGCCGCCGACCGGCGTCGTCAGCGGGCCTTTGATCCCGACGTAGTACTTGCGGAACGCCTCGACGGTGTCGTCGGGCAGCCACGTGTTGAGCTGCTTGAAGCTCTTCTCGCCGGCGAGCACCTCGAGCCATGCGACGCGGCGTTTGCCGCCGTACGCTTTCTGCACCGCGGCGTCGAAGACGCGCACGCTCGCGCGCCAGATGTCGGGACCGGTGCCGTCGCCTTCGATGAACGGAATGATCGGATCGTCGGGCACGACCAGCTGAGCATTGGCGCGTGAGATCGGTGTACTCATTTTTTTCTTTAGGTCACGTCACCTGCGCGCCGCGGAAGTTTTCCGCGAAATCTGTGGAAAACTCTGTGGAAAAGACCCGCCGTTCACGCCGTTGTTACGTAGACTTCGGAATGTTTTAGCGGTTTGCACCACGTCAGGGCGGGTCCACAGCGCGCGTCGGCAGGCGTGCAAAACTCACGGATTATACTTAGAGGACTGCAGGAGAGTCGACCGATGCGAACAATCCTTCGCGACGCACTCATCACGACGATGCTCGCCGGCGCGCTGTCCGTCGCGCTCGCCGCGCGCAATCCGCAGGAGCACCAGCATCCGGGCGCACATCCCGAGGGCGGCGCGCATCGCCATCCCGAAGCGGCGAAGCTCAAGAATCCGGTCGCCGCGAACGCGGAGTCGATCGCGGCCGGCAAGGCGCTCTACGACAAACAGTGCGCCGGCTGCCACGGCGACACCGGCAAAGGCGACGGCGCGATGGGCGAAGAGCTGAATCCGAAGCCGGCGAATCTGACCGACGCCGACTGGAAGCACGGGTCGACCGACGGCGAGATCTTCGTCGTGATTCGCGACGGCGTGAAGAGCACCGGCATGAAGCCGTACGCGCGCAAGATGACGGCGCGTCAGATCTGGGACGTCGTCAATTACATGCGCAGCATCGGCCCGCACTAGGTCGCGCAGGCCGGGCGGGTCGGGCGGGTTTCGGTACTCGCCGACCAACTCACCTTCCTGACCAACCTGCCCGGCCGGCCCGACTCGCCAGACCAATGCGCATCGTCGTCGCCGACGACCTCCCTGCTTCGTCACTCGAGCTGCTCCGATCGGAACCTAGCTGGACCGTGGACGCGCGCACCGGCAGAACGCCCGACGCGCTCGCCGCCGATCTCGCGGACGCCGACGCGCTGCTCGTGCGCAGCGCGACGAAAGTGGACGCGCGCCTGCTCGACGCGGCGCCGCGCCTGCGGATCGTCGCGCGCGCGGGCACCGGCGTGGACAACGTGGACGTCGACGCCGCGAGCAGCCGCGGGATTCTCGTCGTCAACGCGCCGGGCGCGAACAGCATCAGCGTCGCCGAGCACGCGTGCGCGCTGATGCTGGCGCTGGCGCGATCGGTTCCCGCCGCCGACCGCGCGATGAAGGACGCGAAGTGGGAGAAGAAGCGCTTCCTCGGCACCGAGCTGCGCGGCAAGACGCTCGGCATCGCGGGCCTCGGACGCATCGGCCAGGAGGTGGCGCAGCGCGCGCGCGCGTTTGGGATGCGCCTCGTCGCGCATGATCCGTACATCTCGACGGAGATCGCCTCGGGGCTCGGCGTCGAGCTGTTGCCGCTCGACGCGGTCTGCGGCGCCGCCGACTACCTCACGCTGCACCTGCCCTCCACGCCCGAGACGCGTCATCTGTTCGACGACGCGCGGTTCGCGCGGTGCAGGCCGGGCCTCCGGTTGATCAACACGGCGCGCGGCGAGCTCGTCGACGAAGCGGCGCTCCGCCGCGCGATCGAGCGCGGCATCGTCGCGGCCGCGGCGCTCGACGTGTTCGAGACCGAGCCGCCCGCCGACTGGTCGCTGGCGCAGCTGCCGCAGGTGATCGCGACGCCGCACATCGCCGCGTCCACCGAAGAAGCGCAGGAGCTGGTGGGGATCGAGACGGCGGCGACGGTGCGCGACTTCCTGCGCGACGGCACCGTTCGCAACGCGGTGAATTTCCCGTCCATCCACCCGGACGAGATGCAGCGGTTGCAGCCGTGGATTCGGCTGACCGATCGGCTCGGCGGCGTCGTGTCGCAGATGGGCGCGGCGCGGATCGAGGCGCTGGGCGTGCGCTACTACGGCGCGCTCGGCGAGAAAGGCGCCCTCGAGGTGCTGGCGGCGAGCGCGGCCGCCGGCGTCCTGCGGCCGATTCTCTCGAGCGGCGTGTCGATCGTCAACGCGCGCGCCGCCGCCCGCGCGCGCGGCATCGACATCGTCGAGTCGCGCAGCTCGCGGTCGCGGCATTTCCGCAGCCTCGTGTCGATCAAGCTGCACACCGACGCCGGCGAGCGGTGGGTCGAGGGGACGGTGTTCGAGCCGAACAGCCCGCGGCTGGTGTCGGTGCGCGGCGTGGACGTCGAAGCGCCGCTCGGCGGGACGATGATCATCATCGCGAACGAGGATCGCCCGGGCGTCATCGGCGAGGTCGGCACGATCCTGGGCCGCCACGGCGTGAACATCGCCAACTTCGCGCTCGGCCGCAACGCCACCGGCGCGGTCGGCGTCGTGAACGTCGACGAAGACGCCGCCGACCCACGCGCGCTCGATCGCGCGGTTGAAGAGCTCCGGAAGGTCCCCGCTATTCGCGAGGCGTTCGTCGTGCGCCTGCAGCCGTGACAGCGTGACGACGAATTCCAAATTCCTAATTCCTCATTTCACGCGGCAGCGATGCGGAGGGCGCGGGGATGAACACGCGCCCGGAGCATTGTGCCGCCCGCCACCGGCTCTCCGTCCACGTGAAAGGTGAGCGGCGCGTCGGCCTCGATCGTCACTTCCCTCAGCCGCGTGATCCGGCAGCCGGCGGCGCGGCGGATCGTGCCGTTGAACAGCCGCGGCAGGCCGCAGATTGTCCGCAAGCGCGATCGCTCTTCGATCACCACCAGGTCGAGCTCGCCGTCGTCGACGCGCGCGCCGGGCGCGATGAGCGCGCCGTTGCCGAACTGCGCCGAGTTGGCGAGCGTGACGAGCACGGCGCGGACGCGATCGGTGGCGCCGTCGATCGTGATGCGATACGAGAGCGAGACGTAGCTCGCGAGCGCGCGCGCGGTGATGTTCGCGTAGCCGAGGAAGCCGCGGCGGCGCGCGGCGGCGAAGCGCGAGGCGACGTGCGCGTCGAAGCCGACGCCGGCGGTGTTGACGAAGTAGCGCCCCTCGACGTCGCCGACGTCGATCGGCCGCGGCGAGGCGCGCAGCGCGTCGGCGATCGCGCGCTCCGGCCGCGGATCGATCCCGAGCTCGCGCGCGAGGCCGTTGCCCGATCCCGCCGGCACGATGCCGAGCGCGGCGCTTCGTCCGATGAGCGAGGACGCGACCTCGTTGATCGTCCCGTCGCCGCCCCACGCCATCACGAGCGCCGCGCCGCGGCCGACGGCGGCATTCGCGAGATCGCGCGCGTGGCCGACGCGCTCGGTGACGAACACGTCGGCGGGCACCGACAGCCCGTCGGCAATCGAGAGCGCCAGCCGCGCGTGCGCCTCCGCGCCGCTGCGCGTGCCGCCGCCGGCAATCGGGTTGATGATGATCGCGACCGGACCGGACACGGAGAGGTTCACCGGACGAGGGGCAGCGCGCCTCCGCGCCTACCGCATCGCGATGCGGCGCGTCGTCTTGTCGTTCACGTCCTGCAGCTCCACGACGTCGGCGGCGATCCGCGTGACGCGGTAGCGCGGCGTCACCATCTCGCCTTCCTTCACCATGAAGAGCTGCCTTTCGCCGCTGATGAACGCGATGCGCGCCGGACCTTCGGCGCCCTCGTCCTCGGCGATGCCCGCGAGCTTGAGCGGCGGCAGCGACGGCAGCGCGGCGGGCGCTTCGGCGATCGCGGGCCGCGGCGGCGGCGGCAAGGCCGGCGGCGCTGCATGCGCGGCGGCGCGATACGTGAAGAGGTTGCGCGCCGGTTGACGAGGCGCGGCCGACGGGCGCAGCCGCTCGTGCAGCCGCGCGATCTCGTCGGCGAGCTCCGCGCCGCGCGCTTCGATCGGCGTCGGTGTCGTGTAGAGAAGCGGCGGGAGGGGACGATTCGACGTCGCGGCGCCCGCGAGCCACGCGAGGAGCGCGCCGCCGATGAGAGCGATCGCCGCGGTACGCTTGAAGCTCATGATCGACAGCCGCGCAAACCTCGACGTCTGCGGCCGATGGTAGCATGCGCGCGATGCCGGTGTGCTATTATTCGTCGTGCACCCTGCATCGACTGGTCCGAGAGTCGATCCGGTTCCCCCGCTCACCGTCGTCGCCGTCATCCCCGCCCGATACGCTTCGACACGGCTCCCCGGCAAGGCGCTCGCCGACCTCGACGGCCGTCCGATGATCGAGCACGTGTATCGCCGCGTGTCGGCGTCGAAAATTCTCTCCGAAGTCATCGTCGCCACCGACGATCTGCGCATCGCGACGCGCGTGAACGGCTTCGGCGGCAAGGTGCGCCTCACGAAGGCGTCGCATCCGACGGGTACGGACCGCCTCGCCGAAGTGGCCGCGTCGCTCGCCTGCGACGTCGTCGTCAACGTGCAGGGCGACGAGCCGCTGATCGATCCGCGCGCGATCGACGAGCTCGTGGCGCCGTTCGCGACCGACCGCTCGCTGCAGATGACGACGCTGTTCCGGCGCATTCACAACGCGGCGGAGCTGGCCAACCCGCACGTCACGAAGGTCGTCCTCGATCGCGGCGGCTTCGCGTTGTATTTCTCGCGCGCGCCGATCCCGTACGTCGTCGATCCGCGCGGCGGATGGCCGCCGCTCTACAGACATATCGGCCTCTACGCGTACCGCAGGAGCGTGCTGCTCGTGCTCGCGTCGCTCGAGCCGACGCCGCTCGAGCGCGCTGAATCGCTCGAGCAGCTGCGGGCGCTCGAGCACGGCATCCGCATCAAGGCGATCGAAACGCGCCACGAGTCGTTCGAAGTGAACACCCCGGAGGACCTGGAACAGGTGCGGCGCCTGCTGACGGCGCCGACCTCGAACTGAGGCCTATGACGAACATGGATGCGCGGACCACGAAATACATCTTCATCACCGGCGGCGTCGTCTCCTCGCTCGGCAAAGGGCTCGCGTCGGCGAGCATCGGCTGCCTCCTCGAGGGCCACGGCTACACGGTGACGATGCAGAAGTTCGATCCGTACATCAACGTCGATCCGGGCACGATGAGCCCGTATCAGCACGGCGAGGTCTACGTCACCGACGACGGCGCGGAGACGGACCTCGATCTCGGGCACTACGAGCGCTTCACGAGCACGCTGACGACGAAGAACTCCAACTGGACGACGGGCAAGATCTACCAGAGCGTGATCCAGAAGGAGCGGCGCGGCGATTATCTCGGCCGCACCGTGCAGGTGATTCCGCACATCACCAACGAGATCAAGGACGCGATTCGCAGCGTGTCGACCGGCGCCGACATCGTGCTCGTCGAGATCGGCGGCACGGTCGGCGACATCGAGAGCCTGCCGTTCCTCGAAGCGATCCGCCAGCTGCGCCAGGACGTCGGCCGCGACAACTCGCTCTACGTGC
>Ga0075424_100000894_pt1 | contig 24848 bp, 19 predicted proteins | sample SoiMethybrSBSTD3_FD_75301 | JGI IMG/M metagenome (GOLD analysis project Ga0075424, IMG submission 75301) | Bulk soil microbial communities from a Populus tree surrounding site in Tennessee, USA - Soil MetaG P. TD hybrid SBSTD3 | ecosystem: Environmental > Terrestrial > Soil > Tree plantation... | reverse complement strand
TATGGCAGTAATCCGCGACGTAATCCCGGTGTTCGAGCTGTATCAGCCGGCGAGCGTGGACGACGCGCTCAAGCTGCTCGATCGGCACGGCACGGACGCGATGGTGCTGGCGGGCGGCCTCGACAACATGGACTGGCTGAAGGACCGCCTGCGCAAGCCGAAGGTCGTCGTCGATCTGACGAACATCGCCGAGCTGCGCGGGATCAAGGAGGCCAACGGCGGCATCGAGATCGGCGCGATGACGACGCTGACCGAGGTGGCGAAGCATCCGGTGGTGCGCGAGAAGTTCTCGCTGCTGACGGAGGCGGCGGGGCTGGTGGCGTCGCCGCAGATCCGCAATCAGGGCACGCTCGGCGGCAACGTGTCGCAGGACACGCGCTGCTGGTACTACCGCGGCGGGTGGACGTGCTACCGCGCGGGCGGGAACATCTGCTACGCGGACACGCCGACGGCGGTGAACCGCGAGCACGCGATCTTCGACGCGGATCGCTGCGTGGCGGTGAATCCGTCGGACACGGCGCCGGCGCTGGTGGCGCTCGACGCGCAGATGGTCATTCGCGGGCCGAAGGGCGAGCGGGTGGTGAACGCGGAGGACTACTGGATCGGGCCGGGGGTGGACATCACGCGGATGAACGTGCTGGCGCCGAACGAGCTGCTGGTGGCGATCCGGATCCCGGCGACGATGGCGGGCGCGCAGTTCTACTTCGAGAAGGTGCGCGACCGGCAGGTGTGGGACTTCCCGCTGGTGAACGTGGCGTCGGCGATCAAGCCGAGCGGCGGGAACATCGGCGAGGCGCGCGTGGTGGTGAACGCGGTGGCGGCGACGCCGAGGCGGCTGAAGAACGTGGAAGCGTTCGTGGCGGGCAAGCCGCGGACGGAGGAGACGGCCAAGGCGGCGGGCGAGATGGCCGTGCAGGGCGCGCAGACGTTGAGGCACAACGGGTACAAGGTGCCGCTGATGCGCAACCTGGTGGCTCGCGCGCTGCGCGCGCCGTCCGCGGCTGCGCCGCGCACGACCTAATTAAGAATTTGGAATTAAGAATTAAGAATGCGTCGTCACGAATCACGAATTCTTAATTCTTAATTTTCTAATTCTTAATTTCCCGCTCCGCCGCATGCCGCAGTGTGCAGGCGGCGGAGCACACGCAATCCCTCCGGCGCGTCCGCCTGCACGTCCATGCTGTTGGCTTCGAGGCTGATTCGGCCTCGATAGCTGATCGCCTTCAGGTTCTCGAAGAACGGCCCGTACCCCGGACACTCCGAGACATCTCGCGGAAACGATCGCCCCTGCACGGGATTCGAGAAATGACAGTGCACGAGGTGATCCTTGATCCGGCGCACGATTGCCGGGCTCTCTCCCTCCACTGTGAGATGAAAGAAGTCGACGATCACCCGCACTCTGGGGTGATTCGCGTCGAGCGCGAGACGATGCGCCTCCGCCGACGTGTTGACGATGTTCGATTCGGCTTTGCGCAGCGCCTCGATCCCGATCACCATCCCGTGCTTGCGACGCTCGATCTCGTCGCCCGCGGCGCGCAGAAAGTCGCGCAGCTGCGTCCAGGCCCGCGCGGGCGGAAAACCCTCGGGCACCCGCCGCGCGCCGCCGCTGCCGAACACGACGATTCTGGCCTGGAGCTTTTCCGCGCGCTCGAGCGCCGCGGCGACGTACGCGCCGAGTCGGGCGCGGTCGACGCCCTCTCCGACGATTTTCAGATCCGCCGGGATGAACGAGTTCATCGCCTCGACGTGCACGCGGCTCCGGGCGGCGCTGCTGCGCGCCACCTCGAAGTCCGCGTCGCCGAGCGTCATCACTCTTGCCACCGAAGGCTCGCAGTAGTCGAAGCCCCATCGCTCGAGGAGATCGAGGTTCGCGAGCGGATCGAAGCGGTCGATCTGCGTGACGCCGAAGCGGGGGGTGAAACCGGAGCAGGCGTCGCGCCGCGCGGCCGGCGCCGCCACGGCGCCGACGCCGAGCGCGAGGAACGCGCGGCGGTTCACGCGACCCCCACCTGCCGCGCGATCTGCTGGAAGCGGCGGTCGTCGCGCAGCGGATCGAAGCGCGGATCGACCTTCATGTGAATCAGATCGAACGCGCGCTCGTCGGACGCCTTCGCGAGCCACGTGAAGCCGAGATCGAGATCGCCGAGCGCGGCGTGGATCCACGCGAACTCCATCGGCGAGACGTAGCCGCGCGTCGCGTTCGCCTCGAGCGTGCGCAGGACCTCGGTCGCCATCTTCTTCCGCCCGGCGAGGGCGAGCGTGCGGCCGAGCGCGCCGTGCATGCGCGCGGCGCGCGGCGCGAGCTGAATCGCGCGCTGGAACGCCGCGATCGACTCGTCGAACTCGCGGCGATGCTCCTGGATGACGCCGAGGATCCAGTACGCCGGCGCGAAGTGCGGGTTCAGCTCGATCGTGTGGTCGCACTGCTCGAGCGCCGTGTCGAAGTCGCGGCGGTGGAAGTGCACCACGGCGAGATCGCGCGCAACGATCGACGAGACCGGGTCGATCGACTGCGCGATCCGCAGCTGGTCGAGCGCCTCGTCGAGCCGGCCGAGCGGCATCAGGCACGACGTCGCGTACCAGTGGTGCGCCGTCGCGTAGCGCGGATCGAGCGCGATTGCGCGCTGGAACTCGCGCTCGGCCCCGCTCCAGTCCCACTCCTGCGTCGACTTGACGTGCGCGAGCGAGGTGTGCGCTTCGGCGGAGTTGCCGTCGAGCATCACCGCCGACGCCGCGTACGACGCCGCCTTCGTCCACGCTTCCGCGGGGCCCAGCATGCCGTAGTGGTTCAGCAGCCCGAACGCGTCGGCGAGCCCGCTGTGCGCCGGCGCGTTCTGCGCGTCCTCGGCGAGCGTCTTCTCGAAGAAGTCCACCGCCTTGCGGAGCCCTTCCTCGGTCCGCTGGTTCAGGTGGTAGCGCCCCTGCAGGTACAGGTTGCGCGCCGCCATGTTCTCGGCGGCCCGCCGCGGCGCTGCGCCGTGCGCGCCGAGCTCCGGCTCGAGCCGGCGCACGATCGCCTCCGCCATCCGCTCCTGTCCGCCGAACGCGTCGTCCAGGCCGGCGTCCACCGACTCGGACCACAGATAGCAGCCGGTGGCGCCGTCGGCGAGCTGCGCCGTCAGCCGCAGTTGATCGCCGGATCGCCGGACGCTGCCGCTGACGATCATTGCCGCGTCGCTCGCGGCGTCGGCCGGATCGGCCGCCCGCCGCGGCTCGTCGGACGCCAGCACGCGCAGCGCCGGCAGCCGCAACAGGCGATGCACGATCTCTTCGCGCACGCCGCGGCAGAAGTGCTCGAGGTCGCTCGAGCCGGTGTGATCCGAGAATGGCAGCACCGCGACCGTGTTCCGGTCGAGCGGCGCCGATGCGGCCGCCGCGCGCCTGGGCGGCAGCGGCGCGTCGCGCCGCGCGAACACCGGCGCGTAGCCGCCCTTCGGCAGCTCGACGATCAGCGCGTCCGCGCGCCCTTCCTCGCGGTAGTACTGCCCGAGCTTCGCGCGCAGCCGGCGCGCCTGCACGCGGACGATCGGGTCGGTCCGCGGATCGAACGACGCCTCCTTCCCGAACACCTGCACGCCGACGACGTATTCCTTCAGCTCGTTGCGGTGCCCGGCGATCGCCTCCGACACGATGAACGACAGAAAGCGCTTGAGGCGGTCGCCCTGGTGGAAGGCGCGGCTGGCGAGGATGCGCGCGAGGTGCTCGCGAACGACCGCAGGCTCGTCGACGTCGGGCCGAGCGGCGGTGGACGCGGCCTCGCCCTGAGCCTGTCGAAGGGCCATCGCCCGTATGTTACCGCGCCTCGCGCGGACGACGTCCAACGCAGAAACCGCAGAACCCGCAGAAAACGTATTTCACACGGAAGTTCTGCGTGCTCTGCGAGCTCGGCGTTGATCGTCGTCAGGCCGTCTGCCGGCAGCCGGTTTCGCGCGTGATCGCGATGAGGAGGCACGAGAGGATCGACCACGCGACGATCAGCGCGAACGCTGCGGTGAACGCGTCGACGCTGTAGAGCCGCGCGCCGTTCGCGACCGCGCCGCTCCACCGGCGATCGAGTCCCCACCCGATCGCCGGCTGCAGCAGCGTCGGCCCGAGCATGTTGCCGACGTTCACCGCGCCGGAGATCGTGCCGAGAAACCGCACCGGCACCGATTCCTTCGCGAACGCGAAGGCGACGACGACGGCCCCGCACGCGAAGCTGGTGAGCGCGGCGACGACGACGAACGCCGCGATCGGCAGCGGCGCGTAGAAGAGGAGCGACCAGCCGGCCGCGGCGCCGAGCGCGCCGCCGAGATAGATCGGCTTGCGCCGGCCGATGCGATCGGAGAAATACCCCGCGAGCGGGCTCGCCGCGGCCCAGCAGACGATCATCACCGAGCAGACGGCGGCGGCTTCGGTGGCCGCGAGCGAGAAACGCTGCCGCAGGTACGGCGGTCCCCAGAGGCCGGTGAACGACAGCATCGCGCCGACGAAGCCGCCCTGCGCGAAGAAAATCAGCCACGTGTTGCGGTAGGTGAAGATCCGCGGCAGCTCGCGCAGGATCCCGCCGAGCGACGGCTGGTTCGCGCGCTGCAGTTCGGGCGGCGCGAAGCTCGCGTAGCCGACGTCGGCCGGATCATTGGCGACGACGGCCCAGGCGGCCGCGCCGATCGCGAGCACGCACGCCGCCGATCCGAGCGCGACGGCGCGCCAGCCGTACGCTTCGACGAGCAGCCGCAGCGGCACCTGCGCGAACAGCGCGCCGATGTTCCCCATCATCAGGCCGAGCCCGGAGAGCATCGCGAAGCGGCTGCGCGGGAACCAGTGCGTCGCCAGCTTGAGCGTCACGACCCAGCCGACGGCGGTCGACGCGCCGACGATCGCGCGTCCCGTCGACGCGAGCGCGTAGCTGCTCGTCACGCCGAAGATCAGCATGCCGGCGGCGGCGGCGATCGATCCGCCGATCAGCAGGCGCCGCGCGCCCCACGAGTCGACGAGCACGCCCGTGGGGATCTGCATCAGGATGTATGCGTAGAAGTAGAAGGCGGAGAACTGCCCGAGCTGGCTGGCCGCGATCCCGAAATCGCGCATCAGCTCGGTCGTCATCACGGCGGGCGACGTGCGGAGGTAGAACGCGGCGAGGTAGAAGATCGCCGCGACCGTCCACACCGTCCACGCGCGCCGGGAATTTGGAATGAGGAATGTGGAATTTGGAATGCCTTGCGACGAATTCCTAATTCCAAATTCCAAATTCTTAATTGCGGCGTGCAGCGCCACTATTCGCCCTTGCGGTAAATGTCGTTGATGTCCCAGTGCCCCGGCGTCGGCGTCGGCGCGTTCTCCATCGCCACCTGAATCACCGTCGGCAGCTCCGAGGCCAGCGCGTCGCGAAGCGCCGGTCCGAGCGCCGCCGCCGACTCCACGTTCACGCCGCGCGCCCCGCAGGCGCGCGCCATCGCCGCGTAGTCCACGCGGTACGGCTCGCCGCGCCGCTCGAACATGCAGCCGAAGTGCGAGCCGTAGTGCATCGACTCGAGGCCGGCGATCGTCCCGAAGCCCGCGTTGTCCATCACGAGCCACACGACCGGCAGATCCGCTTCCATGGCGGTTGCGACGACCGACGGGTTCGTGCTGAACCCGCCGTCGCCGATGAGCGCGACCGCCGCGCGATCGCGGTGCGCCGTCTTCACCCCCAGCACCGCCGACGGCCCGAACCCCATCGTCGCCAGCCCGCTCGGCGTGATGAACGTGCCGGGGACCGTGATGGGGAACTGCTGGCCGACGCCGTTCTTGTTCCAGCCGACGTCGGTGACGATGAAGCCGTCTTCGGGCACCGCCTTGCGGAGCTCGGCGAGGATGCGCTCGGGCCGCAGCGGATACTGATCCGAGCTCCACTGGTGATCCCAGTTGGCGGCGAACGCCTTCCGGCCGCGCGCGATTTCCTCGCGCAGCCGGCCGCGGTTGCGGTGCGATCGGCCGCGCGCGGCGTCCGCCAGCGCGGCGAGCGCGAGCTTCGCGTCGGCGACCGCGCCGATCTCGGTCGGGTAGTTGCGGCCGATCTCCGCCTCGTCGGCGTCGATGTGGATCAGGCGCGTCGGCGGAATCGCGAACGTGAAGCGCGGATTCCACGAGCTCGAGTTGGCTTCGGCGAGCCGCGTGCCGATCGCGACGATGAGATCCGCGGCGCGGCATTTCTCGTTCGAGATCGGCGTGCCCCAGAACCCGCTCTGGCCGAGCAGCAGCGGATGATCGGCGTGCAGACAGCCTTTGCCCATCAGCGTATGCGCGACCGGCACCTCGAGCGCCTCGGCGAGCGCGCTGAGCTCCGCGGTGGCGCGCGCCGAGACGACGCCGCCGCCGGCGTAGAGCACGGGCCGCTCGGCCGACGCGAGCGCGTCGACGATGCGCTCGGTGACGTTCGGATCGAGCGCCGGCCGCGCCATCGCCGCGGGGAGCTGGTGGAAGGCGTCCACGGGCAGATCGGCCGAGAACAGATCCATCGGCACGTCGACGAGCACCGGGCCCGGACGTCCGGCCTGCGACAGATGGAACGCGCGCTCGATCGCGCGCGGCAGATCCTCGACGCGGTCCACGCGGTACACGCGTTTGCAGAACGGGCGGTAGATCTGGAACTGGTCGGCGTCCTGGTGCAGGTTCACTTCCTGATGCGGGTGGCGGCCGTAGTAGTAGGAGGGCACATCGCCGGCGATGACGACCATCGGGATCGAGTCGAGCGCGGCGTTGGCGACGCCGGTGCACGCGTTGGTCAGGCCGGGCCCGAGATGCGACAGCACGACGCCGGGCCGGCCCGACGCGCGCGCGTAGCCGTCGGCGGCGTGCGCCGCGACCTGCTCGTGCCGCGTCGAGACGAACCGGATGCGGCTCTTCGCGAGCGCGTCGAGCAGCGCGATCACCGTGTGCCCGCACAAGCCGAAGATCACCTCGACGCCGATGCGCTCGAGATATTCGGTCAGCAGGTACGAGGCGATGCGCGTGCCGGCGGCGGCGGGCGTACGGGCGGCGGTGGTCGGTGCAGCTGTGCTCATCACTGTCTCTTTCGCGTTCAAATTCGTAGGGGACGGCCTTCAGGCCGTCCCGCCGTGGCCCGGCCTGCAGGCTGGGCCCTGCACGTGGAACTACCTGTCGAACGTCTCGCTGCCGTAGAACTCGCCGAACAGCTCCTGCTCCGACGGGCGATCTTCGGGGATCGGCCGGCTCACCCACGTGACGTTCATGTAGTGCTTGAGCGAGATGTTCTCGCTGGTGATGTTGCCGCCCCAGGTGCCGCAGCCCATGCTCGACGTCATCGGCATCCCGTTGGTGAACGTGCCGGCGTTGGAGCTCGATTGCACCTGGCGCACCATGATGCGGCTCACCGGCGCGGCGAGCGCGAGCCGGTGAATGTGGTCGTCGTCGAACGAATAGATCCCGCACGAGTGGCCCTTGCCGCCGGTCTCGAAGATCCGCGCCACCATGTCGAGCGCCTGATCGAAGCCGTGGTACTTGAAGATCGCCAGCACGGTTCCGAGCTTCTCCGTGGAGAAGCGGTGCTCCCTGCCGATCCGCTGCTCCTCGACGACGAGGAACATCTTGTCGTCCGGGATCGCGAAGCCGGCGCGCCGCGCGACGACGGATGCGGCGCGCGCGATCGTCTCCGGCGTGCGGCGGCCGTCGGCGTCCCAGTACGCGCGCTCCAGGAGCGTCTTCTCCGCCGGCGAGACGAGGTAGCCGCCTTCTTTCTGCAGCTGCGCGAGGAACGCGTCGTAGATCGACGCGTCGACCAGCAGGTTCCCGTCGGCCGAGCAGCCGGAGCCGTGGTCGTTCGTCTTGCTGATCCGCGTATTGCGCGCCGCCTCCTCGATGTTCGCCGTCTCGTCGATCACCATCGTCGCGTTGCCGGCGCCGACGCCGTACGCCGGCTTGCCCGAGCTGTAGGCCGCTTTCACCATCGCCGGCCCGCCGGTGGCGATCGTGAGATCACAAATCGCCATCAGCTCGCTGGCGAGCGGGATGCTGGGCCGCTCGACGCACTGCAGGAGATCTTCTGGCGCGCCCAGCCGCCGCAGCGCCGCCCGCATCACGCGGACCGTCTCGTTCGTGGTCCTGCGGCTGGCTGGATGCGGCGAAAAGACGACCGCGTCCCTGCATTTGATCGCGTAGATCGCGATGCCGATCGGCGTGACGTACGGGCTCGTCACGGGAATCAGCGACGCGATCACGCCCGCGGGCTTCGCGTACTTCACGATGCCGCGCTCGGGCAGCTCCTCGATGACGCCGATGCTCTTCTGCCGAAGCGCGTCACGGAGGATCCCGAGCACCTTCGCGCGGCGGCGCGGCTCCGGGCTGCCCATGCCGCTCTCCTCGACGCTCATCGCCGCGAGCGTCGCCGCGGTGGCTTCGTTGCCGCCGGCCCAGGCGACGGCGCGGCACAGCCGATCCACGGCGGCCTGGTCGTACGGCTCGACGGCGCGCATCGCCGCGCGGCCGCGCGCCAGAAGATCGCGCGCCGCGGTCTGCTCCTCGGCGGTGATCGGTCGAGCTCCGGAAACCGCGACGGTCATACAGCTCCATCGACGGGCGGCGCGCCGTCGTATTCCACGGGAATGCGGATGCGCATCGGCTTCTCGCGCAGATGCTCCTCGAGCACTTCGGCGCTGATGCCGGCGACGCGCGCGACGACGAACAGCAGCATCCCCATCAGCGGCGGGAACCCGAGGTCGACGAGGATGGCGGCCAGCGCGCCGTCGATGTTGATCGGCAGCGGCTTGATCCGCTCGGCGATCGCGCGCTCGAGCGCGCGGACGACGCGAATGCCGTCGCCGGCGAGCCCCGATTCCTCGGCCAGGCCGAACAGCACGGCGACGCGCGGATCGATCGTCTGGTGCACGCGGTGCCCGAACCCCGGCAGCCGCGCCTTCGCGGCGCGCGCTTCGTCGACGACGAGCCGCGCCGTGTCGTCGAGCGCGCGCGCCTCGCGCCGCGAGCGCTCGAGCGTCGCCGCGATGAGCGCCATGCACGAGGATCCGGCGCCGCCGTGCTCGTCGCCGATCGTCAGCACGCCGGCCGCGATCGCCGCCGACGGCGACTGCCGGTTGCCCGATGCGGCGAGCCGCGCCGCGGCGCACGACGGCGCGCCCGCGCCGTGGTCGGCCGAGCCGATCAGGATCGCGTCGACGAGCCGCCGCTCGGCCGCCGTCGGCACGCGCTGGTGGTGCAGCAGGAAGATCAGATCGGTGAACGTCGCGCCACGCATCAGATCGAGGACGTCGTGTCCGCGGACCCGGATGTGGTCGGGGCCGGCGTCGACGATCGCGGTGCGCCATGTCTCCATGCGAGTGGAGGATTATCGCGTCGAAGCGGAGGAAATGGCGAGTGTTACGGTAACCGCACGGTAACTTCGTTGGGCCGCCGCGTAGCGAGTGCTAACGTGCCGAGCCGCATCGGTAGCGGAGGAGGTACGAAGGTGAGACTCTTACGCGTGCTCGTCTGTTCCATCGCTCTGGCGCTCGCGGCGGCCGGCGCCGCGTGGGCGCAGGCGGTGGCCGGCTCTCAGCTCTCCGGCGTCGTCCGCGATACCAGCGGCGGCGCGATTCCGGGCGCCGAGGTCACTGTCACGAAGACCGATACAGGGATGACGCGCACCGTCTTCACCGCCGCCGACGGCGCGTACGCGCTGCCGAACCTGCCCGTCGGACCCTACGAGCTGAAGGTCGTGCTGCAGGGCTTCAACACGTACGTGCGCAGCGGCATCGTCCTGCAGGTGGGATCGAATCCGGAGCTGAACGTGACGCTGGCAATCGGCGCGATCAGCGAGCAGGTGACGGTGACGGCCAACGCGTCGCTCGTCGAGACGAAGAACACCGGCGTCGGCCAGGTGATCGACAACCAGCGCGTGATGGAGCTGCCGCTGAACGGACGGCAGGCGACCGAACTGATCTTCCTGTCCGGCCTCGCGACGTCGGCGCCGGCCGGCGATCTCAACACGAACAAGAACTTTCCGACTGTGACGATCTCGGTGGCCGGCGGACAGGCGAACGGCATCACCTACATCATGGACGGCGGCACGCACAACGACCCGTTCAACAACCTGAACCTGCCGACGCCGTTTCCCGACGCGCTGCAGGAGTTCAAGGTGGAGACGAGCGCGCTGCCGGCGCGCTACGGGCATCACGCCGCATCGGCGGTGAATCTGGTGACGAAGTCGGGATCGAACGAGGTGCACGGCGACGCGTTCGAGTTCCTCCGCAACTATCGCTTCAACGCGCGCAACTTCTTCGCGCCGGAGCGCGACAGCCTGAGCCGCAATCAGTTCGGCGGCACGCTCGGCGCGCCGATCGTCAAGAACAAAGTGTTCCTCTTCGGCGGCTATCAGGGGCGCGTCGAGCGCAGCAACCCGGCGACGACGATCAGCTTCGTGCCGACGCAGGCGATGCTGAACGGCGATTTCACCGCGATTGCGTCGCCGGTGTGCAACGGCGGCCGGCAGCTGTCGCTCACCGGCGGCTTCGTCAACAACCGGATCGATCCCTCGCGCCTGAGCCCGGTGGCGCTGAACTTCCTCCAGCACGTGCCGGTCTCGAGCGATCCCTGCGGCCGGCTGCAGTACGGCATCCCGAACAACAGCACCGAGCACCAGGCGCTCGCGAAGGTCGACTACACGATCAACGCGAACCAGTCGTTCTTCGCGCGCTACTTCTACGCCGTGTACGACAACCCGGCCACCTACGACGGCAGCAACGTCCTGACGCTGAGCCGCACGGGGCAGAACAATCAGGTGCACTCGATCGTCGCCGGCCACAACTTCGTGCTCTCGGCGTCGACGCTGAACTCGCTGCACGCGACGTTCAACCGCACGCTGAACGATCGGCCGCTGCCGCCGTACTTCAGCGCGACCGATCTCGGCGCGCGCGTGTCGAGCCTCGTGCCCGGCTACGTCGGCGTCAGCGTCACCGGCAACGGCTTCTCGGTCGGCTCGGGCGCGACCAATCCCGGCTATTTCAACTCGAAGGGATGGCAGATCGCCGACGATCTCGACATCGTCCGCGGATCGCACCAGTTCTCGATCGGCGGCAACTGGATCCACTCGAACATCGCGACGCTGAACAACCGCCCGACCAACGGCGCCTTCACGTTCAACGGCCAGGGCACGGGCTTGTCGCTCGCGGACTTCATGCTCGGGGTCGTGAGCGGCGGGTTCCTGCAGGGCAACCCGGTGTACGACTACGACTACAACGACTACGTCGGCGCGTACGCGCAGGACAACTGGCGCGTGCGGTCGAACCTGTCGCTGAACGTCGGCCTGCGCTGGGAGCCGTTCCTGCCGGTGAAGAACTCGTTCTCGTGGGTGAGCCACTTCGATCAGGCGCTCTTCGATCAGAACGTGCACAGCACGGTGTACCCGCAGGCGCCGGCCGGCCTGATCTTTCCCGGCGACAACGGCTATCCGGGCGACGGCACGACGTTCGGCAAGATCGCGCAGTTCGCGCCGCGGTTCGGCATCGTGTGGACGCCGAGCGGCGACGAGCGCACGAGCGTGCGTGCGTCGTGGGGCGTCTTCTACGACACGCCGCACCTGTTCTTCAACACGCGCTTCGCGAACAACCCGCCGTGGGGCGCGCAGATCACGATCTCGAATCCCGCGGGCGGCTTCGCGGATCCGTACCTGGGATATCCCGGCGGCAACCCGTTCCCGGCGCTGAACGCCGGCTGGGCGACGCAGCCGTTCCCGGCCTTCGGCGTGTACGTCAACACGCCGCTGCACCTCGAGCCGACGTCGCTGCAGCAGTGGAATGTCAGCGTGCAGCGGCAGTTCGGCGACTGGCTCACCTCGGCCAGCTATCTCGGCAACCACTCGAGCCACCTGTGGCGCGCGACCGAGCTGAACCCGGCGGTCTTCGGGCCGGGCGCGACGACGGGCAACACGAACACACGGCGCCGGCTGTACCTCGAGAACGCGCAGCAGGGACAGTTCTACGGCACGATCGGGCAGCTGGACGACACCGGGCGCGCGAACTACGAGGCGCTGCTCCTCTCGCTGCAGCGGCGGCTGAAGAACAACCTGAGCGTGCTGTCGAACTGGACGATCTCCAAGTGCATGAGCGATCCGGCGACGACCGAGATCACCGGGCCGACGATCGTGAACCCGGCGAATCCGGATCTCGACTACTCGTACTGCTCGTCCGATCGCCGTCACGTCGTGAACCTGTCGCTCGTCGCGCGCACGCCGAACTTCGACAACCGTCCGCTGCTCCACGCGATCTTCAGCGACTGGCAGGCGTCGCCGATCATCCGCTGGCAGAGCGGGAACCGCACGAGCGTGACGACCGGCGTCGACAACGCGTTGACGGGCCTTGGCGGCCAGCGCGCCGTCCAGGTGCTCGACGATCCGTACGGCAGCGGCGCGCCGCTGCAGTACCTGAACCGCGCCGCCTTCGCGTCGCCGGCGGCCGGCACCTACAGCACGCTCGCACCGTTCACGATCGTCTATCCGGGCAACCTGCAGAACGACTTCGCGCTCACGCGAACCTTCCGGATCGGCACGGCGCAGAACGTCCAGTTCCGGTGGGAGGTGTTCAACGTGATCAACCACGTGAACTTCGGCAGCGTGCCGGCCGGGACGAACACTGCGGGACTCGTGACGTCGCTCAACAGCGCGAGCTTCGGCCAGATTCAGACGGCGGGGGATCCCCGTATCATGCAATTTGCACTGAAGTACGGATTCTGAACGCTGTCGAGGACACAGAGGCTGGTATTGCGCGCCACGAAGGACACAGAGGAATGATGGAATGATGGGTTCGCTCGGAATCGGTTCGCCGCCAGCCTTTGCGCGTCCCTTTGTGACCTTTGTGGCGCTCGTCACAGCCTTTGTGTCCTTGGCAGCGTCAGGCGCCCCAGCCTTTGTGTCCTTGGCAGCGACGGCGGCGTCGGACGGCGGAGATTGGCCGACGCACGATCACGATCCCGGTGGCCGTAGGTTTTCGCCGCTGAAACAGATCACGCCGGCGAACGCTTCGAAGCTGCAGCCGGCGTGGACGTTCGACACCGGCGCGACGGGCCTGCAGGTGACGCCGCTCGTGGTGGGCGGCGTGATGTACGTCACCGCCGGCAAAGACGTCATCGCGCTCGAACCGGAAACCGCGAAGGTGATCTGGCGCTACACGGCGCCCGCCGCCGTCAGCCGCCGCGGCGTCGCGTACTGGCCCGGAGACCGCGACACGCCGGCGCGTCTCTTCACGGGCGCGGGCGATCGCCTGCTCGCGATCGATGCCGAGCGCGGGAAGCCGGCGGGCGGTTTCGGCGATGGGGGCTCGGTCGATCTGAAGGCGAGCGTGCGCGGCGACGTGGACGGAGCGTTCGGCCTCGCGTCGCCGCCGTCCATCTACAAGAACATCGTCATCACCGGCGGCAACAACGGCGAGCAGTCGCCGAGCGCGGGCCTCTACGGCGACATCCGCGGATGGGACGCGCGCACAGGCGCGCTGCTCTGGTCGTTCCACACCGTGCCGCGCGCCGGCGAGCCGGGCGTCGAGACGTGGGAAGGCGAGAGCTGGAAGAATCGTTCCGGCACGAATGTCTGGGCGTTCTTCACGATCGATGTCGATCGCGGCATCGTCTACGCGCCGATCGGATCGCCGACCTCCGACTATTACGGCGGCGACCGCAAGGGCGCGAACCTGTACGGCAACTCGATCGTCGCGCTCGACGCGGCGACCGGCGCGCTGAAGTGGTATCGCCAGCTCGTGCACCACGACCTCTGGGACTACGACGTGCCCGCCGCGCCGACGCTCGTCGACGTCGTCCGCGGCGGCCGCACGATTCCCGCGGTGGCGGTGATGACGAAGATGGCGCTGCTGTTCGTGTTCGATCGCGTCACGGGCGAGCCGGTGTTCGGCGTCGAGGAGCGGCCCGTCCCGCAGAGCACCGTGCCCGGCGAGACGACGTGGCCGACGCAGCCGTTTCCGCTGAGGCCGGCGCCGCTCGCGCGCAACACGTTCGATCCCGGGAAGGACTTCTACACGCTCACGCCGGAGCACGCGGCGTACTGCCGGGAGCTGTGGGGCACGAACGCGATGTTCACCAAAGGCCCGTACACGCCGCCGGGCGTCGAGGGCACGATGCTCACGTTCCCGAGCACCGTCGGCGGCGGCAACTGGAACGGGCTCTCGTACGATCCGACGCTCGGGCTCGCGTTCACGAGCGTGATGAATCTCGGCCAGGTGGCGAAGATGGTGCAGGGCACCGCGCGCGGCGGCGGCCCGCCGACCTGGGTGCGCCGCAGCCCGTGGGGCGGGCCGGTCGGCCGCTTCTGGAATCCCGAGACGAAGATCCCGTGCTCGGCGCCGCCGTTCGGCGAGCTGCTCGCGATCGACGTCAGCCGCGGCGAGGTCGCGTGGCGCGTGCCGCTCGGGTTCGTCGAGTCGCTCAAGGCGAAGGGCTTCGACAGAACCGGCACGCTGAACATCGGCGGCAGCATCGCGACCGCCGGCGGCGTGATCTTCATCGGCGCGACGATCGACTGCCGCTTCCGCGCGTTCGAGTCGAAGACCGGCAGACAGCTGTGGGAAACCGAGCTGCCGGCGTGCGCGCACGACGTGCCGATGACGTTCCTCGGCAAGGACGGGCGCCAGTACGTCGTCGTCGCCGCCGGCGGCGGCAGCTATCTCGGCGCCGCGCCGGGATCGAAGATCGTGGCGTTCGCGCTGCCGCCGGCCGCCGCGACGCGCCCGTGATGCGCGGCCGGATCGTCCTCGCGGCCACAGGCGCGGTGGCGTGCATGGCGCCCCTCGCGCCGGCGCCGCGCGCGCAGACGCCCCAGCGGAAGCGCGTGCTCGCGTGGGCCGACGTCCACGGCGGCTACCAGGTCCTCGCGCACCTCGATCCGGCGACGATGTACTTCGAGGCCATCCGCTGGTCGCTGCGACAGGTGAATTAGATGCCGAAGAAGAGCGCCGTCCTTGCTGGCTCGATCGCGCTTGTGTTCCTCGCGGCGTCCATGTCGGGGTCGGCGATGCCGCAGCCGCCGGCGGGGCGCGGCGGCCGCGGGCGCGGCGCTGCGCCGCGGCAACGCAAGGCGGTGCTCGCGTGGGCCGACACGCGCAACGGCATCGCGCAGCACGATTCGGTGTCGCATGCGCTGTCGGTGATCGAGCGGCTCGGCTACGAGTCCGGCGCCTACGATACGTTCATCCGCACCGACTCGAACATCGTCTCGAAGCACCCGACGATGACCGACGGCAGGCCGGCGAGCGGCGGCCCGAGCCTCGCGAACGTCGACGCGATCTTCTTCCTCGGGCACCGCGAGGTGCCGCTCGACGCGCAGCAGAAAGCCGATCTGCTGTCGTTCGTCAAGGACGATGGGAAGGGGTTCGTCGCCGCGCACACGGCGACGACGGCGTTCGAGTCCTGGCCCGAGTTCGGCGAGCTCGTCGGCGCGCGCTACGACGGCCATCCGTGGAACGCCGCCTACGGCACCGTCGTCAACGAGGACCCGTCGTTTCCGGCGACGAAGCACCTGCCGCCGACCTTCACGCTCACCGACGAGTTCTATCAGGCGAAGGATTTCTCGCGCGACGCGATTCGCGTGCTGCTGCGCCTCGATGTCTCGAAGATGCCGCCGAATCCCGAGCTCCATCGCACGGACGGCGATTTTCCGCTCGCGTGGGCGAAGGCCTACGGCAAAGGGCGCGTCTTCTACTCGTCGCTCGGCCATGCGGCGAGCACGTGGGACAACCCGGAGGTGTACCGGATGTACTTCGAGGCGCTGAAGTGGAGCCTCGGCCTCGCCGACGGCGACGCGACGCCGCGGCCGCGCCGATAGGGCCGCGCGGCTTCCGCTACAATACGCCGCGAGAGGATGGGGTCATGACGACACGACAGGGGCTCGCGCTCGCAGGTGCGGCAATCGTCGCCGGCTCGGTGTGGGTATCCGCGCAGAGCGGCGCGGCGAAATCGTTCAGCGCGCAGGATTTCGTCGACATCCAGCAGCTCTACGCGAAATACAACTGGTCGCTCGATTCCGGCGAAGCGGAGGCGTACGCGTCCACCTTCACGCCCGACGGCGTCTTCAACAACAACGCCGGCCACGACGCCATCGTGAAGTTCGCGAACACCTTCCACGCCGGCCTCGGCGCGCACGTGAAGCACTGGAACACGAACCTCATGATCACGCCGACCGCCGACGGCGCCGCCGGCCAGGTGTATCTCGTGCTCGTCGACTTCGCGAACAAGCCGCCGACCATCGCGACGTCGGCCGCCTACAGCGACGAGCTCGTGAAGACGGCGCAGGGGTGGCGCTTCAAGAAGCGGCAGACCAAGGGGGACGTGGCGCCTGCGGCGCCACCGAAGTAATTAAGAATTAGAGGAATTAGGAATTAAGAATTCGTGATCACGATCGTGACCGTATGACGACGAATTCTTAATTCCAAATTCTCAATTCTTAATTGCGCCGCGGCGCGCTCAGAAGACGTAGCGCGCCGCGACTCCGAAGCGTCCGGCGTTGCGGTCCGTGTCGCCCATCAGCCGCAGCATCCGCAGATCGACGTCCACCCACAGCCGCCGCGCCGCGCGAATGCCGATCCCGCCGCCGATCGTCAGCGCGAGATCGACCTCCGAGACGGTGAGGTGCTGGTTGATCGTGCGCAGCGGCGCCGGGGGCACGCCGGGGAGCGTCAGAATCGGGAACGAGTAGACGAGATCCGCGTCCCGCCGGAGGCTCGCCACGCCGCCGCCGGCGACGAAGAACGGCTCGATTGGCGCGCCGCCCGTCGGAAACCGCAGTCGGACGGCGTTGGTGAAGGCGACCATCCGTCCGCCGAGGTTGGTGAGCTGGGCCGACGGGAACACCTGGATGATCGTCGTCGCCGGAAGGCCGGCGAGCGGGTCGGCGATTGTCAACGGCTGCTGCGGGAACGGGCCCTTCAGCGTCGGCGTCAACGCCGCCTCGACCTCGAGGCCGACGATCGGCGTGAGGCGGTATTCGAACGCGCCGGAGACCGACGCCGTGGTGGACGACTCGATGTTCGTCGCCGACACGCCGCCGGCGACGCTCGCGCCGCGGGCATCCTGCGCTGCGGCGGGACGCGTCCCGAGCGCGCCGACAACCAGCAGCACGAGGGCTCGTGACACCCGCATGTCGATAGTGTATGTCTAGCTGCCGGGACCGATGCACACCGCGACCGATCTGAACGCGCTCGTGCGCGACATCCTCACGAGCCGCGTCTACGAGGTGGCGAAGGAGACGCCGCTCGACCACGCGCCACGCTTGTCGGAGCGCCTCGGCAACACGGTGCTGCTGAAGCGCGAGGATCTGCAGCCGACCTTCAGCTTCAAAGTGCGCGGCGCGTACAACCGGATGGCGCGGTTGTCGGACGCCGAGCGGGCGCGCGGCGTCATCGCGGCGAGCGCCGGCAACCACGCGCAGGGCGTCGCGCTCGCGGCGGCGCGGCTCGGCGTGCGCGCCGTGATCGTGATGCCGCGCACGACGCCCGAGATCAAGGTGGAGGCGGTGCGCGCCCTCGGCGCCGACGTGTCGCTCGTCGGCGATCAGTACGCCGAGGCGCAGCGGCACGCCGAGCAGATCGCGGCCGAGGCCGGCCTCGTCTTCATCCACCCGTTCGACGATCCGCTCGTCATCGCCGGCCAGGGGACGATCGGCGTCGAGCTGCTGCGCCAGTGCGCGCCGCATCCGTCGGCCGTGTTCGTGCCGGTCGGCGGCGGCGGCCTGATCGCCGGCATTGCCGCTTACGTCAAGGCGCTCGTGCCGGAGACGCACGTCGTCGGCGTGGAGCCGGTGGACGCCGACGCGATGGCGCAGTCGCTCGAGCGCGGCGAGCGCGTGCGGCTCGGCGAGGTGGGCATGTTCGCCGACGGCGTCGCCGTGCGCCAGGTCGGCGAGAAGACGTTCCCGATCGTGCGCGCGACGGTGGACGAGATCGTGCGCGCGACCAACGACGAGATCTGCGCGGCGATCAAGGACGTGTTCGACGACACGCGCAGCATCATGGAGCCGGCGGGCGCGCTCGCGGTCGCGGGGCTGAAATCGTGGGTGGAGCGCCGCCGCGTGCGCGGCGGGCGGCTCGCGGCCGTGCTGAGCGGCGCGAACATGAACTTCGATCGTCTGCGCTTCGTCGCCGAGCGCGCCGAGCTCGGCGAGGGGCGCGAAGCGCTGCTCGCCGCGACGATTCCCGAGCGGCCCGGCGCCTTCGGCGCCTTCTGCCGCGCGCTCGGCGACTGCGTGATCACCGAGTTCAACTACCGCTTGAGCGGGCGCGACGCCGCGCAGATCTTCGTCGGGATCTCCGTCCGCGCGCGCGCGGACGTCGACGCGCTCGTGCGGCGGCTCACCGATCTCGGCTACGAGACGTCGGATCTCTCGGGCAACGAGATGGCGAAGCTGCACGTCCGGCACATGGTGGGCGGGCGGACGCCGCACGTCGCGTCCGAGCGCGTGTGCCGCTTCGAGTTCCCCGAGCGGCCGGGCGCGCTGATGCAGTTTCTCGACGCGCTCGGCGGCCGCTGGAACATCAGCCTGTTTCACTACCGCAACCACGGCGCCGACTTCGGCCGCGTGCTCGCGGCGTTCGAGGTGCCGGATCGCGATCGCGCGGCGTTCGACGCCTTTCTCGTCGCGCTCGGCTACCGCTATCAGCTCGACGAGCACAACGACGCCTACCGGCGGTTTCTGGGCCCGGCGAGCAATTGAGCTCGCTCGTCGGCGGTTCCGCGCGCGTGATATGCGGACGACGATCAACGCGGAAATCGCAGAATCCGCAGACAAATTCTGTACAGAGTGTTTCTGCGAGCCTCCGTGTGCTCTCCGGTTGTGCGTCGTCGGTCAGCGCGCGGCGATCAAGGTAGAAATCGCAGAATTCACAGACAGATTCGTACAAAGTGTTTCTGCGAGCTCCGCGTGTTCTGCGTTGTACGTCGTCCGTCAGCGCGCCGGCGGCAGCGTACGCGTCAGCTCTCGGCGCGCGTCACCGATCCGGCCGGCGTCCAGCGGAGAAACGCGGCCGCCACCAGCGAGTCGATGACCATGCGGCACGTCTCCCGCTCGAGGCCCCACAGCCGCGTGGCCTGCGCGGGCGTCAGGCGCAACCCCGGCATTTCCCTGAACTCCTCGCGAACCCGGTGGACGATCACTTCAAGGTCCATGTGTGCCTCGTATTGTCGGAAAGCTCCCGCCGCGCCTGATGCCCGGCCTGCTCAGCGGCCTCGGTCTCGAAGGTCAGACGCCCCGGCAGGCCGCCGGTCTCGACGCCGTGGCGGCGGTAGTACGCCGCGAGCGTCTGCGCGTTCACGATCGCCGGCTGCCGCGCGATCTCCAGCGCGTGATACAGCTCGTGCGCCAGCGTCGCCATCGTCGTCACCGCCGGCCGCCCGCACGCGAGCTCGATCACCAGATACCGCTGCCCCGCGGCCGTCGTCGTGAGCATGCCGGTGCGCCCTTCCAGCGCGACCTGGTCGAACACGCGCATCCGCACGTAGACGATGACGTCGGTCTCCTCGAGGCGATCGAGGAGCGCCTGGATCGAGGGCGCGCGCCGCGCGCTCTCCTCGACGAACGGGCGGAGCGACACGTCGGGCCGCACGTGCGGCGGGGGCGGATCGGACGGATCGACGGCGAGCAGGGCGAGGACGGCGACGGCGGCGAACGGCATGCGGTCGTGGCGAGCAAGATGCACACCACGGCGGCGTGGACGCGCGGCGCGCGAGATCGGGCCGGTTTTCGCGGATCGCAGGCCGCGGCGGCGCGCCGTTCCGACATTTATGTCTGGTTCGAGCATCACGCCAACAACGATGTAGGATTGAAGCCGGCGCGCCCCGATCGCGCCGGCGGCCGGCCCGGACAAAAATGTTGGACGTAGTCGCCATGCCGACAGGAATGTAGGATGGAGCCGATGCCGGCCCACGCCCGCGCCGCGGCGCCCGACGTCGACGCGCCCGCCCGCGAGGTGCGCCGCCTCTCGTCGCTCCTCGAGGTGAGCCAGGCGCTCTCGGGCACGCTGAACCTCAAGGCGTCGCTGCACCGCGTCCTGGAGATTCTCGCGCGCCATCACGGCGCGCTGCGCAGCATCGTGTCGCTCGTCGACGCCGACGGCGATCTGCGCGTCGAAGCCGCCGACGGCCTCGGCGATCACACGCGCCACGTGCGCTACCGGATCGGCGAAGGGATCACCGGCAAGGTCGTCCAGAGCGCGAAGCCGATCGTCGTCCCGCGCGTCAGCCGCGAGCCGGCATTCCTGCACCGCGCCGCGCCGCGGCCGGAGCTCGCGCACCAGGAGCTCAGCTTCATCTGCGTGCCGATCGTCCTGAACCGCCGCGCCATCGGCGCGCTCGCGATCGATCTGCGCTACAAGCCCGAGCGCAACTTCGAGCGCAGCACGAAGTTCCTCGGCATCGTCGCGTCGATGATCGGCCAGGCCGTGAAGATCCAGCGGCTGATCGAGGAGGACAAGCGGCAGCTCGTCGACGAGAACACGCACCTGCGCCAGGAGCTGCGCGAGCGGTACGACTTCTCCAACGTGGTCGGCAGCAGCGGATCGATGCGGCAGATCTTCGAGCAGGTGACGCAGGTCGCCGGCACGAACACCACCGTCCTGCTGCGCGGCGAGTCGGGCACCGGCAAGGAGCTGATCGCGCACGCGATCCACTACAGCTCGCTGCGCGCCAAGAAGCCGTTCGTGAAGGTGAGCTGCGCGGCGCTGCCCGACAGCCTGATCGAGTCCGAGCTCTTCGGCTACGAGAAGGGCGCGTTCACGGGCGCCGAGGCGCGGAAGAAGGGACGGTTCGAGCTCGCCGACGGGGGCACGCTCTTCCTCGACGAGATCGGCGACGTGAATCTGGCGACGCAGGTGAAGCTGCTGCGCGTGCTGCAGGAGCGCGAGTTCGACCGCGTCGGCGGCACCGAGACGGTGAAGGCCAACGTGCGGCTCGTCGCGGCGACCAACAAGGATCTCGAGCGCGCGATCGCCGCCGGCGCGTTCCGCGAGGATCTCTACTACCGGTTGAACGTGTTCACGATCTTCATCCCGCCGCTGCGCGATCGCAAGGCGGACCTGGTGCCGCTGGTCGATCACGTCCTCGAGAAGTTCGCGCGCGAGCACAAGCGCAGCATCAAGCGCATCTCGACGCCGGCCATCGACATGCTCGCCAGCTACCACTGGCCCGGCAACGTGCGCGAGCTCGAGAACACCATCGAGCGCGCCGTGCTGGTGTGCGACGGCGAAGTGATCCACGGCCACCATCTCCCGCCGTCGCTGCAGACGGCCGAGGCGTCGGGCACCGTGACGCGGGTCTCGCTGCGCGACGCGGTGGGCGCCTACGAGAAGGACCTGATTCAGGACGCGCTGAAGACCACGCGCGGCAACTGCGCGAAGGCGGCGCGGCTGCTCGACGCCACCGAGCGCATCATCAACTACAAAGTGCGGCAGTACGGGATCGACGCGAAGCGCTTCAGAACGTAGACGCGCGGAGATCCTCGAGATCGTGGGCGGCGCGCGGCATGCCCTCGCGGGGCTCGATGGTCGGATGCTCGAACGTCCATGCGACGCACGACGCGCAAATCGTGTGCGTCACCGCGGCGCCGGCTCTTCCCGCCGTCACCACCCGGTGACACCAGGCGCAGACGACCGTCATCTCGCGCGCTGCCATGTCGGCTCCTTTGTGGACGTCCGCTCGCATTCGGACGCGTCCCGCTTTCGCAACGCGGATGCCGTCCAATGGGGGCGCCAGGTCCGCCCGTAGGCGGACTCTTTGGACCCGCCCGTGTCTCACGATGAGCCCCGGCCTGCGAGAACCGTCAGCCGGACCGCGCCGCTTCTTGACACTTCGCGGCCGTTTCGAGAACGATTGGCGGCCCACGCCACCCGAGGAGGTGCTCGTGCCCATCCCAGTCCGCCTGCGCGTCAACGACGCCGATCGTGAACACGTCATCGAGCCGCGCGTGCTGCTCGTCCACTATCTCCGGGATCACTGCGGCCTCACGGGCACGCACGTCGGCTGCGAAACGGGCATCTGCGGCGCCTGCACCGTGCTCGTGGACGGGCGCGCCGTGAAATCGTGCACGATGTTCGCCGTCCAGGCCGACGGCGCGAGCGTGACGACGATCGAGGGCGTCGGCAACGGCCACCTGCACCCGGTGCAGCAGGGCTTCTGGGACTGCCACGGGCTGCAGTGCGGCTACTGCACGCCGGGGATGATCATGGCGTCGATTCACCTGCTCGCGCAGAACCCGTCGCCGACGCGCGCGGAGATCGCCGAAGGCCTGCGCGGCAACTTGTGCCGCTGCACCGGCTACTCGCACATCATCGACGCCGTGGCGCAGGCCGCCAGATCGGGCGGCGCGCCGGCGAAGGAGGTGGCCCGTGGCTGACGCCGTGACGCCGTACGTCGGCCGCGCGATGAAGCGGATCGAGGATCCGCGTCTGATCAAGGGCCTCGGCACCTATGTCGACGACCTGCGCCTCCCGGGGCTCGTGCACGCGGCGATTCTTCGCAGCCCGCACGCGCACGCGCGCATCCGCAAGATCGACGTCTCCGCGGCGCGGGCGCTCGCCGGCGTCGTCGCCGTGTTCACGGGCGCCGACGTCAACGACGCGTGCGGCCTGATCCCGTGCGCGGCGGCGATTCCCGATCTGAAGGCGCCGAAGCACACCGTGCTCGCGGGCGACCGCGTGTACTACGTCGGGCATCCGGTCGCCGTCGCCGTCGCGAGCGATCCGTACGTCGCGCGCGACGCGATCGAGGCGATCGACGTCGATTACGATCCGCTGCCGGTCGTCGCGGACGCGGAAGCGGCGGTCAAGCCGGAATCGCCGCTCACGCATCCGGATCTCGGCTCGAACGTCGCCTACACGCACACGGTCGCCGGCGGCAGCAGCATCGACGAGGCGTTTCGCAGCGCCGACCGCGTGATCAAGCACCGGTTGGTCCATCAGCGGCTCACGCCGATGCCGATCGAGCCGCGCGGCGTCGTCGCGTCGTTCCACCAGGGCGAGGGCGCGCTCACGATCTGGACCTCGACGCAGGTTCCGCATCTGCTGCGCACGCTGCTGCCCGGCATGATCAACGTCCCCGAGAACAAGCTGCGCATCGTCGCGCCCGAAGTGGGCGGCGGCTTCGGCGCGAAGCTGAACGTGTACGCCGAGGAAGCGCTCGTCGCGCACCTGGCGATGCGGCTGCAGCGCCCCGTGAAGTGGATCGAGTCGCGCCGGGACAACGCGGCCGCGACGATCCACGGGCGCGATCAGGTCGGCGAGTACGAGCTCGCCGTCCGCAACGACGGCACGATCCTCGGCATCCGCACGCGCACGATCGCCGATCTCGGATCGTACCTGCAGCTGCTGACGCCGGCGATCCCGACGCTCACCGGCCTCGTGCTCACCGGGTGCTACCGCATCCCGGCGGTGAAGATGGACATCGTCGGCGTCTACACCAACAAGATGGCGACCGACGCGTACCGCGGCGCGGGGCGCCCCGAGGCGACCTACCTGATCGAGCGGCTGATGGACGTCGTCGCGAACGAGCTCGGGATCGATCGCCTCGAGATCCGGCTGAAGCACTTTCCGCAGCCGGCGGAGTTCCCGTTCGCGACCTCGTGCGGCCTCACCTACGACAGCGGCAACTATCAGGGCGCGCTGGCGAAGGCGAAGCAGCTCGCCAACTGGGATCAGCTCGTGAAGGACCGCGACGCCGCGCGCGCGGCGGGCAGGCTCTCGGGCATCGGCGTCTCGACCTACGTCGAGATCTGCGCGATGGGGCCGTCGAAGGCGATGCCGGCCGGCGGCTGGGAATGGGGCTCGGTGCGCATGGAGATCTCCGGCAAGGTGACCGTGGTCACCGGCGTCTCGCCGCACGGGCAGGGCCAGGAGACGACGTTCGCGCAGATCGTCGCCGATCGCATCGGCGTGCCGATCGAGGACGTCGTCGTGCTGCACGGCGACACGAACGTCGCGCCGTACGGCCGCGACACGTACGGGAGCCGCGGCACCGCCGTCGGCGGCACGGCGATCGTGATGAGCATCGACAAGATCCTCGCGAAGGCGAAGACGCTCGCCGCGCACCTGTTCGAGACCACCAGCGATCACGTCGTCTTCGAGAACGGCGTGTTCACGGCGCCCGGCGTCACGAACCGCGAGATCGGCTGGGGGGAGCTCGCCGGCGAAGCCTACGTGGCGAAGAACCTGCCCGCGGGGCTCGAGCCGGGCCTCGAGGCGTCGAGCTTCTTCGAGCCGCAGAACTTCACCTTCCCGTTCGGCACGCACATCGTCGCCGTCGACGTGGACCGCGACACGGGGCGCGTGAAGATCACGAAGTACGTCGCCGTCGACGACTGCGGGCCGCAGATCAACCCGCTCATCGTCGAAGGGCAGCTGCAGGGCGGCATCGCGCACTCGCTCGGGCAGGTGCTCTTCGAGAAGACCGTGTACGACGAGAACGGGCAGCTGCTGACCGGCGAGTTCATGGATTACGCGCTGCCGCGCGCCACCGACATCCCCGAGTACATCTTCGGGCACACGGTGACGCCGACGCCGGTGAACCCGCTCGGCATCAAGGGCGTCGGCGAAGCCGGGACGATCGGCGCGACGCCGGCGATCGCCAACGCGGTACTCGACGCGCTCGCGCCGCTCGGCGTCACGCACCTGGATCTGCCGATGACGCCCGAGCGCGTCTGGCAGGCGATGAAGACAGCGGCCGCGACGGTGTAGGGACAGGAGCCACGAACATGTATCCGGCCAATTTCGACTACAAGCGTCCGGCGACCGTCGACGAAGCGATCGCGCTCCTGGCGCAGCACGGCGACGCGGCGAAAGTGCTCGCGGGCGGCCACAGCCTGATTCCGGCGATGAAGCTGCGGCTCGCGCAGCCGA
>Ga0075424_100000893_pt1 | contig 24852 bp, 28 predicted proteins | sample SoiMethybrSBSTD3_FD_75301 | JGI IMG/M metagenome (GOLD analysis project Ga0075424, IMG submission 75301) | Bulk soil microbial communities from a Populus tree surrounding site in Tennessee, USA - Soil MetaG P. TD hybrid SBSTD3 | ecosystem: Environmental > Terrestrial > Soil > Tree plantation... | reverse complement strand
ATGGTGGCCCTCGGGCGCCGCGCGCGCGAGGGCGGGAGCTGGCTCGTGCGCATCTCGCTCGCGCAGACGGGACGCTGGCTCGTGGGACGCGGCGAGGTCCCACCCGGGCAGCTCGCGGATGTGCCGAAGGAATTCACCCCGGCGGAGATCGAGCGCTGGTCGACGACGAGCGACACGCCCGTCGGCCGCCTGCAGCATCTGGCGCCGGTCGTGCAACTCTCCGAGACGCCGCCGCGCTGGGCTCGGCCGTCGGTCCCCCTCGGTTACCACGAACCGGCGTGGCCGAGGCGGACCGCGTGAGCCGCAGCGCGGCGGCCGCGGATGCTAGCGAGGCGCGCGAGACCCGGGCGCCGCCGCCGGATCGATCCCCGCCGCCGGTGACGGCCGGTTCTTGGCGGCGAGGGCACGCGCTTCGTCCGTGAATTTGAAGTTGATCCCCGCATGAGCGAGCGAGAAGTTCAGCCCCTGGCTGGTGCCCGTCCACACCACGTCGACCTCGTTCTGGTTCTTCATCGCCCCCGCGCCCGCACCGCCGCCCAGGGTGCCGCTCGCCACGGCGGCCATGAACGTCCCCTCGAAATCTTCCGCGTTCTTGAGGCCGTACACCTCGCCTCGGGCGACGCGCCGGGCCACGCCGACGTCGACGATGCTGAATCCCTTCACCGTGAACGGATACCGCTGACCCCGGTACTCGAGGACGCCGCTGCCCCACGTGTACCCCAGTCCGGCGGCCGCCGACATGGTCTCGATCGTTACCTTCCCGTTCGTGTCTTCTGCGGCCCGCGCGGGGCTCACAGCCAGGGCGAGGATCGCCACTGCCATCAGCGTGCAACCGAATGCTCTCCACGTCTTCATCATCGTCCTCCCTTGCTCCCTACGCTCCTGGGCCGGGATGCCTGCCGAAGATGCCGGGAGGAGAGCCGCACGACAATGAGACCTTGGTCCAGGGCGCCGAGGGGCGCGTGATCCCGAAGCTAAGCGCTAGGAGAGCCGAGGCCCGACCCCGTATGATGCCGCCACCGTCGGAGTCGAATCCGTCACAGAGAGGTAAGCGAGCCGATGCGCAAGCTCATCTGGGCGGCTGTGTTCTCCCTGCTGCTGGTCGCCCCCGGTCATGCCGGCGCCGAAAGCTTCTTCGATCTCTTCGCCGGCGCTGCGTTCACCGACTCGAACGACGTCAAGATCAGTGCCGCGGGTCTCAGCACGACGTCGGAGTCCGATTTCAAGACGTCGTTCAGCGTCGGCGGCCGGTTCGGATACTGGTTCAGCTTCTTCGGTCTCAATCTCGACGTGGACTACTTCCGGCCCAACCTCGATCCCGACCGGGCCACGGTGGCCGGCATCACGGCCAAGACCGAGGTGGACGTCCTGGGCGTCGGGGTGAACGCGATGCTGCGCGCACGGTTCCTCAACACGACGGCCGTGCCCGACGGGGCGCTGCAGCCCTACATCTTCGCGGGGCCGACGGTCTTCATCACCAAGTTCGACTTCGACGTCACGGGCGCCGGCGGCAGCGACGTCAGTGTCGACGCCAACCTCGGCTTCACCGCCGGCACCGGCGTGACGTACATGTTCACCAAGAACTTCGGCGTCTTCGGCGAGTACCGTTTCACCTACAACCGTCCGAGCCTCGAGATCACCGACGTCAAGATCGAGCCCAAGCTGAACTCGCACCATCTGCTCGGCGGCGTGACGCTGCGCTTCTAGCCGCGGCAGGCACCGGCCAGATCAGCCGCCGTAGCCCCAGTTCCAGCAGGGCAGCCGTTCTTTCCAGAACCAGTCGTCGCACAACGCCTCGTCGCAGCGCCGGCGACAGTCGGCCTCGGTGAGATTGCTCGTGCACTTCAGCGTTTCGCCGGCGCGGCAGTAACAGGCGCCAAGAAATGTCCGGGGCGTCTCGGCGCGCGCGAGCGCCGCGCCGCCGCTGGCGGCGGCGGCGATCAACAAGAGGACGAGTCCCGCGTGTCGTGCGAGGACGGTCATTGCGAGGCGATGCCCGCCTTCCTATACTGCCGGCATGCCGCTGCGCCGTCTCCATCCGCGCGTCGTGCTCGCGCTCGCGGCGGTGCTCGCGGCGGGCGCACTCGCGAGCGCGGCGGGCGAGCCGGTGCGTCTCCGTCAGGTCGTGGCGACCGGCGACGCCGCGCCGGGCGGCGGTGTCTTCGACCGCTTCGGCGCCGAATCGATGCCGATCCTAGCACCGGTCAACGCCAGGGGCGACGTCGTGTTCTTTTCCACGCTGGGCCGCGGTGGTCCCGACGAGGGTCTCTTCGTGTGGTCGCGGGGCCGCATTACCGCCGTCGCGCGCGAGGGGGACCGCGTGCCGGGCGTTGGCCGTCTGTCCGGCTTCGGCAAGCATCCCGCGCCTGGGCTCAGCGACGACGGAACGGTGGTGTTCGCGGCGTCCATGACGGGCGGGCGCGCGGTCGAGGGGATCTTCGCGGCCCAGGGCGGGCGTCTCCGCGCGGTGGCCTTGAGCGGCGCCGTCGCGCCGGGCGTCGTCTCCGGAACGCTGGCCGGTCTCGACGCTCCCGCGATCAACGCGCGGGGAGACGTCGCGTTTCTGGCGACCGTGCGGCGCGGACGGGAGAGCACGGAAGCCCTGCTACTGTCCATGCGCGGTCAGCTCCACAAGATCGTCGCCCAGGGCGATCCAGCGCCGGCCGGCGGCACGTTTGCCGGCTTCGGCCCTCCGGCGATCAACCGGGATGGCGTGGTCGCCTTCGGCGGCGCCGTCGAAGGGAGAGCCGTTCCCGGCGGGATCTTCGTGTGGAAGGGCGGCCAGCTTCGCATGGTCCTCGGCGCGGGGGACGAGACGCCGATTGGTGGAATCTTCGCGAAGTTCTCCGAGCGACTCGGCCTGAGCGACGCGGGGACGATCGCGTTTCACGGTCTGCTGAAAGGGGCCCCGGTGGCGGCGGCCATCTTCGCCATCGAGGATGGGCGGCCGCGCGCCGTCGCGCGGCTCGGCGATGCCGCACCGGGCGGCGGACACTTCTCGAACTTCGGTCTCTGGCCTGCGGTGGGCGCCTCCGGCGCCATCGCCTTCGCCGCCTCGGTCGATGACGGGCCGAGTCCGGTCATTGTCGTCCGCACCGCCGCCGGCGGGCTGCGTCGCGTCGTCGGCGTCGGCGACAGCCTGCCCGGCGGCGCCCGCATCGCCACGCTGACGCTCCTGCCAGTCGTCAGCGTGAGCACGGGCGGGGCCGTCTCATTTGCCGTGGCGCCCACGGCCACCGGTGAGGGGCCCGAGGGCGTGTTCTTGGCGACGCCGGAGCCCTGACAGCGCGGTCAGTTCATGTCGTAGGGCGGGTACTCGATGAAGACGTTGGCGGCCGTGATGAGCTTGTGCGGCGTCAGCGTGCGGGCTGGCACCGGCTCGCCCCGTAGCATCCGCAGCGCGAGCGGCAAGACCTCGTAGCCCAGCCGATCGAGATAGAACGCCACCGAGCCGATCACGATGCTGTTGCGGTTGGTGGGGTCGATCTCTTTGCGGTCGTTGATCCCACCGTGGATGGTGCGGTCCACACCCTGGCCCACGATGGCCGCATCGCGCGCGCGGCCGGCCGCCTCCACGGCGGCCTTGCAGGCCAGCGCCGTGGTGTCGTCGGTGGCGGCGATGAGGACCTTGCGTGACGGGTTCGCGGCGAGGAACGCTCCCAGCAGCGATGCAACCTGCGCCGGATTGCCCTGCGTGTCCAGCGTCGTCAGCCGCGCGGCGGGCAGTCGCCGCCGGAGCGCCTCGGTCACGCCGCCCACGCGCTCGGGCACGCGCTCGGCGGCGGCCGACACGCGCCCGATGACGACCGCCACCGTCGGCTGCCCGGACCACGTCCGGCTGGCGAACTGGGCCAGCGCCTCCCCCGCCATTCGACCGGCGCCGGCGTTGTCGAGCGCGTACAGGGGCACGCCCGGCACCGGCTCGTTGATCGTCAGCACGGGAACCCCGGCCGCCTTCAGCTTCTGAGCCACGGTGGCGTTGGCGGCGGCGCCGCGGTGGTACTGCACGTAGAGATCGACGCGGCGGGCGATGGCGGCCTCGGCATTCGCGACCGCACGGGCGTCGTCGCGATGGTTGTCGTAGAAGACGAGATCGATCGGGTACGACCGGGCGGCGAGTGCAAAGCTCTCGCGAACCTCGGGGCCGGTGAAGCCGGTGCCCTCCAGCGTCGCGCCGGGCTCCTCGGTGAGGTTGGCGAAGGCGACGACCCAGCGGCGCTGCGCGGAAGCCAGGCCGGCGGCAACGACGGTCACCGCGACGGCCACCAGGAGGATCGGCAGCAGGCCACGAACGCCCCGACGCCGGCGTTCGCGAGGGAACGCCGGCGTCGGGAGCTTCATGCTGCCGTGACCGCGGCGGCTACTGGATGCCGTCGATGGCGACGAAGTTCCCCGTCAGCCCGACGGCCTTGGGCACCGTCATGTTGAAGAAGAACGTCGCCCGCTTGGTGGAGGCGGCCTCGGCGGCCATCAGGTCCGTTCGCACGTTCTCGATGATGTGGATGCCGTTGTCGGTCAGCAGGATGTTGTGGACGATGAAGGCTTCCTTCGGGTTCTCCCCGGGGATGACCTCGACGACCCAGGTGTCCATTCCCACCGCCACGACCTTCTGCGACACCAGCCAGTTGGCGGCGTCCTTGCCGATGCCCGGCGCGCCGCTGTTGTAGGTCGCGTTCTGGGCCGGGAACTGCTCGAAGAGGTCGCCCCAGCCGGTGTGGATGATGACGATGTCACCCTCGCGCAGCGTCACGTTGTACATCCGGAGGCCGGCCTGGAGATCGGCGCCCGTGATGACGGTGCCCTTATCCAGGCACGGCTTCTTGCACGCGGCGTTGCTCTTGAGCTTGCCGGCGGCCTGAAACACCTTCACCGCGTCGATGAGCACGCCGCGGGTGGCGAACGACTTCAGGTGCTCGAGGCCGAGCTTCGTCATGTTGTTCTGGTTGATGAACTTCCCCATCGGAGTCTGGTTGTAGTAGCAGTCCTTGCGCCCGATGTGGCCCATGCCGTCCAGGTGCGTCCCGACGTGGCTCTGGCTGAGCCACGTGTCCTCCATGTAGGTCAGCTCGTTCTCGCCGAAGGACGCGCCGGGGGCGAGGCTCGTCGCGGTGAGGATGGTCTTCGTGAAGCGGGAGCCGAAGAGCGGGACCCCGTCCACGAGCGGATAGGACATCGTGATGACCTTGCCGGTCTGGATCTCGGCGGCCGCGGCCTTGGTCACCGCAGCGGTGACCCGGTTCGTGGCGCCGGTCTGATCGTTCGGGCCCCACGGCGAGGCCGGCACGATCTTGCTGCAATCGCTCTGCGCGAGCGCGACCGTTCCGAACGAGAGGATGACGAGCAGGACACCGGCCCCGACCAGCGCTGTGCGAACCATGGGTCGAAACTCCTTTCCGCAGTGAAAGGCAAACCCCGAGCATCCGACGCGCGGCGGATCGTAAGCCCGCGGCGCCGCGTGGTCAAGGACCGCCCGCTGCTGCGACGCGTCAGGCTGGGCGCTTGACGGCGTGCGAGAGCGTGCAGCACACTCGGCCCCCCATGTCGTCGCCCCTTCGCGTGGTCATGCTGCTCATGGCTCTTGCGATGCTCATCGGCGTCGCCACGCCGCCTGTGATCGAGGATCACCTGGAGGTCGGCTTCTGCAGCGCCGATTGTCCGGTCCAGCATCCAGGCAACACCAGCGCGCTCGCTCCACCGTCCGCTCCAAGCGCCGCCCGGCGCTCTCCGGTCATCGTGATCGCCGTCGTGCGCCTCGCCGCCGCCGAGTTCGGCATCGTCGCGACGCCGGACGCCCCGCGCGCACCGCCCTCCGCGTAATCCGCTGCTCCCGTCACTGGGTTCGTTGCCGGCTCACGCCGGCGTCGTCGAGCCACGCCAGTCAACGGAGAACGCCATGCGCATGCACGGACGCCGTTCGGTCTCGCTACTGGTCGTACTGTCATTCAACCTCCTCGCGGGCCCGGCGCAGGCTCAGGAGGCCGACACCCTGCGGCGAGAGCTGGAGGCGCTGCGCCAGCAGTTCGCAGCCGTCACGCAGTCGTACGAGCAGCGCCTGAAGGTGCTGGGCGATCGCCTCCAGCAGCTCGAGAGCCGTGCCGCGCCCGCCGCGCCGGCAGTCGTGCCGCCGGCGACGACGCAGACGGCGAGCGGGCCGGCCGTCGACGCGCCGAGCCTCGCCGACCTGGCGCGGCCGCGACAACCGTTCGCGCTGGCGCAGCCGGGTCGGGTGCTGCTGTTCGACATCGGGGTCAGCGGGGATTTCGTGGCGGACTTCACCTCGGCGACGCGCGAGCGTCGGCATGACGGCACCTTCGCCGGCCGCGAGAACCGTCTCTTCCCGCGCGAGGTCGAGCTCGGATTCTTCGGCCGGGTCGATCCGTATGCGAGCGCCGTGGTCCGGATCAGCGCCGGCGAGGAGGCGTCCTCGTCGCGCGAGGTCAACGTCCGCCTCGACGAGGCCAACGCAACGCTGCTCGACCTGCCGCTCGGCACCACCGCGCGGTTCGGGCTGATGCGGCCCCGGTTCGGCACGCTCAACACGATCCACCAGGACGATCTGCCCCAGGTCGATCGGCCCAACGTACTGACCCGCTTCTTCGGCGAGGAGCAGCTGGACGGCGAGCGCGGCGTCGAGGCGTTCTGGGTCCTGCCCGCCGCCACCTATCACGAGATCTCCCTCGGCGTCTTCGACGGCGACAACGAGACGGCGTTCGGCCGCGGCTCGCTGCGCGATCCGCTGCTCATCGGACGCTGGCGCACGTTCTTCGAGCTCGAGGAGCGCGGCGGCCTGCAGCTCGACGCCTCGGCCGCCACCGGCATCACCGCCGACCGGCATCGCAACACCGTGGTCGGGCTGGGCGCCAAGTACAAGTGGATCGGCGCCGGCTCCGGGTTCCCGGTGCTCACGCTGGCTGCGGAGGGGCTGGGCAGCTTCCGCGTGGCCGACACGTCCGGCGGCGACCGGCACCTCGAGCGCTGGGGCGCCTACGCGTATGCGCAGTACGACGTCGACCGCCGGTGGGCCGCCGGCCTGCGCGGCGACTGGACCGAGCTCGCCGTGGACCGCGGCCGCGAGTGGGCGCTGTCGCCGTACGCGCAGTTCAAGCCGTCGGAGTTCCTGCGCTTCCGTTTGCAGTACAAGCACACCGAGGGCCGGGGCGTCGTCGAGCGCTCCGCCGACGAGGTATTCCTGCAGGGCAGCTTCATCCTGGGCGCGCATCCCACGGAGCGGTTCTAGCCGTGCGCCCCTTCGGCCGACCGCTTCTCTGCGCCCTGACGACCCTCGCGCTCGGCGCAATCGCGGCGGCACCACCGGCTGCACCGGCCCAGTCGAGGCTGCGCGTGCTGGCCACCCTGCCCGACCTGTGGGCGATCAGCCGCGCGATCGTGGGCGACCTGGGCGAGGTCCAGGTGGCGACGCGTCCCGGGCAGAACCCGCACGATCTCGAGATCCGGCCGAGCCAGATCGTCCTGGTGAAGCGCGCCGAGATCCTGGTGCGCAACGGCCTCGACGAGGATTCGTGGATCGATCCCGTCATCGAGAGCAGCGGCAACCCGCGGCTGCTTCGGGGCGCGCCGAGCGTCGTCGAGGCGGTCCGAGGCCTTTCCGTCTTGAAGGTGCGCACGGGCCCCATCGACCGCTCGCTGGGGGACGTCCACCCATCGGGCAATCCGCACTTCACCCTCGATCCGGGCACGCTCCCGGTGGTGACCGCTAACATCGTGGCCGGGCTCGGCCGCCTTCGGCCCGACCTCGCCGAGCGGCTCGAAGCCAATCGTCGCGCGTTCCTCGACGAGGTGGCCGCGGCCACGCGCCGGTGGTCGGACGCGCTGGCGCCGTATCGCGGCGCCTCCCTGGTGAGCTATCACGATAGCTGGCCCTACTTCTATCGCGCCTTCGGACTCGAGGAGCTGGGCGTCATCGAGGACCGTCCCGGCGTACCGCCCTCGCCGCAGCACCTGGTGACGCTCATCCGTCAGATGCGCGAGCGGCGCACGAAAGTCGTCCTCGTGGAAAGCTGGTACCCCACGGATGCGGCGGCCGCGGTGGCTCGCGCGGCGGGCGCCCGGGTGCTGGTGCTACCGCAAAGCCCGGGCGCGGTGAAGGGCACGGACTCGTATATCGCGCACCTGGATTTCCTCGTCAGCGCCCTCGCGAAGGCGCTGGGGGACTGAGCGGCTGGGCGGTCCGACGGGCCAGGCGAAAGATCCGCATCGCCGAGCGCGTGAACAGCGCGGCGATGAGCAGGCCCACGACGATGTCCGGCCACGCGGAAGCCGTGAGGGCGACCCCGAGGCCGCCGAGGAGCACGCCGGCGTTCGCGGCCACGTCGTTCCGTGAGCAGAGCCAGACCGACTGCATGTTGGCGTCGTCGGCACGATGTCGCCACAGTAACGCCAGGCACGCGACGTTGGCCGCCAGCGCGACGACTCCGACGGCGGCGATCACGTCCGCCCGGGGCACGGCGCCGCGGACGAGCTTGCTGCCGACCTCCACGAGGACGACGACTCCGAACGCCGCCATGAGCCCGCCCTTGAGGAGCGCACCCCGCGCCTGCCACCGTGGCCCACGGCCCACGACGTAGAGGCTGAAGCCGTAGACGACCGCATCGCCCAGCATGTCGGCGGAGTCCGCGAGCAGCCCCGTCGAGTCTGCCAGCAGGCCGGCGAGACACTCCGCCAGGAACATCGCGGCGTTGATGACGAGGACGAGAATCAGGACCCGGCGCTGCCGCGCCTCGACGACGTGGACCTCGCAGCAGTCATCCATGGGCTCGCCGACAAGTATGAGGCATGGCCTCACCGGGCGCATGGCGTCACCGGGGCCGTCCGGGACTGCGCCGGGCATTGCGTGGTCTGCCGGGCGGCTTGGCCTTGACGCCGCTGTCCGCCGACGCCATGCTCGCCTTCGTGCGAATCACCGCCGTCGAGCCGATCCTCGTCGACGTGCCGCTCCGGGCGCCGGTCCACGGCGTTCACGGCATCGCCGCCGTCCAGCGCAGCGTGCTCGTTCGCGTGGCGACGGACGCCGGCCTCGAGGGCTGGGGCAACGTCGATCCGACGCCCGGATACTCGCCGGTCTCGGCTGACGACGTGCACGTGACCGTCGGCCGCCTGGCGCCCGTGCTGGCCGGCGCGGACGCCTTCAACCTCCACGCCGCGCTGGCCCGCATGGATCCCGCGGCGGGCGGGATGTCCGAGGCGATCGCGGCGGTCGAGATGGCCCTCCTCGACCTCAAGGCGCGTGCCCTCGGCCTCCCCGTCCACTCGCTGCTCGGTGGGCGCCTGAAGAACGTGGTCACGTTGAACGCCTGGATCGGCACCGTCGCACCCGCTCAGGCCGCGCGGGAGGCGATGGCGTGGTACGAGCGCGGCTTCCGCACGGCCAAGATCAAGGTCTCCGGCGCCACCGACGCGGGCATCGAGCGCGTCGCCGCGGTGCGGGAAGCCGTCGGCGAGCGGATGGCGCTGCGGGTGGACTTCAACGAGAGCCTGACGCTGGACGAGGCGCCGGCGTTCATCCGCCGCCTCGAGCCCTATGCGCTGACGCTCGTCGAGCAGCCCATCCACCGTGACGACATCGCCGGGCTGGCCCGCATCCGGGCCGCCATCGGCATCCCGCTCATGGCGGACGAGAGCGTGTCGGATGCGGGCGCGCTGGTGGAGATCATCCGCCGCGACGCGGCCGATCTGGTGAAGCTGAAGGTGATGAAGCAGGGCGGCCTCCTGCGCACACTTGAGATGGTCGCGTGCGCCGGCGCGGCCGGGCTGCGCGTGGTGGTCGGCCACGGCTTCGGCCTCACGCTGTCCACGCTGGCCGAGGCGGCCGTGGCGGCGGTGAGCGATACGGTCATCGATGGATGCGAGGCAGTCGGCCCGCTCAAGATGGCCGGCGACGTGGTCGTCGATCCCGTGGCGCTCGAGACGGGCACGATCCGGTTGCCGGATACGCCGGGGCTGGGGGCCAGCATCGATCCCGACGCCCTCAAGCGCTACCGCGTTCGGTAGGTATTCGCGATGGCCCAGCAAGCGCTCGAGCTGATCCTCACCCGGCAACTGGCGAGCTGCCTGTCGGTGCCGATCGTCCTCATGGGGCCAACGGGAGACATCCTCTTCTACAACGAGCCCGCCGAGGCGCTGATAGGGCTGCGGTTTCAGGAGACGGGACCGATCACAGCAGGTGATGCCGAGGGCCGGGTGCGCCTGACCGACGAGCACGGATCCGCGATTCCTCGCGGCGACCGACCGAGCGCCATCGCGCTCGGCCGGCAGCGCCCCGCCCACTCGCAGATGTGGATGACGGCCGCCGACGGGGCCCGTCGCCAGGTGGAGGTCACCGCGTTCCCGCTGTTGGCCCAGGCCGGTGGCCTGCTCGGCGCGGCCGTCATGTTCTGGGAGCGCGACGGCCGGTGAAGGTCACGTTCTACGGCACCCGCGGCTCGCTGGCCACGCCGGGGCGCGCCACCGAGCGTTATGGCGGCAACACGTCGTGCGTGCTCGTCCGCGGCGAGGAGGGCTCGGCGCTCGTCCTGGACGCGGGCACCGGTATCCGGGCCGCCGGCGCCGATCTTTCGCGCGAGCTGCAGCGCGTCGACATCCTGCTCACTCACCTGCACATGGATCACATCCAGGGGCTGGGGTTCTTCGGGCCGCTCTACAACCCGCGTATGGAGGTGCACATCTGGGGACCCGCGAGCGCCACGGCGACGCTCGATGCACGTCTGAGCCGATATCTCTCGCCGCCCCTGTTTCCGGTGCTGCTTCGCGACCTGCCCTGCCGGCTCGAGCTCCATCACGTGCCCTGCGGCGAGATCAAGATCGGACCGTTCAGCGTCGTGGCCGAGAGCGTCTGCCATCCGGGCCCGACCGTCGGCTATCGCCTCTCCGACGGGGGCGCGGTGCTGACGTACATCCCCGATCACGAGCCGGCGCTGGGGGCCCGGCACTTCCCGGAAGATCCCGAGTGGACCTCCGGCTGGGAGCTGGCGCGCGGGGCCGATCTGCTCGTGCACGACGCGCAGTACACGCGTGAGGAATATCCGAGCCACCTCGGCTGGGGGCACAGCTCGTTGCACGACGCCCTGGCCTTCGGCGCCCTCGCCGGGGTCCGGCGCCTGGCGCTCTTCCACCACGATCCCACCCGCGACGATCACTCGGTGAGCGCCGCGGCCGAGGCCGCCGTGGCCGAGGCGCGCCCGTCCTTTTCCGTCACGCCGGCGGCCGAAGGCGAGTCCTTCGTGCTGCCAGCGCCGAGATGAATCGCCTGGCGATCGGTAGCGTCCTAAAGGACGTCGTGAAAATGCTCGTCCACGGACTGGAGGACTGACCGCCATGAAGCGCGCGATACGGCCTGATGTTCACACCCGGTTTCTTGCTCTGGTGGCCCGGGTCGATGCCCAGGTGAGGAGCGAGCAGCAGGAATTGCAGAAGCGCTCGACGCGGCTGCTGGCGCGCGAGAACCGCGAGCGCGCTCGTGCTGCCCAGGCCGACAGCGACCCGGCCTAGCCCGGACGGCGGCGAGAGCTCAGCCTGAGCCAGGCTAGCTTCGTGTCTCGGGCACGGTCATGACCTCGAGCAGGTGGCCGTAGGGGTCCTCGAAGTAGAAGCCGCGCCCGCCCCGACGCGTGTTGATCCGGCCGTTGGCGTGGTCGTGCGGCTCACTGCCGTACGGGATACCCCGGGCCGTCACGCGGCCGAAGATAGCCTCGAACTCCGCCTCGCCCACATGGAAGGCATAGTGATGGCTCCGGCCCGTGCGGGGGTCGAAGCCCGGCCCGCCCCAGGGCTCCGGCTCGTCGGCGAAATCCAGCGTCAGGCTCTCGTTGATTCGCACCTGGGCGAAGTGACCCGGCTCGACCGCCAGGCCGAAGAGCTCGGCGAAGAACGTCGCCGAGGCCATCTTGTCTTTCGCCGGCACGATCGTGTGGTCCAGTCGAATCGCCATGGCGCCTCCCTCCTCGTGCGAGGACTCGTTCACGTCCATGATGCCGGGCCTCCTCACGTCTTGCCAGCCGGAGCTCGAATCGACACGAACTTCCGGACGTAACCAACTCGTAACGCTCGAGTGCGGCGTTCTCTGCCTATCATCCGGCGGTACTCGCCTGGAGGGCTGGATGATGATCGAGCTGATCGGTGTCGGCGTGCCCCGCAGCGGCGGCGGCTGGCTCTTGCGTGAGCTTTCCACGACCTTCGAGGGCGGCACGCTGGTGGCCGTCGGCGCCTCGACGACCGCGGAGCGGCTCGCCGTGCTCGACGTGGTCGCCGGTCGGCGGATTCCCGTCGAGGGCCGGGCGTGGATCGACCGCCAGCCCCTGATGCCGGAGACGGTGCGCAAGCTGCGTCGCGCGATCGGCGATGTCGATCCGGCGGTCGCGCTCCGCGAGCATCGCTCGATCGGCTGGAACGTGATGATTCCGGGCTCCCCTCGCCCGCCGCTCGGCGCGCTGCTGCGCCTTCCCCGGCCCGGCCCGCGGAGGGCGGCCGCGGCCGCCCTCGCCGCCGTCGGACTGGCGGGCCGATTCGCCGACTCGGCGACGCTCCTGGGCGGCGCAGACCGCGTGCGGGTGTTACTCGCCCGCGCGCTCGCTCACGGACAGCGACATCTGCTCGTGCGCGAGCTGGACGGCGCCGTGCCCACGCACGACGTGCGCCCACTGCTCGCGCTGCTGGCCTCGCTGAGTCATCGGCCCGGTCACGTCGCGATCGTCACGCTGGCCGATCCATCGCTGGCGATCGCGCTGGCCGACCAGACTCTCGTCGTGGCGAACGGGCGCCAGGTGCGGCCTCGCGAGGATCAGCTCCCGTCGTCGGCAGAGCTCGACCGGCAGCTGCGCGTGCTCCGCACGTGAGGTGACGTGGCCGGCGCGCGCGACACGCTATGCCGGTGATCGACTGCCGAGCGCCAGCGTGGCGGCGCGGTCGCAGCGCTCGCGACATCCGAGGAGGAGCAGCCGGTCGCGGGCATACGTGAGCAGCTCGGCCGCCTGTGACAGCGTCGCCCACCGCACGGCGTCGACTTCGTTCTGCGGCACCGCGTCGCCGCGACTCGCCAGCATGATCCAGTAGCGCACGACCTTGAGGCGACCCTTGCGGTCCACGTGGGCCGTGCTCTCCACTTCCTCGACGAGCGCGTACCGCAGGGCCGTCTCCTCTTCCACCTCGCGCAGCGCGCACGCTTCGTCGGACTCGCCCACCTCGAGCTTGCCCTTGGGAAACGTCCAGTCGTCGCGCCGCGGACGATGGATCAGCAGGACCTCGGTCTCGCCGTCCGGCGCCTGCCGGACGACCACACCGCCCGCGGCCTTGACGGGCAGCGCGCTCATCCCGCGAGCGCCCCGGCGACCACGGAGCTCGGCGCCGGCTCGTGTGTCCGGGCGGTTCGAGCGTCGAGCCACGCGAGCATCCCGCGGATCGGCGGCAGCCAGCCCGGCTCGATCGGCAGCATGTGCCCACACTGCGCCGCCTCGATGTAGTCGGCGCCGTAGCGTGCGGCGATCCGGCGCTGCAGCGCGGCCGGCGTGAGCCGATCGCGCGCGGCTCCGACCACCAGGACGGGACAGCGCGGCCGCGGAAGCGACGGCAGCGCGCCCAGGGCCAGCTGGCGGGCGACGCGGCCCGAATCATGGACGAAGCGGGCGGCGAGGCCGGCCTGCAGCGCCGGCGGCACGGCGTTGAGCGCGAGCGCACGGGCGTCGGCCTCGCGCACACGAAACGCGCGGGGGCCGAGCGCGGCCCCCAGGTAACGTGGCGCGCGGCGCAGCAGAGCCCAGCGCAGCAGCGAGAGACCGGCCGGTGGCACGCTCGCCACGAAGACGGCGGCGCCGACGTCCGGCCGCGCGGCCACCGCCTGGGCGAGCAGCCCGCCCATCGAGTGGCCCACGACGACGGCGGGTCCGATCGCGTCGAGGACGTCGGCGACGTCGTGGACGTACTCCTCGAGCGTGACGCGCGCGAGGTCGGCGACGGGGCGGCTGCCATGGTGACCCCGGAGGTTGATCGCCCACGCCTCGCGGCCGCGCGCGGCGGTGAAGCGCAGGTAGTTCTCGAAGTACCAGCTCCCGCCCCACATCCCGTGCACGTAGAGCACGGGCGCGGCGCCGGTGGGCCGGTCGGGGCGCGCGCGGTCGAGCCGCAGGTCGCCGATCTGCTCGCTCGTCATGTGGACGTCCATCGTCAGCCTCCCAGCAGCGCCACCAGCAGCTCGGTGTAGGCGCGAACGCCGGCGCGCACGTTCTCGAGCGAGATGCGCTCGTCCACGCCGTGGATGCGGAACAGCTCGCCTTCGTCGAGGACGAACGGACTGAAGCCATAGCTGTGCAGCCCCGAGCGCCGGAAGACCCAGCTATCGCTGGACCCCGTCAGGATGGCCGGCGTCACGCTCACGTTGGGCATGCGCGCGCGCAGGCAGTCGGCGAGCGCGCGGTACACGACAGTATCGGTCGGCGAGCGGTTGGCCGCCTTGGGCGCGCCCATCACCTGGACCTCGACCTGGTCGTCGTCGATCACGCGGCGCACCCACTCGACGATCTCCTCGGGATCGTCGCCGGCCAGCAGGCGGCAGTCGACGTCGGCGTGGGCCTCGGCGGGGATCACGTTGCGCTTGTCGCCGCCTGACAGCACGGTGACCGCGAACGTCGTCCCCACCGCGGCGGCGTAGTGTGGGTTGGCGAAGAAGGCCGCGCGGAACTCGCGGTCGTCGAGCGTCCGCGCCAGATCGGCGTAGCCCGCGCCGGCGCCGTCCGGCAGCGCGCCGGCCAGCGTCGCGAAGAACTGCTGCGTCTCGGGCAGCACGCGCGAGGGGCGCTCGGCCGACAGCAACCGCTCGAGGGCGTGCACCAGCCGGTGCGGCGCCCCGTTCGGCCACGGCACCGAGCCGTGGCCGGGCACGCCCCGGGCGACGAGGCGCAGCGGCAGCCCGGTCTTCTCGGACACGCCGATGATGCCGATCGGCCGCGTCAGCGCGGAGCGATCGAGGATCCCGCCCAGCTCCGAGAGCGCGGTGTCGGCGCCGGCCAGCCAGCCGCTGCGGTGGCGGGCCACGAACTCCGCGCCGAACTCGCTCTCGTCTTCCTCGTCGGCGGTGGCCAGCAGCACCACGTCGCCGGCCAGGGGAACGCCGGCCCGCTTGAGCGCGACGACGGCGAGCAGCTGCACGATGCCCACCGACTTCATGTCGAGCGCGCCGCGGCCGTAGACGAAGCCGCGCTCGACCACGCCCGCGAAGGGATCGACGCTCCAGTGGCGCCGGTCCGCGGGGACCACGTCGATGTGGTGGTGGAGCAGCAGCCCCGGGCGCGAGCCGTCGCCGCGCAGGCGGGCTTGCAGGTTGCCGCGGCCCGGCGCGGCCTCGGCCGTTTCGAGCTCGATGCCCTCGGCGCGGAGCACCCCGGCCAGGAACGCGACGCCGTCCTGCTCGTTGCCGGGCGGATTGGTGGTGTCGATCGCCAGGTAGCGCCGGAGCAGCGCGATCGCTTCCTCACCGAGCTTCGCCCAGTCGCTCTCCGCGAGCGTCAGGCCGGCGCCGGCGCCGGGGCCGCCTCGGGCGCGAGGCCCGCCATGCGCAAGAGGCCGTCGGCGATCGCGCGGTCATTGGTCACCCGCGGCACCTTGTTCTGGTTGCCGAGCTTGCCGCGCGAGCGCATCCACGCATAGAACGTCCCCACGGGCAGCGTCACCACGCGCGGGGGCAGCATGCCGATGTCGCCGGCGCGCTTGATGCGATAGTCGGTGTTGAGCTGCTGGAGCGTCTCGTCGAGCATCCGCGTGAACCGCTCGTCGAGACCTCGCGGCGGCTCGGCGAACTCGATCAGCCAGTCGTGCCGTCCGCGGGTCTCCGTGGCCGAGGCATAGCACGGCGCGACCGTGAACTCCCTCACCTGGGCGCCCGTGCGGCGGCACGCCTCGATCAGCGTCCGCTCGACTTCCTCCACGATCACGTTCTCGCCGAAGGCGTTCACGAAGTGGCGCGTGCGGCCGATGATCTCCAGGCGCAGCGGATCACGGGCCGTGAAGCGGACGAGGTCGCCCAGCAGGTACGACCACAGGCCGGCCGGCGTGGTGAGGGCGACGGCGTAGGGCCGGTCGAGCTCGACGTCGGCCACGGTGAGCCTTCGCGGCGCCGCCGTGCCGAGGTCCTCGAACGGCACGAACTCGTAGAAGATCCCGTAGTCCAGCATCAGCGTGAGGCCGCCGCCACGCTCCGTCTGCAGTGCTACGAACCCCTCGGACGCGGGATAGACTTCCACGCGCTCGAGCGGGCGCCCCAGGCGCTCGTCGAAGACGTCGCGGTACGGCCCGAACGAGACGCCGCCGTGGATGAACACCTTGAGATTCGGCCAGCGCTCGCCGAGCGCGCGTCCGCTGCCGTTCAGGCGAGCCACGCGCTCGAACAGGATGAGCATCCACGACGGCATCCCGCTCAGCAGGCGCAGATCCTGGCCGGCCACCAGCGCCGCCACGGCCTCGATGCGCGTCTCCCAGTCGGGAATCGCCGAGATGTCCGGCCCCGGTGAATAGCGACCGCGCAGCCCCGGCGGCAAGCGACGCATGACGAGGCCGGAGAGGTCGCCGACGTGGCAGCCGTCGCCCATCGCCTGCAGGCGCGTGCAGCCGCCGAGAAAGAGGAGCGGCCCGCCCAGCAGCTCGCGAGCGCCGGCGCGCTCGGCGGCGAGCAACAGCGCGTCCCAGCCACCACGCCGATGCGACGCGAACGCCTCCGCTGTCACCGGCAAGACCTTGTCGCCGGCGGTGGTGCCCGACGTCTTCACCCAGAAGCGCGCGCGCCCGGGCCAGGCGACGTCCGGCTCGCCGGCGAAGGTGCGGTCGAGCCAGCGCTTGGTCTCGATATAGTCGCGCAGCGGAACTCGCCGCTGGTAGTCGGCGACGGTGCGGATGTCGTCGAAGCCATGGTCGCGACCGACGACGGTGCGGCGAGCGTGGCCCACCAGGTCGAGCAGCGTACGCTCCTGGATCGCGATGGCCCGCCGCGACGCGTCCTCCCACGCCTGCCGGCGTCGCGGCACCATCCAGTCGAGCACCGCGGCCGCGCCGCGCGTGATCATCGGCGGTCCCCGGCGCCCGAGGCCGCGCGCCGGCGCGGCGCCGTCTCCCGGAGCCACTCCTCGACGATCTCGCTGAACGTCTCCGGGTGCTCCAGCATCGGCGCGTGGCCGCAGTTGGTGATGTAGACCAGCTCCGACCTCGGGATCAGCGCGTGGAACCGCTCGGCGACCTCGACGGGCGTGACCCGGTCGTCCTTGCCCCACACCAGCAGCGTGGGCGCGGCCACCTCCGGCAGGCGATCCTCGAGCGAGTCGCGCTTGGCGGCGCGGGCGAACTGCAGCACGCGCAGCGCCGAGGCGCGGGTGGTGACGATGCGCCGCACCGACTCGACCCACGACGGCGTGACGAGCGCGGGGTCGTAGAAGACCTCTTCCATCTTCGTGCGCACGTACTCGGTGGTGGGCACGTGCGGCACGTTGCGCGTGTAGCCGCGCTCGAAGAGCCCCGAGGACCCGGTGAGGATCAGTCCGGACACGCGTGCCGGCCACCGGAGCGCGACTGTGAGGGCGACGTGGCCGCCGAGCGAGTTGCCGCCCACGACGGCCCGCTCGATGCCGAGCCCATCGAGCCCGCGCACGACGTGCTCGGCCAGCGCGGGAATGGTCGGCTCGACCAGCAGCGGATCGAAGATCGGCAGCAGCGGCGCCATCGCCCGGCACGTCTCGCCGAGCGACTCCAGCGCCGGCTCCCAGTGGTCCATCTCGCCCAGGAGGCCGTGCAGCAGCACCAGGGCCTCGCCCTGCCCTCGCTCCAGCCAGCGGAATTCCGGGCCCACGTTGACGTTCACGTTCCCCTCCTCATCGGTGTGGAACCGCTCACGGCATCGAGGCGACGCGCCTCCGTTGACGGCACAGCCAGAGAAAGCGCAGCAGGCTTCGCGTCTGGATGCGAAGGTGACGGGGCATCTTGCCGGCCGACCACGCCCAGTCGCGATGCGCCCGAGTCCGCCCCGTCGCCAGCGCGCGCCGCAGGTCGGCGGCGCTGCGCCCCGCGAATCGGGTGACGCCGTTGCCGACGTACCAGACGTCGTGGGCGTCGCTGCCTCCGGTGACCGGCAGCGCCCAGTCCACGTTGTGCAGTGCGGCCCAGGCGTCGTAGAGCCACGAGAAGACGCCGGCGTTGTTGACGATCTCGATTCCGTCCAGCGCCAGACCGGGGATCAGCGCGCCGACGCTCCGGTGACCACGCATGCCGCCGCGCATCGGATGAAACGGGTGCGCGGCGATGGCCAGCCCGCCCTGGTCGTGGATGCGCGCGATGCTCTCCGCCGCCGACAAGCCGGGCTCCACCGCCTCGTCCAGGTAGAGGCCCAGGAGGTGGCCGTTCCGCGTGCTGATCTCCTCGCCGATCACCACCTCCACGCCGAGCTCGGGGTGTTCCGTCGCGAACCGCCGCGCCTCGAGGGCGCCGCGGATCTCGTCGTGGTCGGTGATGGCGACGACGTCGAGGCGGCCGGCACACGCGCGCACGATCGCCTCCGGCCGCTGGGCGCCATCGCTCCAGATCGTGTGCACGTGCAGATCGGCGCGCCCGGTTGCGCGAGCGGCCGGCCGCCACCGCCGCGACGCGCGTGGCGCAGCCTCGTTCCCGGTGCGTCCGGGCGTCGGCGAATGAATGTTCATCCGCATACCAGCTTGCCAGCCGGTGCGTGACGAGCGTGCTGAGGCTGCCGTGAAGTTCGCGTGACGGATTGACGACGAATCCGTCGCGCGCTATGAGATGGCCGAGGCGACGGTCATCACATCGTCATCGCGGCGACACGGCATCGACACCGATCGCGAGCGATACTTCGTCCCCGACGAGGCCTCATCCCGAAGGAGGGCATCCATGAATCGCCGGCGATTCCTCATCCACGCGGCCAGCGCGGTGGCCGGTGTCTATAGCCTCCATCGCGGCCGGGCGGCCTCGGCGCAGGGCACGGCCCCGGCCGTGGTGACGCCGGATCGGCTCCGCCCGCAGATGCCGTACGGCGTGCAGAGCGGCGACGTCACCGGCGATCGCGCCATCGTGTGGAGCCGGAGCGATCGGCCGGCGCGCCTCGTGGTCGAGTGGGCGACGAACGAGGCGTTCGCCGACGCCCGCCGCGTGATCGGCCCGGCCGCGCTGGCGCCGACGGACTTCACCGCGCGCGTCGATCTGAGCGGGCTGCCGGCCGGGCAGCAGGTCGTCTATCGCGCCACGTTTCAGGACCTCCGCGATCCGAAGATCTGGAGCGAGCCGGTGCGCGGCAGCTTCCGGACGCCGCCGGCGACGCGGCGGACGCTGACGTTCGCGTTCTCCGGCGACGAGGCCGGCCAGGGCTGGGGCATCAACGAGGCGTGGGGCGGCATGAAGCTCTACGACGCCATGCGGCGGGCGCGGCCGGACTTCTTCATCCACTCGGGCGACCAGATCTACGCCGACGGACCGCTCAAGGCCGAGGTCACGCTCGACGACGGGGGCGTGTGGAAGAACGTCACCACACCGGCCAAGTCGAAGGTCGCGGAGAGCCTCGAGGAGTACCGCGGCAACTTCGCCTACAACCTGCTCGACGTCCACAAGCGCGCGTTCGCCGCCGAGGTCCCGTTCCTCGTCCAGTGGGACGATCACGAGGTGCGCAACAACTGGTATCCGGGCCAGACCCTGGGCGACGCGCGCTATACCGAGCGCAGCGCGTCGCTGCTGGCGGCCTACGCCAAGCGCGCCATGTTCGAGTACAACCCGTTCCGGTTCGATCCGCTCGATCCCGAACGTGTGTATCGCGCCTTTTCCCACGGCCCGTCACTGGACGTCTTCATGCTGGACGAGCGCAGCATGCGCGGGCCCAACACGCCGAACCGCCAGACGGCGCTGGACGAGACGTCGGCCTTCCTGGGCCCCGGCCAGCTCGCGTGGCTCGAGCAAGCGCTGCTGGCGTCGCGCGCCACGTGGAAGCTCATCGCCAGCGACATGCCGCTGAGCCTGGTCGTCGAGGACTTGAATCCCGACGTGCCGAAGGGCACGTACGAGGCGTGGGCCAACGGCGACGACGGCGCGCCGCTCGGGCGCGAGCTCGAGCTCGCCCGACTGCTGGCCTTCATCAAGACCCACGGCATTCGCAACGTCGTGTGGGTCACCGCCGACGTCCATTACGCGCAGGCCACGTTCTACGATCCCCAGCGTGCGGCCTTCCGCGACTTCACGCCGTTCTGGGAGTTCGTCGCCGGCCCCATCAACGCGGGCACCTTCGGCCCCAACGCGCTCGACCGCACATTCGGCCCCGACGTGAAGTATGTCTCGGTGCCGGCCGGCATGAAGCAGAACCGGCCGCCCACCGAAGGCCTGCAGTACTTCGGGCTCGGAAGGATCGACGGCGCCACCGACGTGCTGACGGTGAGCCTGCACGACCTCACCGGCAAGCGGCTCTACAGCGTCGACCTGCAGCCCGCCTGAATCGACGGGCGCCGCCCTCAGCCCTCGGACGCCGGCGCGCGCTCCAGCCACGCGAGCAGCGCGCCGGCGCCCACGACGCCCACCAGCATCTCGCCGGCCAGCACGGCGACGGGCACCCCGGTGTCGCGCACGAGACGCGCCACTTCGGCCAGCGGAGTCTCGGGGCTCACGGTCGCCACGTCGGCGCGCATGATCGAGGTGACCGGCATGCGTCCGAGCGCGCGCACCGCCTCGCGCACGTCCAGCGTGGTGGCGGCCGAGGGCCGGGCCGCCGCGAGGTCGCGCGCGAGGACCAGGCCGACGAAGCGGCCCTCGCGTACGACGGCGACGGCATCACCGCCGCGGCGGCGCAGGACGGCCGCCACCTCGTCGAGCGTCGATCCGACGTCCACGGTGGGCGGCGCGTGCTCGAGGAACGAGCGAACGGTGCGCACGCTCACACCACCAGCACGGGGCACGGACTTCGACGAATGACGGCGCGCGCCAGCACGCTGCCCGGCCGGCCGCCGACGACGATCAGGTCCGCCGACGTGCCGGCCGCGGCGGCCAGCACGCCGTCCACCACGTCGCCCGCGCGAATGTCCGTGCGGACCGCGAGGCCGTCGACGTCGCCGATGAGGCGTCCGAGCGAGGTGCGCGCCTCGGCCAGCCGCCAGCGTTGCACGTCGGCGTCGATGCCGGCCGACAGGCCTTCGGCGATGGCGGGCGACAGTCGAGGCATCACGTGCACGACGGTCAGCATGGCGTCGTGCAGCCGTGCAATCCGCAGCGCGACCTGGAGCGCGGAGCGCGAACCCGGCGCCGCCGGCGATGCCGGCTGACTCACCGCCACCAGAACGCGCGCGAGACCGGAGGGCCCGTCGCGCTCGAGCCGCTCGATGACCGCCTCCAGCAGGTCGTCCGCGGTGAGCACGCCGACGACCTCGGCGCCGTCGGTCACGAGGGCCGCGCGCTGCGGCGTCGCCCGCAACGCCCGGGCGGCGTCGCCGAGGGACGCGTCCAGCGGGACGACGATCGCCTCGCCCGTCACCGCGTGCGCCACCGTGAGGCGCTCCGTGAGCGAGGCGTGCTCGTAGACCGCCAGGGCCGGAAGCGTCGAGGGGCCGGCGGCGTGGACGTCGGCCGGCGTGAGGGCGCCGACCAGCGCGCCACGGTCCTTGACGAGGACGCAGCCGGCCGGCTCGAGGCGGACTTCGCGAGCGGCATCGCTCAGATGATCACGGATGTCGAGCGTCCTGCCCGGACTCCGCATGAACGTCTTGATGGACATCGGCACACTCCTCTCGGTTGGTGTGAGGCGCCCCTACGCGGAGCGTTGACCCGACGAGCGCGCGACCAGGACCGGCACCGGTGACAGCTTCAGGATGTCGCCGACGACGTCGCCCTCGAGCCACGCGCGCCAGCGGCGGGCCGGCCGTTCGAGGATCGCGACGACCTCGGCCCGCCAGGCGCGCGCCGCCGCCAGGACGGCCGCGCTCGGTTTGCCGAAGCGGACCTCCGCGCTGGCGCCGAGGCCATCCTCGCGCAGACGAGCGACGACACCGTCGAGCGCGAACTCGGCGGCGCGCCGGGCGCCATCCTCCTGTTGATCGGTGAAGGCCACGGTGCGGCCGTCGGCGACCACGGCCCGGACTTCCGGCAACACCACCAGCAGGCGCACGTCGCCGCCCGCCGGCGCCATGAGCCGGCGGGCCCACGACAGGAGCTGGCGCGGCGCTGGACGGTCGACCACCACGAGCGCGCGTGTGAACATGCTGACCTCCTCGTTGAACGTACGGGACGTCAGGCTACGCGCAGGGTGTTGCACACGAATGGCAGGCGCATCACGTTTCGGGGACGCGGCGCGTCACTGCGCCGTGCACAGAGAGGAGGCGGTGTGGTTAAGGGCCTGGCGTCAGGCAGACGGCCGGCGTGGCGCCGGCGGGCGATCGAGCCCCTGGCTCTCGAGGTAGCGGCCGAACTCCACCAGGTACGTGCGGCGCGTGGAGGCCACCGAGCTCATGACGGCGTCGGCCAGGACCGCGAGCAGCGCGCTGAGGATGGTCAGGGTTGCATTCCTCCTTCCCGGACCGTACGTCAAGGGTATGACGCCGGGATGACGTTTCCTGCACTTTTTCGCGACACGGCGAGATGGTAGGCCCTGACCGGCACGACCTTCCCCCGGAGGGCAAGGTCGCCGCACCCCGTGGCACCGATGCCGTCCGGAAGGACGAGACGCTCGAGCAGGGCCCCGGAGATGACCAGGCCGAGTCCCGCCTCCTTTGCATATGACTCGAGGCGGGCCGCGATGTTGAGAATGTCCCCGACGAAGACGATCTGCTGCCGAAGATCTCCCAGCTCGCCGGCGGTCACGGTGCCCCGATGGAAGTCCGGGTCGCGAAGAAGCACTGGACACAGTTCGCGTCGCGGACGCCGGCTGCCATCGGCCAGGTCACCACGACCTCGTCGCCGGCGTACTGGTAGATCTCCCCGTCGGTCGCCAGCAGCGGTTCCGTCAGTCGTCCACGCAGCGCCGCAGCAGGTCGAAGTACGCGGCGCTCCCCAGCCGCTCGGCGAGCTGCGTCGAACCCTGGAGATCGAGGAACAGGAAGACGCGCTCCTCGGCTCTCGGCTGGTGATAGATGCCGGTCGCGTAATACCGGAGGACGTTGACGCCGATCATCCGGTTCATCTTCAGCGCAAACTGGATCGACACGGCGAGGACGACGAAGAACGGTAGCGCGTAGGCGAGGTGGGCGTCGCCGAGGCTGGCCACGAGCCGTCGCGGGTCCTGGCGCGTCACCACCTGCCCCAGGCCGCGGCCGAGCAGGAACAGCACCAGCACGATCGCGCTGCTGAGGCTCAGATCCGTCCAGAAGCCCAGCCGCGGGAACCAGGGGCGCAGGCGGCCGTCGCGGAGAAATGCGAGATAGCCGACCACGAGGGGCGGGATGATCAGCCCGTCGACGAGCCCCTGGATCGCCGACCGACGCGACATCTCGCTGGTGAGGACGTTGAAGACCGGGGTGATGGTGCACGTGATCAGCACGATCACCGCGAGGCGCCTGCCGTGAATCTGCGCTCGCCACGCCCCCATGTCGAAGCGAAGCATAGCGCAGGCGATCGCGTCAATCGCGCGGGTGTATCGTGATCGGCGGGCCGCGCGATGCGCGCCGGCGCGCGGTCGGCCCGAGCATGGCCAACGCCTACGTCGAACGTCGCGACCAGATGTTTCCGCGCCTGAGCGCGGCGCAGATCGACCGGATCGCCGGCGTCGGCGAGCGGCGCCGTGTCCGCGGCGGCGAGATCCTGTTCGAGACGGGCGAGCAGCACACGCGGTTCTTCGTCGTCATCGAGGGCGCCATCGAGATCGTGCAGCCGGTCGATGGCGGCGAGGAGCCGCTCACCGTGCACGGCCCCGGCGAGTTCACCGGCGAGATCAACATGCTGTCGGCGCGCCGTGCCCTCGCGCGCGCGCGGGCCGTCGGCGACGGATCGATCCTCGTCGTCGAGCGCGACCATCTGCGCGCGCTCGTGCAGCGGGACGCCGAGCTCGGCGAGTTGCTGATGCGCGCCTTCATCCTGCGGCGCGTGGCGCTCATCGCGCACGGGGTCAGCGGCCTCGTCCTCATCGGCTCGCGCCACTCCGCCGGCACGCTCCGCATCCGGGAATTCTTGAGCCGCAACGGCCAGCCCTTCACGTACCACGAGGTGGAGAGCGACCCCGGCGTGCAGGCGCTGCTGGATCGGTTCCACGTCGGGGTCGCCGACGTGCCCGTCGTCGTGTGCGAGAGCGGCACGGTGCTGCGGAACCCCTCGATCGAGGCGCTGGCCGCCGGGCTGGGCCTCAGCCCACAGTTCGACGCCGCCGTCACGCGGGACGTCGTCATCGTCGGCGCCGGGCCGGCGGGCCTCGCGGCCGCCGTCTACGCGGCGTCCGAGGGTCTGAACGTGCTGGTGCTCGAGGGCACCGCGCCCGGCGGCCAGGCCGGCGCCAGCTCTCGCATCGAGAATTATCTCGGCTTCCCCGCGGGCATCTCCGGCCAGGAGCTGGCCGGCCGAGCGCTCATGCAGGCCGAGAAATTCGGCACCGAGGTGGCGATCGCCCGGCGGGCGGTGACGCTCGACTGCGCGTCCAGGCCCTACGTGGTGCGCCTCGCGAGCGGCGAGGTCATTCGCACGCGCACGGTGGTCATCGCCTGCGGCGCCCGCTATCGCAAGCCCGCGCTTCCCGACCTCGCGCGCTTCGAGGGGGCCGGCATCATGTACAGCGCGACGCACGTCGAAGCGCAGCTGTGCAAGGAGGAGGAAGTCGCCGTCGTCGGCGGCGGGAACTCCGCCGGACAGGCGGCGGTGTTTCTGTCGCAGAGCTCGGCCTGTGTGAACGTGCTCGTGCGCGAC
>Ga0075424_100000891_pt1 | contig 24859 bp, 21 predicted proteins | sample SoiMethybrSBSTD3_FD_75301 | JGI IMG/M metagenome (GOLD analysis project Ga0075424, IMG submission 75301) | Bulk soil microbial communities from a Populus tree surrounding site in Tennessee, USA - Soil MetaG P. TD hybrid SBSTD3 | ecosystem: Environmental > Terrestrial > Soil > Tree plantation... | reverse complement strand
TTCAAGGAGCTGTTCGCACGCGGTGAGCGCTACAACGAGACCGGCGGTATTCACGCCGCCGCGCTGACGGACGACGAGCGACTGCTGTTCCACGCGGAGGACATCGGACGCCACAATGCGGTGGACAAGGTGGTGGGTGCGGCGGTGATCGCGCGGCAGCGGATCATCGGGCGCGGGCTGCTCGTGACCGGTCGCATCTCCGCCGAGCTGGCGTACAAGGCCGCGCGCGCCGGGCTCGCCTATGTCGCGACGCCGAGCGTGCCGTCGACGCTGGCGCTCACCATTGCGCGGCGCACCGGGATCGTGCTGGTCGGTCGAGCGGTGAGCGGCACCCCGCACGTCCACCGGCCGGACGCGTGACGGCGGAGGCGCTGCGCGACGTCCTCGACGCGGCGCGCACCATCGCCGTCGTGGGCCTGTCGCCGAGGCCGACGCGCCCGAGCCACGGCGTCGCCCGCTACCTGCAGGACGCCGGCTACCGCATCGTCCCGGTGAACCCGGGCCACACGACGATCCTGGGGGAGAAGAGCTACCCCACCCTCACGGCCGCCGCGGCCGACCACGCCATCGACATCGTGGACGTGTTTCGGCGCAGCGAGTTCGTCGGCGCGATCGTGGATGAGGCCATCGGCGTCCAGCCGCCCCCCCGTCTCATCTGGCTGCAGCTGGGGGTGGTGGACGACGCGGCGCAGGCGCGGGCGCAGGCGGCGGGCATTGCCTGTGTCATGGACCGCTGCCTGATGGTCGACCACCGGGCGCTCGGAGTCTGAGGGTGCGCGGCGCCGTGCTGGCCGGTGGCCGCGCGCAGCGCTATGGCGGGCATCCCAAAGGGCTGGTCGAGCTCGGTGGGCGACGGATCCTCGACCGCGTGGTGGACGCCGTGGGCGCGGTGACCGGCGAGCCACCCTTGATCATCGCCAACGCGCCGGAGGGACCCACCTGGCGGCCCGACCTGCGCACCATTCCCGACGTGCGTTCCGGGAGCGGCAGCCTGGGAGGGATCTATACCGCTGTCGTGTCGGGCGTGGGACCGGTGCTGTGCGTCGCCTGGGACATGCCCTTCCTCACCATCGAGCTGCTGCGGGCGTTGCTGGAGGGCTCGACGGGCTGGGACGCCTTCCTCCCCGAAAGCGACCCTAAAGGACTACCTACGGGTCGCGGGCGCCGCGGGGTGGAGCCGCTGTGCGCGGTGTACGCGCCGGCGTGCGGACCCGCGATCGAGCGGCAGCTCGCCCGCGGCGACCTCCGGGCGATCGGCTTCCACGCCGATGTGAAGGTCGGTACACTACCGCTCGAACGGGTGCGCGCGCTCGGCGATCCGGACCTGCTGTTCTTCAACGTGAACACCCCGGCAGATCTCGAACGGGCGGAGGCGGCGTGGCGGCAACACGGATGATGTCGATCATCGGGCGCAAGAACGCCGGCAAGACCACGCTGCTGGTGGCGCTCGCGGCGGAGCTGTCGCGCCGCAAGTTCCGCGTGATGACGATCAAGCACGGCACCCATCCCGCCGACACGGACCAGCGTGGCAAGGACTCCTGGCGCCACTGGCACGAAGGGCACGCCGAGCGCGTCCTCATGGAGGGGCCCGGACAGCGGGTGCTGTGGGAGCGCACGGCCCAGGAGTCGGACCCGGTCGCCCTGGCTCGCCGTTATCTCGAGGGAGCGGACATCGTGCTGGTCGAAGGTTTCAAGGGCGCTCCGCTCCCCAAGATCGAAGTGTACCGTCTCGCGGCGGGGCCCGAGCCGCTGTTCGACCCAGCCGTCCACGACCCGGCAGACTGGGTCGCCATGGTGACGGACCATGCCAAGTATCGTGCCGACTTCCCGGTGTTCCGCTTCTCGGACACCGCGTGGCTCGTGACGATCGCCAACCTCGCGTGGGACCGGGCCAAGATCCTCCCGCCGTGACATGCTGACGCCGACGGACGCCGCGCGCCGGATTCTCGAGCACATCGCCCCGCTCCCCGCGGCGCGACGGGCCCTGCGCGAGGCGCTGGACCGGGTGCTGGCCGAGGATGTGAAGAGTCCCATCGACCTCCCGGCGTGGGACAACTCCGCGATGGACGGCTACGCGGCGCGCGCCGCCGACGTGGAGCGCGCCGGGCCCGATCACAAGATCGCGCTCGCGGTGGTCGAGAGCGTCGCCGCCGGCCAATTCCCCACCAAGCCCATCGGTCCGGGCCAGGTCACGCGCATCTTCACCGGGGCACCGTTGCCGGCCGGGGCCGACACCGTCGTGCGGCAGGAAGACACCGAGCCCGCGGAGCCCGGACGCGTCACCGTGGTGACCGGCCGGGATGCCCGCAAGAACGTCCGCTACCGGGGCGAGGACATCCGGCAGGGTGACGTCGTGCTGGGCGCGGGCACACCCCTGGGCCCCGCGCAGCTCGGCGTGCTCGCGTCGATCGCCCACGCGACGCCGCTGGTGCACGATGCTCCGCGGGTCGCTTTCATGGGGTCGGGCGACGAGATCGTAGATCTGGACCATGCGGACGACATCCTCTCGGGCCGGAAGGTTGCGAGCTCAAATTCCTACACCCTGCACGCGTTGATCCGGCGGAACGGCGCGATCCCCGTGGATTTGGGCCTGGCGCGCGATACGAAGGCAAGCTTGCGCGAGCATTTCGCCGCGGCGCGGGGCACGGACCTGCTCGTCACCACCGCGGGAGTGAGCGTGGGGGAGCACGACTTCGTGCGCGAGGTGCTCACCGAGCTGGGCGGCGAGATCAAGCTGTGGCGCATCGCCATGCGTCCCGGCGCCCCGGTCGGATTCGGCCTGCTCGGCGCCACGCCATGGATCGGGCTCCCGGGAAATCCGGTGAGCGCGATGGTCACCTTCGAGCTGTTCGTGCGTCCGGCCATCCGGCGCCTGCTCGGGCACCGGCTCCCGTTCCGCCGCACCGTGCCGGTCTGCGTGGGCGAGCCGATCAAGCTGGGGCCGAAATTGCGCCACTTCCTGCGCGCCGTGGTCCAGCCCGAGGGATCCGCAGGGGGAACGCTGACCGCGCGCTTGACTGGACCGCAGGGTTCCGGCATCCTGACGTCCATGGCCCGCGCGAACGCGTTCCTGATCGTGCCCGAAGACCGGCCCACCGTAGCGGCGGGCGAGACGTTGCCGGCGCTGCTGTTGGACGATCCGCACCATGTGGCCGAGGCCCCCTTCTAGGTGACGGCCCGCGCTGGCCTGCTCCGCGCGCTGCGATTGCTCGCGTGGGCCGCGATCGTCGGGGGCGTGTATGTCCTCAATGCCCGGACGCCGGCGGAGCTGCGGCTCGGGATCCTGTACGTGATTCCCGTGCTGCTTGCGGCCTGGCACGACGGGATGCACTGGGGCGTCGCCTTCGCGCTGGCGACGAGCCTGCTGCGCTTCAACGTCGGCATCGACCAGATGCCCGACTCGACGTTGCTCGACTTCCGCGTCCTGAACGAGGTCGCGTACCTCGCGGTGGTGGGCGTGGCCATCGCCGGCCTGTCGCAGCTGCGGCACACCCACTCGCAGCTCGAACAGCTCGCGACCCAGGACCCGCTCACGAACGTGTTGAACGCCCGGGCGTTCACCCGCGAGCTGGCGCAGGAGCTCAGTCGCAACCGCCGCTACGGCCGGCCTCTGGCCCTGATCTACCTCGATCTGGACGACTTCAAGTCGGTGAACGACGCGCACGGCCACGCCACCGGCGACGCGGTGCTGCGGCTCGTGGCCGACGCGATGCGCGGCGCGGTGCGCCAGGCGGACGTGGTCGGCCGGCTGGGGGGCGACGAGTTCGGGGTCCTGATGCCCGAGACGGACGGCGATGTGGCGCACGCCGCGGCCAACCGGCTGGTCACGGGCATCCGCACCGTGTTCCGGGGGACGCCATCCGTCACCGCCAGCATCGGCGTCGTGGCGGTCGCGGGCACCGAGGCCGGAACGGACGAGCTGCTCCGCAAGGCCGACCAGGCGATGTATGCGGCGAAGCGCGCCGGCAAGGACCGCGTGGTGCAGGTCGCGATGTGAGCGAGACGCTGCGGACGCTCCAGGAGCTGTTTCTCATTTTCACGTCGGTCCTGTTCATCGTCGATCCGCTTACCGCCGTACCGACCTTCCTCGCCATGACGGCCCGAGACCCACCCCCGGTACGCCGGCAGATGGCCAAGCGCGGCGCCTGGACGTGCGGCATCACCCTGATGGCGTTCGCCCTGGGCGGCAGCCTCATCTTCCGCCTGTTCGGCATTACGATCGGCGCCTTCAAGATCGCGGGCGGAATACTGATCGGCCTCAACGCGCTCGACATGGTCCAGGCGCGTCGCAGCCAGCAGCGGGAGACGGCGGTCGAGAAGGCCGAGGGGATCGAGAAGGAGGACGTGGGTATCATGCCGCTCGGCGTCCCGATGCTCGCCGGGCCGGGGTCGATCTCGACGGTCATGGTGCTGGCCGGGGCCGCGAAGAGCGTGGTGACGACCGTCGGGGTATATGTGGCCATCGCGCTCACCGCGTTCCTGACCTACGTCACGCTCGCCGCCGCACCGGGCGTGGAGCAAAAGCTCGGCCAGACGGGCATGCGGATCCTGACGCGGCTCATGGGGCTGGTGCTGTGCGCGATTGCCGTGCAGTTCATTATCGATGGCATCAAAATGGCTGGTCTGTAATTCGAGGCACGGGAAACGGGAAAGGGGAAACGTTATGCAGGTGAGGGCATGGATCGCGGTCCTCGGCGTGGGTCTCATCCCGACTCCGTCGATCGTCGAATACGACATCCCGACGCCGAACAGCGCGCCGCACTGTCTCGTCGCGGCGCCCGACGGGCTGATCTGGTTCGTGGAAATCGGCGCCAACAAGCTCGGCAGGTTCGATCCCCAGACCGAGCGATTCGCCGAATGGCCCATGCCGACCGAGGGCTCGCGCCCGCACGGCATCGCCTGGGCCTCGGACGGCCGCCTGTACGTCACGGAGCAGGGCGGCAACAAGATCGCGGCCTTCGACCCGAAGACCGAGCGCTTCACGGAGTATCCGGTGCCGAGCCCCGGTGCCGGCCCGCATACCCCGATTCAGGGGCCCGACGGCGCGATCTGGTTCACCGAGCAGCGCGGCAACCGCATCGGCCGGCTCGACCCGGCGACCGGCAAGATCACCGAGTACCCCGTTCCGACCCCGAGCGCGAACGCGTACGGGATCATCGCCTCACGCCGGGAGAACGCCGTGTACTTCGCCGAGCTCGAAGGGCACAAGCTCGGCCGAGTGGACGCCAAGACGGGCCGGATCGAGGAATTCCCCACGCCGACGCCGAGCTCGGGCGTCCGGCGCCTCGCGATCGACAAGAGCGGGGGGATCTGGATGACCTACTTCGTCGCGGGCAAAGTGGCCCGGTTCGACCCTGCCACCAAGACGTTCAAGGAGTACGACGCGCCGGGCGGGCCCAGGAGCGGGCCGTACACGGTCGAGGTGGACTCCACCGGGCATGTGTGGTTCAACCAGTTCGACGGCAAGCTGAACGACCTGGTGGAGCTCGACCCGACCACGGGCCGAATGACGAGCTACAAGATCCCCACCGGGCCGGCGCTGGTACGGAAGCTCACCGTCGACGCCCACAACACCGTGTGGTACGCCAACAACGGCGAGGGGAAGATCGGGAAAGTCGTCGGACGGTAGTCAGCCGTCCCGCTGCCGTCGCGACAGCGGCGGCATGGGGATGTCGAATCCCGGGGGGATCCGGAACGGGCGCCGCAGCCGCGCCGGCTCGAACGCTTCGAGCGGCTGCGGGGCGATCACCTCGCACCAAATGGTGTCGTCCCCCGCGGTCTTCGCCCCGGACAAGAGCCGGTCGGCGGCGCCGATCACCGCCTCGAGGCTCTCCGCCGGCTGCAGACAGGTCACGACGCCCCCGCTGATGGAGAGCGGCAACGCGGTCTCGTGCGACGCCTCGCGCACCGCCTGCTGCAGCTTGCGGATGACCGCGTCGGCGGCCTCCGGGCCCGCTTCCGGAAGCAGCAGGGCGAATGTGTCGCAACCCAGACGCGCCACTACATCGGTTCCGCGGATCGAGCGGCGGGCCGACTCCGCCACCAAGCGCAGCATCTCCTCCGCCGTCAAGAGACCGACGCGTTCCGCCACTTCCTGGTAATCGTCGAGGTCGAAGTAGCCCAGCGTGAAGGGATGGTCGTAGCGCCGCGCGCGCTCGAACTCCCGGCCGGCGAGCTCGTAGAACGTCCGCCGGTTCTCGTTCCACGTCGGTGGGTCGGTGATGGCGCGGCCGCGACCCTTGAGCAGCCCACGACCACGCAGATACAGATCGCAGGCGAGCGCGAGCGCCAGCACCGCGATCACCAGGGTATGCCAGGCCATAGCGCAGCTCTACAGGTTCAGCCGCTGGAACCCTTCCGGGTCGGAGTTGCGGCGACCCGCCTGAGCGCGACGCGGCGCTGCGGCACGCCGCTCGACGCCGCAGCGGCGCTCGAACGGCACCTCCACGTTCTCGCGGCGGCGATCGCGCACCATGCGGCGGCCGCGATCAGCCCGCCGATCCCAGCCCCGCCGTCGGGGCTGCTCGTGCAGCGTGGAATCGCCTCGCATGTGAAGTACCCTTCCTCTCATCCCGTGCTCGGTTTACCGGGGGCTCCGCCCAGCCGACGTGCATACCCGGTGCCAAGTCGACCCTGTAAGACGAGCCAGGCTATCGTGTTGATTGGATTGGTGATGCAGACCGAACCAGGGCCCTGAGCCCGCGGCGTGACGCCTCGGAACTGTGCCGCTCAGGCGATACCTGATGCGGCGATGCCGTGTTGCGGCAGGGGCTCAGTGGCAGGTGCCACGCCCTGAGTCCGCAAATGTGCCGCCGGCGGCGGGGAGGAATGCCCATGAATAGGAACCGGGGTCCAGCGTCAGCTTCAACACGCCGTACGACGTGTTGTCGCGCACTTCGCTGTTCGGGAGCGGCGGGCCGAAGTCGTAATGGTCCTTTCCCCCTGTCCCGACCACGAACTGCCGGATGCCGCGGTCAGGATCCGCTGTTCCGGCGGGAGTCTGGGGCGCGAAGCGCTCGTACGTGTGGTCGTGCCCCCCGATCACCACCTCGGCGGCGTGGTCGTACAGCGCCTGCCACAACGGCTGCGTCTGCTGCTGGCTGCCATGGGCGGTGCTCGAGCTGAAGCGGGGGTGGTGCCAATAGGCGACGGTGCACCGCTGGGTCGTGGCCGCGAGGTCGGCGCGCAGCCACGTCTCCTGCGGGGAACCGACACTCATGTCGACGTTGCTGTTGAGGGAGACGACGTGCCAGTCGCCCAGGTCGTAGCTGTAGTAGCCCCGCCCCTCCGGACCGGCACGCGCGCCGAAGTAGGTGTAGTACGGCACCGCGCCCTTCGTGTCGTAGTCGTGGTTTCCGGGAGACGGCCGGGTCCGGGCCTTGTGCCGTCCCCACGTCGGATCGTAGCACCGGGCGAACTCGCTCGCCGTACCATCGCCGTAGGCGTTGTCACCCGCGGTGAACACCGTCCCTGCGATGGCGTCCAGCAAGGCAGCCGTAGCTGCGGCGGCGCGGGAGCCGCACTCGGCGATGTCGCCCGCGCCGACCAGGACCGGCACCGTTTCCGGAAACGTGTCCGCGACCGCGCCCGGCTGCGGCGGCGGCCATCGGTCTGCATCAGAGCTGCAGCTCTCCACCAGGCCCGACCCTACACCCAGGCACAGCAGCACCACGTGCACGGTCGTCCGGCGCGTCACCACGCAGCGACGCCCATCAGAACGAAAGCATGATGCCGACCTCGGGCGCGAAGTCGGTCGCGTTCGTCGTGAGACCCAACCCGCTATTGAGCTTGATGAGGGCGTGCGGGCTGAGGTGCCACTGCAGCTCCGTGAGGAGCGATACCTCGTCCACCTGATTGCCCTCGATGGCCGCGACTACGCGCCACGCAGGCGAGAGCCGTCTCAGATACTCGATCGCGTATTCACCGGCGTCGAACTTGGGGGTTGCCGCCCGCGCGTATTCCCCCGCCGCGCGGACGGTCACCGTGCCCCACCGGAATCCCCTGGTCAAGCCGAGCCCGAAGAAGACCTCCCAATCTTGCGTCCCGATGAGCCGCTTCGTCTTCTGCAGCGGGAGCACCGTCCCGACGTACGTGAACAGCTCCGGCCGGGTGGCGGTCTCGCGCTGAAAGCGCCAGCGCAGCTGCCCTTCCACGTCACCGAGGCCGGATTCCTTGACCGCGACCGGCCGTGCGCTCGACGTATCCTGCACCGATGTCCGGAGCTCGGCGGAAATGACGGCCGCCTCGAACTCGAGGGCGAGATCGGGCGTGACACCATACCCGAAGAACAGAATGCCCTCGGACGCGCGATATCGCCCGCGATAGTCCTCCTCCGAGAGCCCGTACCCCAGCTCGCTCGGCTTATACTCGAGGTTCCCGTCCGCGTACCACTCGAAAAAGGGATATACCAGCAGCTCGCCCTCGCGTACGTACGTGCCCAAGAGCGAGGTGCGGACGCCGGTGCCGCGGTCGCGCAGGTAGGCAGGGAGATCCTGAGCCGCGAGCGGACGCTCCGCGGGAACGGCGGCGAGCGCGATCGCGAGCACCACGCAGGCCGTGGCTCGCTGCGTCATCAGGGCTCGTGCTCCACGCGGACAACGCGACCGCTGAGCGCGTCGACATGCACTTCCGTAATCCCTGCCTTCTCCGGGACCTTGATGTCGAGGGAGTAGATGAGCCTCCCCCCTTCGCGCTCCAGCACCAGCTGGTCGACCCGGCCACCGGGGACCCGAGCCAGGGCCCGGGCAACGGCTGAGTCCTCCGGCAGCTTGGCCTGGGCGGCGAGGCGAGCGGGGACGTCCCGCTTGTAGGACGGCGTTTGCCCGGCCAGCGTCGCGCCGGGGACCAACAACAGAGCAGCGAGCAGATGGGGACGCATGTGCGCTCTAGGACTTCGCCCACTTGAGCGCGGCGCTCACCACGAAGATCCCAAAGGCGACCAATGCGGCGTCGAAGGCGGTCCCGGGCGTGTCGAGCACACCGGTTTCGAGCCATTCCTTCGCCTGCAGTACGACAAATCCGACCACGGCGGTCGTCGCCGAGCGGGACACGACTTGGGGCCAGCCAGCGGGGACATCGATCATGGTTCGCCCTCTATTTCTGTACGATCGGTTCAGCAGGCGGCCGATCCAAGAACCGGGCCGGACTCAACAGAAACTGGTCGAACCCGACTCCTTCCATCCCGGCCTGCACGCGCACGGTGGCCTCACCGGTGGTGCGAAAATAGACCAGCGACTCGGAAGCCTTGGCGCCTTCCCCCCGGTCGCACCCCACCCAGGCCCAGCCGGGGCGCGCCGGCCCGTGAGCGGTGAGGTAGCTCGCGGTGCCGGGCTTCAAGACGGGCTTGCTGGCGCCGTCGACCGCGTCCGAAAACTGCACCCAGAGCACGTTCCCCTGGGACTTGCCCTTGGCCGGTGCGACTTTCATGTGAACCCAGCAACGGTAGGGGACCCCGCCCTGCACCGGCACCGTGAAGGTTACGTGCGGGTCGTTTTCGGGGGGAGGGTCGAGCTCCTCCCCGGTGTTCTCGGTGCCTATCATCCGGCCCCGAGGCGAGGCCGGGTCGTTCCAGAATTCGAACTCCGACAGGGCGCGGGCGGGCAGGTCGGACGCGTAGACGACGACCTCGCGTGGGGCACCGCTGGTTTGTGCCACGCCGGGAGCCCCGAAGAGGAACGCGACGGCTGGAAGCAGGTGGACTCGCCGTTTCATGCCGACTCTCCCTGAAGTGTTCAAAAGTCCAGTTGTAGTTGACTCTGGAGCGCGTCGTTGTGGACGGCGTTCCCTTGCTCGCGCTTGAACGTGTAGTCCGTCTGGACCTTCAGACTGTGCTGTCGGATGTAGACGTTGAATCCCACGGATGTCCAGCGCGATCGATCGCCACCGACGGCTCGGTTGGGGTCGAGCAGCTGGTAGCGCGTGGCGAGCTCGAACCTGCCGTAAAACAGATATCCGCTCTGTACGTACCAGCCCTGCCCCAGCACGTCGGGCCTCCCCCCGAGCATCGCCTCCTCGAAGCGATCGTATTCGGCCTCGAGCGTGAACGGCCCGGTATTGAAGAACAGGTCGGCACCCCAGCCCTCGATATCGAATAGCTGCGCGCCCTCCCGCGCCTTCGAGAGGTAGGCCGCGTTCACGCCGATCGCCAGCCGTCGCCCATGACCGATGTAGGAGCTCTGGTAGTCGGCATAGCCTCGCGAGGGGGCGGGATCGAGCAGATGGGCCACGAGCCGTCCCATTACCATCGCCCCGTCGGCCTGTTTCGCGGTCGGGCTCGAGGCTTGCTCGAACCGCAGGTTGTCGAAGACGCCGGTCGCATACTCGAAATGGCCATGGAACGGTCGTCCGTGCACGAGCACCCCGATCGTCTTGTCCGCGAGTCCCAAGGTGGTAAGCGCGTCTTTGATGAGACTGCGGTCCATCAGCAAGAGCTTCGAATCCGATGTCAACGCGTTTCTCGAAAACACCGCGTCGGACAATCCGACACGGAGCGCCACGTCCCGGAAGACGGGAAAATCGAGCCAGGCGTTCTCTACCTGGGCGCTCACCTCCCGCGCGAAGCGACCCATGTTATCGATCTTGATCTCGGCATAGTAGGTGGCGAGCCCAAAGGCTTCACCTCTGGCCTTCAGCCGCGTTCGGGCGATGAAGAAGTCGTTGTTGCCATCCAGATCGTCATAGGTGTAACGGGGCTGCAGCCGCAGGCCCGGCGTGATCGTCACAGGTGGTGCGGCCGGTGGTGGCGCCGATGGTGGTGCGGGTACTGAGTCGGGCTTGCCCCCGCCGTTTCCGTTAGCCGTCTGTGACTGCCCCGCCGACGCAGCGAGACACAGCGCGACCGTCAAGAGCAGGATGCTCCGTGCCCGATCAGGTTGCATGGCTACCCCCAAAACGCAAGTACAGGCTGGGTACGACGAACAGGTTCAGCAACGTCGACGTGACGAGACCGCCCAGAATGACCACCGCCATCGGGTGCTCGATCTCGTGGCCCGGGATGCTCCCCGCGATCACCAGTGGGACGAGGGCCAGCCCGCAGGCCAGCGTCGTCATCAGGATCGGCGAGAGCCGCTCCTTGGCCCCCCGCAGGACGAGACCCGGACCGAACGGCTCGCCTTCGTACCGCTCGAGGTGCTGGAAGTGATTGATCATCATGATGCCGTTGCGCGCCGCGATCCCCAGGATGGTGAGGAATCCGACGAGCGAGCCGAGCGAGATGACCCCCGTGGTCAGGTACGCTGCCAGGGCGCCTCCCACTAACGCCGAGGGCAGGGTCACGAACGAGAGGATGCCCAGCCGCCAGCTCTGGAACGACGTTTCCAGCAGGAAGAGGATGCCCACGCCCGCGAGGATCGCCAGCAGCAACAGGCCCTTCGAGGCCGCCTGCCGCTCCGCCCATTCGCCCTGCACCTCGGCGTGGTAGCCGAGGGGCAAGTGGACCCCACTCAAGGCACGCTCGACGTCGCGCGCGACGGAGCCGAGATCGCGTCCCTGCACGTCGGCCGAGACGTCGATGCGACGGTGGCCGTTTTCGCGTTGCACCATGTTCGGCGCGGCCTTGACGGCCACACTGGCCACGTCCGCCAGCCGGACGTGCCCGCCCCGGGGCGTGTCGATGAGCATCTCGCGGACGTTGGTGAGATTCTGGCGCGCCTCGGGAATGGCCCACACCTGGACGTCGTACACCCACCCGTCCTTGTGGATGTCGCTCACCTCGTTGCCCGTCATGATCTGGTTCGCGGACCGGAGCACGTCGCCCGGCTTGAGTCCATAGCGCTGGGCGGCCGCGAGGTTCACCTTGACCTCCACGAAGGGGATCAAGGTCTGGAGCGCCACGTGCAGATCTTTGATCCCCTGGATGCCCTTCAGGGCGGCCTCCACCGACTCCGCCGAGCTGCGCAGCAACGCGAGCTCGGGGCCATAGAGGCGGATGATGATGGCGTGCCCGCCGCCCGTCAGTACTTCCCGGATGCGCTCTTTCAGGTACGTCTGCACGTCACGCTGGACACCGGGATACCCTTCCACGGTGCTTTGGATGGCGCGCACCGTGGCGTCGTAGTCGATTTTGGGATCGACGCTGATCCAGTTTTCGGTGAAGTTCACGCCGTACGGCTCATCGCCGGTCAGGGCGCGCCCCACGTGCGCCCCGAAGTTGCGCACGCCTGGAATGGCACGCAGCTCCTTGCTCGCCTGGACCGTGATCCGGTACATCTCCTGATGCGAGGTGCCGGGTTTGGTCACCCAGTGCATCAGGAAATCCCGCTCTTTGAACGAGGGCAGCAGCTCCTTCCCGAGCCGGGGCCACACCAGGACGCCCGCCAGCGAGATGATGGCGACCGTGACGTACGCCCGGCGCGGCACCGGGATCACGCGGGACAGCGCCGCGTGGTAGACGGCCTTGAGCCATCCCACCAGCGGCGACTCGTGCTTTTCCAGCGACGCCCGACGGAGCAGCAGGAGGCCCATCGCCGGCGTCACGGTCAGCGCGACCAGCATCGAGGCCAGCACCGCGAGTCCGTAGGAGATCGCCAGCGGGCGGAAGAACGTGCCGGAGAGTCCCTTCATGAACAGCACGGGCACCAGCGCCATCACGTCGATCAGCGTGGCGTAGATGATGGCGCTGCGCACCTCGAGCGAGCCCTCCAGGATGATCCGGGCGGTCGACTTGCTGCTGCCTTCCTTCCGATACTGGCGCAATCGTCGCACGATGTTTTCGACGTCGATAATCGCGTCGTCCACCACCACGCCGACGGCGATCACGAACCCCGCCAGCACCATCGTGTTGATCGTGGCGCCGCGGAAATACAGCACCAGCGCGCCCGCCATGAGCGACAGCGGGATCGCCACCACGCTGATCAGCGCCGGGCGCCAGTCGAACAGGAAGAACGCGAGCACCAGGATCACGAGCACGCACGCGATCAGCAGGGCCTTGGTGAGGTTGTGAATCGACAGCTCGATGTAGGACGCGGGCCGGAAGATCTGAGCGTCGATATCGATCCCGGGTAAACCGGGCCGCAGCTCCGCCAGCGCCGCATCCACCCCGCGCGTCACTTCGAGGGTGTTGGCCCACGGCAGCTTCTCGACGATCAGCATGAGCCCGGGGCCGTCGTTGATGACGGCATCGCCGACCAAGGGCCACGTATCCCACAAGACCTTGGCGACGTCCCCGATCCGGACCGTCCGGTCGGCGGTCTGGAGGACCGGCACGCGGGCCACGTCCTCGGGCTCGATCACCGGCTGGAGGTGCCGCAGCGAGAGCCGCTGATTGGGCGTGTCGATGAATCCTTCGGTCTGCGCCTTCGCCGCTTTCGAGTACGGCAGCAGGCCGAAGTCGAGGGTTTCGGAGGCGACCTCGTGGATCCGATTGAGCGACACGCCGTGCCGGCGGGCCCGCTCCGGATCGACTTGGATGGTGAACATCTTGATCCGCTCGCCCCACATCGGCACGTTCGCCACCCCGGGGACCTGGAGCAGGCGGAACTTGATGGTCCAGTACGCGATCATCGACAGCTCTTTCAGATCGTACCGGCTCGACGACAGCCCGATCTTCATCACCCGGCTCGTCGACGACAGCGGCTGCAGCATCACCGGCGGCGTCGCCGCCGCGGCGGGCAGGTTGGCGACGGCCAGCTGGAGTCGCTCCTGTGCCAGTTGGCGCGCGTGCAGGACGTCGGTGCCGCGCTTGAACAAGAGCACGATCTGCGACAGCCCGTTCACCGATCGGGACCGCATGACGTCCAGCTCCGGCGTCCCCCGGAGCACCAGCTCCAGCGGATTGGTGATCAGGTCCTCGACTTCGGTGGAGGACATCCCCTGGCCTTCCGTCTGGATCTCCACCTTGGGCGGCGCGAACTCGGGAAACACGTCCACCGGCAGATGGCGCAGCCGGGCCGTGCCGAAGAACATCAGCGCCGCCGCGGCGGCGAGCACGATGAACCGGAACCGCAGGCTCGCCGCGACGATCCATTGCATCATGGCCGCAGGCCTCCCCGTGGACTCAGTGTCCGATCTCGAACTCGGCGCCAAACAACTCCGCTCCGCCTACGGTGACGACACGCGTGCCGACCGAGGGACCGTCCGACAGCACGGCCCGGTCTCCCTCGATGTAGTCCACCTTGATGCGCTGCCGGATGAACACGAAGGGCTCGGGGCTCGTGTACACCCACGTGTCGCCCCGCGCGTCGTACAGCACGGCGGCGTACGAGACCACCTTGCGCACCGCGCCGGAGCGGTTCACGCGCGTTTCCCGCACCACGTCATGCTTGATGTCGAGCCGCTCGGCGGCCCGCGGGGTCAACGTCACGCGGCTGAGCTCGGTCCCGGCGATGTGCTCGACCCGCGCGGGCTTGGCACCGGCCGGCGTGCCCGCCGGCGCCGTATGGCACGCGGCGCTTGGCAGCCCCACGATGAGCGCGGCCGCACCCAGCCATCGATGATCGTATCGCATGCAGCATCCTCCTCTTGCGTTCAGCCGTTGTCGTCAAACGACGCGGTTCCCGTCGACGGTCCCGGCTAGTCGGTCGTAGCGTCCCCCAGGTCGATTTGGCGGTGGCGGTGCCGGTAGACGAAGAAAATGATCACGCCCAACACGACGGGGCCTCCGAGCGCGAACGGCAGCACGCCGCCCGGATTGAGTTTGGTGTACCGCGTCACTGTCAGGTGCATGCCGGGGCTCGCGACGGGGAGGCTGGTGGCGTCCGGCGTGCCCGGATGGGGGATCGCCACGATGTACACCATGAAGTCGCCGTCGAGAATGGAGTTGACCCGCCACGAGAGCTCGGCGGTCTGTCCTGGGGGCAGCGGCTCGACGTACTGCGTCCGCTGCGGAGACCAGTCCTCGGGGTCGACCACCTCGCCGTGCTTATTGAGGTTGATGATGTTCATCGCCACGATCATCGGGCGCGACGCCGCCGCCGCCCCGTTCATGACCACCGTTTTGAAGAGCAGTGGCGTGCCCGCCCGGACGATGGTGTCGGACTTGTCGATCGAGATCTGCAACGGCGCGTCCACGATCTGTGCGCCCACGGCCGGCGACTGCGCCCTTGGGAGCGCGCGGGCCGTCGACGCGCCGCTCAGGCCGTAGAGGCAGGCGATCACGAGTGCCGCGATGGCGATCCGTTTCGGCCGTCGGGTCGCGCGTCCTGCCTCGAGCCGAAGCGACGGCCCGGCATACCAGAACAGCAGCACGAGCATCACCGCGAGGAAGACGGCCGTCGACACGAGAAACGACGAGAACTCGCCCACGCTCCTGTTGTTGACCAGGATGGTGGCGAGGAAGTGCTTGGTTCCCGTCAGCGGGTTCAGCGCCTGAAACAAGAGTCCCATAAACCCACCCTGGGCACGGCCCTGTAGCTGCGTTGGAAGGAGGAAGATGAGATAGAGGCTGAGGCTCGCGAACATGCTGCTCTTGTTGTTCGCGCACCAGAAACTCACGAACATCCCCAGGGCGGTGAACGCGGGTACCAGCGCGCTCCCGACGATCGCCCCCCATAGCACCGCCTGGCCGAACACTTCGTCGCCCTGTGCCAGGGAATACGCAAAGGGCACCGTCACGATCGCGGCTGCCGGCCATAACGACGCAGCCGCCAGGAACTTGCCGACGACGAGCTGCAAGCGACGCGTCGGCGTTACCAACAGCGTCTCCAGCGTCGATCGCTCGCGCTCCCCGCTCAGGGAGTCCGCGCCGAGAATCAAGCCCATGAAGACCGCGGCCATCAACGCGAACTTGAGGAGCTCGAAGACCATCTCCTTGGGCGGAACGAGGCTTACGGCGCTGTCGCGAGCTTGCCAGTAGGCATATCCCCCGACCAGTACCGTGTACGCGACAGTGAAGCTGAGTGCCTTGCCCCCGATCCACAGATCCCGGAGCTCGCGCATGAAGACGAGCCGCCACGGAGCCGTCGCCGGTCCGGACTCGCTGGGCCGCGCTCGCGGGACGGCGCGCGGGCGTGCAACCGGCGCTGAGGTGACGGGGACCGCGTCGAGCTGGAGTCCGACAGTTGCCGGCGAGGCGTGCCCCGGGCCGTCGGTGCGGGCGGGCGGCTTACGCACGCGGGCCGCTCGCGGCAGGCGCGTCCACAGCGCCCGTAACCGGACCCCGACCGTCGACTCAAGACGCAGACGGGGACCGGCCACCACGAACAGCAGCACGAGCGTGATGGCACCCATCACGATGGGTGTCGTCAGCAAGAGCCAGTGCTCTCCGGGCGGCAGATCGAGCACGAGCACGCGTCCCAGAAACTTGGTCATCGCGTCGATCGGGTTGATCGACTGGAACACCAGTGCCTTCCGCAGCTCGGCCGCCGTCATGACCTTGCCGGGGCGCATGATTTCGGAGGGCAGCAGCATGAGGAGGAACAAGGCAAAGGTGATCGCCATGCTGACTTTGGTACTGTTCGACCAGATACTCGTCAGCATGCCCATCGCCGCCAGCGCCGGCACCAGGAGCCCGGCGAGTAGGGCGAGCCAGAGCACCGTCGGCCACAAGACCGGACTATCCTTGCTGAGCACGGCGATGTACGGGATCGTGATCAGCACCGCCACCGGAATGGGCGAGATCGCGGCGACGTACTTCCCGAACACGATCTGCGAACGCGTCGCCGGCGTGAGCAGAAGTCCTTCCAGCGTGCCCCGTTCGCGATCGCCGGCGATGCTGTCCGCCCCCACGATCATGCTCATCAACAGGCACCCCACGATCGCGGCTTTTGCCACCTCCTGTATCATCTCCCTCACCGGCAGGAGGTTTACCTCGGCGTTGCTCGCGAGGAAGAACGCGTAGACGCCGAGCAGGATGGTGTAGAACAGGATGAGGTGCAGCGCCTTGCCGCCGATCCACAGATCGCGGAGCTCCCGTGAGCATACGATCCACCACGCCGGCACCGCCGCACGTGACGACTGCGTCCAGCTCATGGCCATGGTTTGCGTTTCGCTCATGCGATCGGCTCCCGATGGTCGCGACCGCGCCGTCACGTGGACGCGCGGGCGAGGCGGCTCCATGCCCGGATGGTCGGCGCACGCCCCGCCTCCAAGCGGAGACGCGGTCCGGCGTACAGGAGGAGCAACGCCATGATGAGGACGAAGAACACGAGCGGCCCTTTGAGCCAATCACCGTAGGTCTGCAGCGTCTGATTGTTGACCACCAGCCGCTCGAGCAGTTGGTCGGCAGCTGCCAACGGATTGGCCCGCTGGAGGAACTTTCCCACCAACCCCTTTTGCGCGCGTCCGGGCAGCAGCGCCGGGAGCAGGAACAGGACGTACACCGTGAGGTTGGCGAACAGGCTGGTGCGGTTGGAGTTGCACCAGAAGCTGATCAGCATCGCCAACCCGGTGAACCCCACGACCACCAGGCTTCCGATGATTGCGAACCACAGGAGAGCCGGTCCCAGAATCGGATCACCCTGCGCGAGTACCGCGACGCATGGCACGGAGACGGCGAGGGCCGCGGGCCAGGGGGACGCGCTGGCGAGGAACTTCCCGGCCACGATTTGGCGGCGGCTCGCCGGTGTCAGCAGGAGTGGCTCGAGCACCGCTCGCTCGCGAGCGCCGCTAAGGGCGTCCGCGCCGATGATCAGACCCAGCAACACCCCCACGTACATACTGATCTGGAGGATCGAGAAGACCATCTCCTTCGCGGGAATCAAGTCGATCTGGCTGTCGCTGACGGAGATGAAAGACACGACGCCGATCACGATGGTGAACACAAGGAGCAAGCTCAGCGCCTTTCCGTTGACCCAGAGCTCCTTGAGATCCCGCGCGCACACGAGCCACCACGCATGCGACCGCGCATCCGCCGGCACAGCCCGACCGAGATGCGCGCGGGGACGCAGCGGCGTCGGAGGAAGTGGCGGGGGCAGGGGTAGGGGTGCCTCGTCCACGACGGGACGCGGCGCCGGCGAGACCGGCACCCGCGTCCGCGACGAGCGGCGCAAGTCCGATGCGGCCTGGAGGCGGACCCGCCGGCTCGCGAACACGAACAGTGCCACCAGGACGACGACGGCGAACATGACGGGTGACGTCAACCAGAACCACAGCGCGGCGGGCGGCGCCTGCCGCAGGATGCCTTCGTGGAGGACCCGGGCCGCGGCGGCCACTGGGTTCATCCACTGGAACGCGTCGGCCCGCATCTGCATTGCCGCGCTCGCCTGCGCGGTGGGGTTGAATGCGGCCACCGCGGGCAGAAGCAGCCCGAGGTAGATCCCGAGACTCACGAGCATGCTGGTCTTGTTGGACTCGCATCGAATGCTGACGAGCATCCCGAGACCGGCGAAGGCGGGGGCCAGCAGGCTCCCCGTCACGAAGCCCTCGCGTAGCGCCTGCCAGACCAGCGGGTCACCGCGGGACAGCACCAGCACGTAGGGGACGGCCAGCGCCGCGGCCACGGGCCATGGGGACACGGCGGCGAGAAACTTGCCGAGCACGATCTGCCCGCGGTGAGCCGGCGCCAGCAGGAGTCCCTCGAGGGTGGCGCGTTCCCGCTCGCCGCTCACGCTGTCGGCGCCGATGATCAAGCAAATGCCGACGCCCGCGGCGACCGAATCCTTGACGATCTCCAACATCATCTCGTTCAACGGCAGCAGGCTCAGCTCGTAGTTGTAGGAGAAGAGGAACGTGAGGATGGCCAGCAGGGCGCAGTACACGAGGATCAGATACAGGGCCTTCCCGCCGACCCACAGATCACGCAGCTCCCGGCCGCACACGACCCGCCAAGCGGGCGTCGCCGCTCCTGGCGTCGCCGTGCGAGGACCGGTCTGCCGCCGGGACACGATCACTTGATGCCTTCCGCGGTCAGGTGAAGGAACACGTCCTGCAAGCGGCCCCCCGCGGGCTCGAAGCTCAGGATCGGCACGCCCGCGTGGATCAGGGCATCGAGCAACGTGTTGTTGACCTGGTGGTCGGAGGGCGTGCCGCCGTTCTTCACCTCGACCCGCAGCCAGCCGGGCGTCGCCTGGGATGTCGTGACATTCATAACGCCCGGGGCCGCCGCCAACGCCCGCTCCGAATCCGCGACCGAGGATTCCGGTACCTGAATGCGGATGGCGTTGCGCGCCACGCCGCCGATGATCTCCGCGACAGAGCCCGTGGCGACGACCTCGCCCGCACTGAGGATCACGACGTCGTCGCACACCCCTTCGACCTCCGTCAGGAGGTGGCTGCACAGGATCACCCCCGCGCCTCGCTCCCGGGCGATCCCCCGCACCAGCCCCAGCAGCTCCTGCTGGCCGCGCGGATCCAGGCCGATTGTCGGTTCGTCGAGGAACACCACCACCGGATCGTTGACCAAGGCCCGCGCGATGCCGAGTCGCTGCCGCATGCCGTGGCTGTAGGTGCCGACCAGCGACCTGGCCCGCCGTTCCAGGCCGACCTCCGCCAGCAGCGCCATGCCATATTCCTTCGCGTCGCGCGCGCTGCGGCCGTAGAGCTGACCGAAGTAGATCAGGTACTCGATCCCGGTCATCTGTTTGGGGAGCCCAAAGCTCTCCGGCAGCACCCCGATCCTGCGGCGGATCTCGTCGGGACGCTCGTGCCCGATGCCATCCACCGTGAAGCGGCCGCCATCGGGCTCCATGATCGTCGTGAGAATGCGGATCGACGTCGTCTTCCCAGCGCCGTTGGGGCCGAGAAAGCCAAGCATGCGTCCGGCTCTCAGGACGAAGGTCAATCCGCGCAGCGCCTGCCTGGGCCCGTACTGCTTGCGCAGATCTTCGGCTACCAACACCTCACGCGTGTCCGAGGCCCGGGAGTCCGTACGTTGCTCCATGGTGGTCACCCCTCCGTGATGGATCACGCGCGCCCCGCTGCACCGGCAGGCGTGTCAGGCTCGAGTGCGAGGTCGCGTTCACGGCTCGCCCCAAACCGCAGGTACAGCGCAGGTACGACGTGGAGATTGAAGACAATTGCGGTGACGAGCCCCCCGAGAATGACCACCGCGATGGGATGCACGATCTCGAGCCCGGCGATGTCGCCGAGCACCACCAGGGGCAGCATCGCCGCCGCCGTGGTCACGGAGGTCACGAGCATCGGCGCGAACCGCTCCCGCGTCCCGCGCAGCACGAGCGCGGGCCCGAACGGCTCGCCTTCCTGCTCCTCGAGATGCTGGTAATGCCGGATCAGCATGATGCCGTGGCGCACGGCAATGGCGAGCACGCCGAGGAACCCCATGAGCGTGCCGAGCGAGATGACGCCGCCATCGAGCAGCGCGCCGACGACGCCGCCGGCCAGGGCGACGGGAAGGGCCAGCAAGAACAGTGATGCGAGGCGCCAGCTCCGGAACGCGGCCTGGAGGAGCAGCAGGATCCCGATCGCGACCGCGAGCGCGAAGCTGAGCATGCGTTCATCGGCCGCCTCGCGCTCCGCGGACTCGCCCAGCACCGCCGGGTAGTACTCGACGGGGAACTCCATCTCGTCGAGGCGATTCTCCGCGGCTTCCACAACGGAGGCGAGATCGCGCCCGCGTACGTCGGCGACGACGTCGATGCGATTCTGCAGCGCTTCGTGGTAGATCACGGTCGGGGTCGGCGCGATCCGTACGTCGGCCACCTCACCCAGGCGCACGTGACCGCCGCGCGGGGTGTCGATCAGGAGATCGCGGATGTCGGTTAGGCTGTTGCGAGTCTCCGGCGTGCCCCACACCACGACGTCGTACACCTTCTGCGTCTCGAACAGGAACCCCACGTTGAGGCCCGCGAGCATGGTGGCCGCGGCCCGTCGCACGTCGCCCGGCTTGAGCTCATACGGCTCGGCCGCTGCGAGGTTGACCTGGATCTGCACCTGCGGCTGTTCCACGTACCCGTCCACCCGCACGTCCACCAGGCCATCGATTTCCGCCAGCGCCTGTCGCACTTCTTCGGCCTTGGCGCGGAGCACATCCCGCTTCTTGCCGAACACGCGCACGACGACCGATTGGCTCGCCCCAGCCAGGGCCTGTCGGATTTCGTCGGTGAGATAGCTCTGCACGCTGTGCGCGAGCCCCGCATAGCCGTCCACCGCCTCCTGGATCGCGCCCACCGTCACGTCGTAATCGGCCTGGGGATCGATGTTGACCCACACCTGGCTGGCGTTCACATCCACCACCTGATCGCCCGTCACGGCGCGTCCCACATGCACGAACGCGCCGCGGACTCCCGGAATGGACCGCAGCTCCCGGCTCGCCTGCGTCATCATCCGGGCCATCTCCGGATGCGACGTGCCGGGTGCACCCACCCAGTCGATCCGCAGGTAGCTCTCCTTGAACGAGGGCAGCAGCGACGACCCGAGCCAGGGCCACACCGCGACACCGGCTGCCACGATGACACCGGCCGTGAGCAGCGCGATGCGCGGTGCGGTGATGGTCCGCGCCAGGAACTGGGCGTACCGGTGCTGCAGCCAGCGAACCACCGGCGCCGCGCGCCGGTCGAGCGCCGTGTCACGCAACAGCAGCAGCCCGAGCGCCGGAGTGAGGGTCAGCGCGATCGCCATCGACGCCAGCAACGCGAGGGCGTACGCCAGGGCGAGCGGCCCGAAGAAGGCGCCGGCCAGCCCCTCCATCAAGAAGACGGGCAGGACCGCGAGCAGGAGGATGAGTGTGGCGTAGAGCATGGGCCCGCGGATCTCGAGGGCCGCGTCGCGGATGAGCATGGTCCAGGACTCGTCCGTCCCCTTGTCGCGACGGAGCCGCAGCCGCCGCAGGACGGCATAGGCGCCGAGGCTGGCGTCGTCGACCACCACGCCGAGGGCGATCATGAGTCCCGCGAGCACCATCGTGTTGAGCGTGCCGCCCGCGAGCCCCACCAGCGCCGCCGCGGCCACGAGAGCCAGCGGCAGCACGACCAGACTGATCAATACCGCACGCCAGTTGTACAGCAGGGCACCGAGAATCAGGACGGCGAGCACGATGGCGACGATCAGCGCCTTCGTGAGATTGCCGAACGCCATCTCGATGAAGCTCGCCGACCGGAAGACGGAGGCATCCAGCTCCACGCCGGGCAGGCCGGGCCGCAGCTCGGCGAGCGCTGCCTCCACCCGCCGAGTCACATCCAGGGTGTTCGCCCCGGGAAGCTTTTCCACGACGAGCAGCAGGCCGGGACCGTCGGTGAGGAGCGCGTCCCCGATGAGCGGCGGGTGCCCTTCCACCACCGTGGCGACGTCACCGAGACGCAGTGACGCGCCCTCGATCATCACTTGTGCCAGGTCCGCCGGCGCGGAGATGGGCAACACGTGCCGCACCTCGAGCCGCTGATTCGGGCCGTCGATCCACCCTCCGGCACCCGGGTGCGATGCTTCGAGGAAGGTCAGCGGGGAGATCCACAACGCGTTCCCCGTGGTCTGGATGATCTGGCTCTGGGTCACGCCGCGCGCGCGCAGCCGCTGCGGATCGATTTGCACCTGCAGCTGCCGATCCCGGTCGCCCCATACGGCCACATTGGCCACGCCCGGCACGCCCAGCAGCCTGGGCTTGATCGTCCACCGCGCCAGCACGGACAGATCGATCAGCGACACCCGTTTCGACGACAGTCCGACCATCGCGACCCGGCTCGTCGCCGAGAGCGGTTGGATCATGACGGGCGCCTTGGACGCGTTGGGCAACGCATACGCCCCCGTGAGGCGCTCCTGGACCATCTGCCGGGCCCGCATCAGGTCGGTACCCCGCCGGAAGATCATGATGACGGACGACAGGCCGGGCACCGAGCGGGAGCGCATGGTTTGCAGCCACGGCACGCCCGCGAGCAGCTCCTCCACGTTCAGCGTGACGAGGTCCTCCACCTCTTGCGCCGAAAGTCCGAGCGCTTCGGTCTGAATCTCGACATACGGTGGCGCGAACTCCGGCAGGACATCGACCGGCATGTCCCGCACCTTGCCGACGCCGACGACCATGAGCACCGCGGCGCCGGCGATGAGCAGGACCCGAAGCCTCAGGCTCGATTCGACGATGCGACGCATCATGGCTGGGCCCCCCGCTCCGCCGGTGGTGTGTGCGCGTACACGGCCTTGCTGCGCTGATAGGCGCTCTTCTCCAGCTCGAGCGCCTTGGCGCGCGCCTCGGCCAGTGCCGTTGCGTCGAGACGCTCGACCTTGGCGAGCGCCAAGGTTTCCTTGGTTTTGTCGCCGGCACCGCGCCAGCCGACGCGCACGTTGCCCACGCCGCGCGCGTAGTACTTGAGCTGCTGGGCATCGGCCTCCTGGGCGCTCGTCTCGGCGATCACCAGCACATCTTCGTAGCAGCCCACGGGGACGCACGTCTTCTGCCCCATCTGGTCCACCTGCCCCCGATCGGTCCAGCCGACGGCGGGCCCCCACCCCTGCGCATAGCTCGGCGTACCGAGCTTCGGCTCGGCCGGCATCTCGATCCCTGCTCTGGCCTCTTCCAGCCCATGGATCCAGGGTGACGCGGCGACGAACTTGCCGTCCTCGTATTCCTCGGGATACTCACCCATACGCCACACGGCACCGGTCTTGTCCTGCGCAAAGAAGGCGAGCTCCGCTTCCACCAGCTCGCCATCGCTGTAGTCCAAGTCCCAGGTCACCACGGCCTGAACGCCGCCGATCAGCTTGGTCAGATCGGTCACATGGATCACAATGCGATGGGGAACGGCCGTGCCGTCGTCCTCGATCGTGGTCCCCTCGTACACGAACCGCGTTCCCGGCTTCAGGGGCATCCATGCGTTCTCGATCAGGGTCGACCGCTCGAAGCCGCTGGCGTCGAAGGCTTCGGGCATCTGCTCGGGGATCTTCCCCTCGGCCTTGCGCTCCTGCGCCCCGGCGCAGCCCTGGACCGGTCCGGACACGATCAGCACGGCGCCGATCGCCCGCGCGAGGGCTCGACCCTGCCTGCCTGATTCCACGACTCGACGCGTCATCATAGGTCTCCGTGCCCGCTACAGGCGGTAGGCGTACTGCACCTTTACCAGCAGCTGGTTCGAGTCGAACGTGAAGCGATCGGTGACCGATCGCAGCATGTTGTGATTGAACACGACGAACAGATCGCCGAGTGGATTGAAGGTCCAGCGCAAGCGCGTGTTCGTCCCTAACGAGCGACTTTCGTTGTCGTACTGCAGAAAGCTGCTGACCTGCAGGTCGGCGGAGGGTTTGACCTCGGCCCGCGCGCCGTACAAGTACTGCGTGAACGCGCCGCCCGGCAGATCGCCGTGGTTGCGCTCGCCGCTCAGCTCCACCGCGAAGCTGGACCACGGTTTGAGCGCCACGGTCCCCTCGATTTTCTTCAGATGACCGTCGTAGAACCGGCCGAACTCGTAGGTCAGCGCTCCGCTCACCTTCCGCTTCTGTGCCAACCCGCCCCGCACGCTGTAGCGGGTCCACTCGTAGGAGCCCGCCGGAATGGTCACCGTCGTGACCGGGCTCTCGAACACGGTGAAGTCTTCCGGCGGTCTGTCGCCTTGGGGCAGAATCTTGAACGTGATCCGATCGCCGCTTTCCAGCTGCCAGTCGAACGGGTTGATCTTACCCTCGTAGCTCTCCCACCGGTTGCCCAGGTCGGTGTAGACCGCGACACCCAGTTCGTGGAACATCTGACGTACCAGGCCCCACGACGGCCGCGGGTTGTAGTCGATGCCTCCTTCCCACAGGCGCACCCCCGTGCGGGGCGCGAAGCCGAGGGACGGTTCGACTCCTTCGCCGATAGTGATGGAGGTCAGGCCGACGCCCACCAGGTCGTTCGGGTAATCGATCCTCAACCCGTAGGCGTTCCGGTCACCGTTCAGGTCGGCACGATTGTTTCGCAGCCCCCATACGCCGACGAGCAGGTTCTTGTCGCCGAGAAATCCCGACGTGCGGTACGTCGCGTCGACGCCGGCCAACCAGCTGCCGCTGCGCCCCAGCGGGTCGCCGAAGGTCGCGATCATCCCGATCGCCGATTCGTCGAGCACGTTGT
>Ga0075424_100000889_pt1 | contig 24881 bp, 23 predicted proteins | sample SoiMethybrSBSTD3_FD_75301 | JGI IMG/M metagenome (GOLD analysis project Ga0075424, IMG submission 75301) | Bulk soil microbial communities from a Populus tree surrounding site in Tennessee, USA - Soil MetaG P. TD hybrid SBSTD3 | ecosystem: Environmental > Terrestrial > Soil > Tree plantation... | reverse complement strand
GCCTTTCAAGCCGCAATCCACCCTCTGTCATCCCGACCGCAGAACTCCGGCACGCATCAGCGTGCCGCAGTCAGGATTGGACCTTGTGTTCCCCTCCGATCTAACAACCTCTTCAGCCCGTGAGCGACAGGAGCGGCGGCGTGGAAAGCTGGAGCGGCTGGCGTCCCCGCGTTCCCGCTTTGCACTAACCCTCCAACCGTCACCTCCGGCGCGCATCGGCGCACAGGCGTATGGAGCAAACTCTGAGCCCGCAAGAATTTTCAGTTTTCATCCTGAAGGCATACAATTTCGCCAATTCTGCGTCTTGGGGTGCCACCGTGCGATTCGCAACATCTCTGTCCTTCTTAATAGCAGCCCTGCTTTTAGCCCACCCGCTCCCAAGCCAAACCGTCAACATGGAGCGTCCGACCGAAATCAACGCTCAACATCACCGCTCCTCCGAAGAGATTCGAGAGCGCCTGAGCGCCTCTCGGGTTCAGCAGGACGTCAAAGAGCTTGGCGAACTTTGCGCCGCCGTTACGACAGACATGGAGAGCCTAAAGCAAGGACTGTTGCCCAAAGATGCTGGGGAAAGATTGAAGCGCATGGAAAAACTCTCCAAACGTATGCGCGATAATTTGACACGCGCCTCGACGGAGAATTGATAAGGCCTAACTCTCCTTGATTGCACTGAATCCTGGAATTCGTCGTTTCTTAGCCGCCCTCGATGTTGAGCTCCAAATATCTAACTTGCCTATCAGCAGCGACTGGCAAACACTGCAAATCATGAAGAGTATTCGTGTAAAGGCTTGTTTACAACAACGACAAGACCTGAGTCCACGGTGAGAATATAGCGCCCCTGGTGCTTTCTCAGAAGTTGCTCCCGAGCAATGTGCTAAGCCTGGACGGTGTTTATACTCGCCTGTAGCACTCGCACTAGAATTCTCCGCGCTCACGAGTAATCGCTGTTGTAATTGGTCGTAGAAGGAAAGAGCCTGGTTTCGATATCTACCCCATAGACTGTCGTGCTCGACTCGGGAAGGTACGACGAAGAAATGAGAAGTACGCCCAAACAGCTAGATTCAACCGAGACAACTCCGCACTCTCGCCGAGTCACGATCGTCCTGGTGTGTCTCGTTGCCGTTCTGTCCTACTTCGCGCCCCGACTCCAAAGCGCTCTCATGAGGAATCTGCAGGGGGCATGGCCCCTTTGGCCAGGTTGCGCAATTTTAGCGGCGCTCTTGATGCTGGTACGCACACGAATTTGGCCGGCACTCATCCTCGTTTCCTTCGCAGGTTTTATTCTCTTTGATCTGCACGTAGGGGTGCCGCTTGCTTCAATTGTGTGGTTCATCTGCGCCGACACGATCCAAGTCCTCATCGCGGCAATTGGCGTTCGATATAGCCTTGGCCGCGCACCTCGCCTGAAGAACGTAAATTCGTTGGCTAAGTACGGATTTTTTGCGGTTTTCCTCGCGCCATTCGTCGCAGCATTTGTCAGCGCCCAAGGCATTCCAGGGAACTATTGGACGAGTTGGAGGGTCAGCTTCTTTTCCGAGGTGCTCGCTTTCATCACTCTGACGCCCGCGATTCTAAGTTGGTTTGGTGAAGGGCCGGCATGGCTGCAAGAGCCACGTGCCCATCATTTTGAATTCGCTGCTCTAACGGTGATGACAGTTCTTTTCGGGTATTTCGCCTTCGCCGCTCATGCGATGAGCAACTCTCCGGCACTGCTTTATTCGCTGGTCCCATTTCTGCTGTGGTCCGGGTTGCGTTTCGGATCGATTGGGATTACCAGCTCGATGATCGTCATTTCTTTCTTGTCAGTTTGGGGTCTTGTTCAGGGACGAGGCCCCTTTATGGCATTGGGACCAGAGAACGGCATGTTGGCCCTGCAGCTATTCCTGATTTCAGCTGCATTACCTTTCCTGATCCTCACTGCTGTTGTTGAGGATCGCAAGCTTGCCGGGGAACAGCTTGCAAGCCTGAGCGGCAAATTGATTGAAGCGCAAGAAGAAGAGCGTAAGCGCATAGCCCGGGATGTCCATGACGACTACAGTCAGCGCTTGGCGATGCTGGCAATTGATGTCGAAAAGCTGGGGGAAGAATTGAGCGATTCTTCACAAGAAACAAAACAACAACTTCAGGACTTCTTCGAACGCATTAGCGAGCTGGGCGCTGACATGCATTCTCTGTCACACCAACTACATTCCTCCACGCTTGAAAGCCTGGGCTTGGTTGCCGGTGTCAACGCTTTTTGCGAGGAGTTTGAGGTAACAGAGCACATTCAAGTGGAATTTGCACACGAGAATGTTCCCCGTAACCTTCCCAATGACGTCGCGCTTTGCCTTTTTCGTGTCGTCCAGGAAGGGCTTCGAAATGTCAAACGCCACAGTGACGCCGAAAACGCGAATGTCCATATTGAATGGTCTGACGGGAAACTTCATGTGACAGTTTCTGACCGCGGCAAGGGCTTTGACGCGGAATCTCCGGTGGGCGGCGGTATCGGAATCTGGAGTATGCAGGAGCGCTTGCGACTCATGGGCGGACGGCTTCACATTCAGTCCCACCTGACGAGGGGTACTACCGTCGACGCCTGGTTGCCTCTCAAGACCGAATCGAACCAGCCACAGTAAACAACAAGCCTGTAGGAATCTTTGTGTTTCGAGCATTTTCATGCCAGGGCTTGGTCACCAGATAGTGGATCTCTTATCCGAGGTTAGCAGCCAAAAGTGCTGCTTTTTGGAAAGTAAATGTCCAATAGAATCAATAAGCTCTGTAGTAATCACCCCAGGTGACCGACGTACATTGCAGCCGCTACTTTCTCGTTCTAAGTTCCTCACAGCATGAACCGTAAACATCTCACTCCCCACTCGATACCTGCCACGCTCCTTACAAGTACTACCCGCAGTCAGGTTTCCAGGCGAAGAAGTAACCGAATGTTTCTCAATGCAACGGTAGGAATTTCGGGCGAAGATCGTCTGAAGTGTTCCTTTACCATGCCGGCAAAAGCCATCGGATTGAACAAGCACGGAGCTGCACTTCAGATTAGTCGCGACCTGGTGGTTGGCTCCGTCATCACGCTTCGGAATCAACGCGGTGTTCAGGTCTCCGCGCGCATTGTCTCGCAGCTCAGCGCCACGAAGGGAATCTCCACCTACGGAATCGAGTTTGTTGACGAGGAGAAGGCTGGCAACTTCTGGGGCATCTCATTTCCTTCAAACACAGACGAACGCGTCGTCTCCCGTTCTTTCGCACCCCAACTCTCAACCTCGCCCACAAGACGGGAAGGCTAATATCCGGTTAAGCGTTGTTCGGGATCCGAACCAGCCCCAAAGCCCAACGTCTGGCACTTGGAAAATCGCTAAGTCACACGTCGACGACCGTTTTGAATTGTAGACTTGTCCACTAAAATCCCTACCACTCTTGATAAAGTTCTTTCGAGTGCGTACTAGGAGGCCGTCATGCTCCGAGAGCGGGCTTTAAAAATCGTATTGGTTCTAGTGGGATTGTTGTTTTCCGCTGCCGTCGATCCTGCCATCGGCGGTTTAAGGGATCCCGCGAATTCGGACACGGGCGACACGATGATGATGGGTATCTACTTCGCACTTGGTATCTTCCTGCTCATCGCCGTGCGAAATCCGTCGGCGCACCGCAGCCTGATCGCTTTCGCTGCCTGGTCAAGCTTCGCTCACGCGCTGGTGATGTCAGTTCTCGGATTGGAAATTCCCAGCGAACGTTCAGGGTTTCTTGTCGGGTCCGCCGTGCTGGTTGTGATTGGTATCGTCCTCATCGCACTGGCTCCCCGAAAGCGGCCAGAACAACAGCTAGCCGTACCTGTTGCCTGACTTTCGGAGAAGTCAGCTCAGTTATGAGGGCCCAACAAGTTCTAAGCAAACTGCGATTAAATCTGGCTTCGCAGGAGGCGGCCTCCAGGCCGCACGTTTGTGCTCCAGGAACATTGCGCCCTTACCCGCTGAGGGACGGCTATTCCCGATCAGTGTTTCCGTACCCGCCGGAGTGATGCCCCGCGAGAGAAGACAGCTGTCCTCTAGAAACAACGGAAGGGTAGTCTGCAAGGTTGGTTGGTGGCGAGTCTGCCGAAGGATGCCTGCGTAAGACAGGACCTTTGGTTGGTTCGTCGCCCGGACGATGGCGTCGAAGAATAGGGCGGTTTGCCCAGGCGAGTTTGGCCTTCACTTCCTGGAACTCGCTGGTATCGACCACGTAATCATTTCGATCTGGGAGGAGCGTAGAAATCTCGCTCTGCAGTTTTTGAATGCGTTCCTCGGTCGGTGGATAATTCGAAAATACGTGCGCAATCCGATCACGCAGCGGCACCTTCGTAACTATTGGCAGGGCCTTCTCCACTCGGGCGCGGATCTGCAGGTCTCGGCTGCGCAACCTTTCCAATGCCGCGACAAACGCCTGAGGGTCATAACCGGCAGCATACTGGTATTCCACTCCGAGCAAGTCGGCTTCGATTTCTGTATCGCGGCTGAACTTCTTTAACGTTAAGGGAGCAATCTCTCGCGTTGCAAGGTTAGCCGGTCCGCTGAGAAAAGTGAGCGGAATCGAAATAAGGTTCCAAGCATACCTTCGAGTGGCGAATCGAGTCGCATGTCGCGCGGCCACGTGAGCAATCTCGTGCGCCATCAGACCAGCCAGCTCCGCCTCGCTGTCGACCTCCAAAATCACTCCCTTGTCGACATAGAGGAAGCCACCCGGCAAGGCAAAAATCCGGAGATCCGGCGAGTCGATGACCTTGATAGTAAAAGGTACCTCGGCGTCAGAGTTGCGGACGATTTTCTGGGCGAGCCGACGAATGTATTCATTGATATCGCGATCAGTTACGAACTTCGCGCCACGATCAATTGCCGAGGCCAGTCCCTCTCCCAGGGCGTGCTCCTTCGCCTGCGAGTAAACATTCACCCCGTGGCCCACGCCCCGCTGTCCAATCTGGTTAACGTCGTACTTATCAGATTTCTCCGTTTTCTCTTTCGGAGTGGGGACGTTCGCTGACGTCGGCGATGCGGAACTCGAAAGATCCTTGCCGTCCGACGCGCCAGAGCCTCGATCATCCGAAGCCCCCACGCATTGTGCGCAAACCAGGAGACTTCCCGCACAAATTCCTACACATGCGTAATACCCAAGTGGAGAAGAGAAGTGATTCATCGGTGAACCGCCCAGAAGTTGCGCGCCACTATACACCCGGCGGGCAGTCTCACGCACTGTCATTTTGGGCAGGGGGGGACTGGAAGTTGTTTTCGATACAAGGTGCCCCCAGGTTCGCGTCCGTTCTGTGGACGCGAACCTGGGATTTGCCGGATAACTCTCCTAACCCTCAAAACGGACAGTAGGGCCCGGGAGCCGGCGCGTCCCGGCAATCCATGGCGCGCCAGCTGGCCGATATGATTCGCATCCAACAGTTGAATGCGATGCTCCCGCAGCAACAACAGAATGCAGCGGCCGTTCAGGATCTCGCAGCACAGAAGGAGTTGTTCAACAACTCCATGCGGACCACCACCCTGCAGAAGGGCATGATTGTGAGCACCCAGGACACCATCAACTTGATGCATGTCTACAGCGGGCACTAAGCTGAAGGCCGCGTATCTCTATGCGGCGTCTTCTGCTGGTTGCATCGGCTCTTGTTCTCGGAGTAGTAGCTTGGGGCGGAACGCGAGCGCGTTCCGCCTCGCACTCTGCACCTACCTTCTATCGCGACGTCCTTCCCATCCTTCAACAGCACTGCCAGCAATGCCATCGCCCGGGCCAGATTGCACCCGGCCCGCTCCTAACCTACGAGCAAGCAAAAGCTTCCGCACGGCGGATTCGTGACGATGTGAGTTCCCGCCGCATGCCGCCCTGGTTTGCCGACTCATGCTGCGGCCACTTTTCTGACGATCCGTCGCTTACCCCGCAGCAAATTACCACCGTCTCCGACTGGGTTGACGCCCACATGCCCGCGGGCGATCCACACCAGGCGCCTCCGCCGCCGCATTGGGTCGAGGGATGGGACATCGCACAGCCTGACCGGATCATTCCGATGCCGAAGCCGGTGGCGATCCCTGCTGATGGCGACATCGAATACACCTACGAAATTGTGCCCACCTATTTCGCCGAGGACCAGTGGATCCAGATGTCCGAGATCCGCCCGACTCGCCGCCAGAACGTTCATCACGCCGTGGTCTACATTCGTCCGCCAGACTCAAAGTGGCTGCGCGGTGCTCCCGTTGGCGTGCCATTCACTGCATCAAGCCTGAACGATCCCGCGCTGAAACATCAGGCTCACGAGACCGATAGCGACATGCTTCTTGTATACGCGCCCGGAAGTTCGCCCGACCGATGGCCCGATGGCATGGCGAAATTCATCCCTGCGCATTCCGATCTCGTCTTCCAGATGCACTACACCACGAACGGCGAGTCCGCAACTGATCGGACAAGCGTCGGATTAGTTTTCGCCAAACGTCCGCCCGCGCAGCGGGTGCTCACTCTGCAACTCGCCAATGATCACGATCCAATTCCCATTCCACCCAACGCCGATAACTATCGCGTGGAAGTGCATGGCACGTTTCCCAACGATGCCATGCTGCTGAGCTTCTTTCCGCACATGCACCTTCGTGGCAAGCGCTTCGAGTACGACCTGGTGCATGCCGATCACACGATCGAAACATTGCTGCGCGTGAACTACGACTTCTACTGGCAACTGAGCTATCGATTGGCCGAGCCTCGCCTCATCAAGGCTGGAACCGAATTGCGCGCCATCGCCTGGTACGACAACTCCCCTGCCAATCCCCACAACCCCGACCCGGATAGCCCCGTCACCTGGGGCGACCAGACATACAACGAAATGATGGTGGGTTTCTTTGACGTGGCCGTGCCAGCCGGAGTAGATAAGTGGAGATTTTTCACACGTCATACCTCTACCCCAAACTGAAAACCAACGTGTGACGAATCATCCCAAGACCTAACACCCAAGACCTAACACCCAAGACCTAACACCTGACACCTGATTTTCAAGATTCGATACTCACCCCGCCCTTTCTCGGATATACTTGGCAGCCGCGAAAGCTGGTTCCTCCGTCCGTGCTCTTCGTCTTGGGGCTTGTCTGTGACGTCATCTCCGATCCTCCGATTGATGCTCGGCTGCGCCGCGTGCAACCTTCTGCGAAATATATTGTTTGCCATGTTTTGTTTGAGCTTTACTTCAATAGCCACTTCCCAGACCGCCAACCCGGTGCCGGCAACTCCTCCACCGTCCCACCCAGCCCAGGAAATCAGCTCCCGCGATGAGCTGGCGACCTTCAAGGTTAAGGTGAACCTGGTGCTCGTGCGCGTGGTTGTGCGCGATGCCGGCGGTCGTGCCGTCGGTAATCTGAAGCAGGAAGATTTCGAATTATTCGACAATCGCAAGCCGCAGGTCATCAAGCAATTCGCGATGGAGCAGCCCGGATCGCAGGCCGCCGCTCAGCGCTCGCAACAGAAACAAAGCGACGATTCCGACGATGACCAGCCGCCGGCTCCCATTGCCCCCGAGCACTACGTCGCCTACGTGTTTGATGACGTGCATCTCGACTACGGCGATCTCGCCCGAGTGCGCGATGCTGCCGACCGTCACATGGCGACACTGACTCCAACGGACCGGGCAGCGATCTTCACCACCTCCGGGCAGAACAATCTGGAATTCACCGATGACCGCACTCTCCTCCATGACGATCTGCTCAAGCTGCAGCCTCGTCCGGTCTCACGCGGAGGGAACTCGGGTTGTCCGGATATCAGTTACTACACGGCCGACCTGATCCAAAACAGGCGCGATCCAACTGCCCTCGAACTCGCAATCCAGGATGCGCTTGCCTGTGCCTACAACCGCGACCCAACCATGCGCGCTGCGGCGCAGACACTCGCAGAGTCCACCGCGGCCGGGGTGTTGAGCCAAAATGAACATGAGAGCCGCCTGTCGTTAAGCGTGATGCGAGACGTAATTCGAGCCGTCGCCGCCATGCCCGGGCAGAGAAGCATTCTCTTTCTGTCGCCCGGTTTCCTCGTTCCCCAAATGGAGTCTGAGTATATCGACCTGGTCGATCGTGCTCTCCGCACGCAGGTGGTTGTCGGTACGATGAACGCCCGTGGACTATATTCGGTCCAGCCGCTGGGCGATATCAGCAGTCCAGGGCCAGCCAATGAGTTCTCGGCGACCAGCCGTTCCCAGTACGCAAATCAGAGCGCATTTGAAGAAGAAATGATTCTTCGTGATCTGGCTTTCGGTACGGGCGGTTCATTCTTTCACAATAATAATGACCTCGACGCCGGCTTCCGTTACATCGCCGCTACACCCGAGTATTGGTACGTGCTGGGATTCTCTCCCCAGAACCTGAAGCTCGACGGCCGCTTCCACGACCTCAAGGTCACAGTGAAGAATGGACAAAAACTCACCATCCTCAGCCGCAAGGGCTACTACGCCCCCAAGCACATTGCCGACCCGGCCGAGGAAGCGAAGCGGGAAATTGAAGACGCGCTCTTCTCTCAAGAGGAGATGCACGATCTCCCCATCGATCTGCGCACCCAATTCTTCAAACCCAGCGACATGGATGCAAAGCTCGCCGTGCTGGTCCATGTCGACGTGAAGAAGATGCACTTTCAGAAAGCCGAAGGACGCAACCTGAACAATCTCACCATCGTTTCCGGTTTGTTCGACCGAAACGGCAAGTTCATCACCGGAAATCAAAAAGTCGTGGATATGCATTTAAAGGACGAGACACTGGCCAACAGGCTGGGTTCGGGAATCACGGTGAAGTCTAGCTTTGATGTGAAACCGGGTAGCTATCTCGTCCGGTTGGTGGTACGCGACGCCGAGGGGCAATTGTCCGCCGCCAACGGCGCCATCGAAATTCCGTAATTGCGAGGTGGAAACTCATGTCACGCCGCGTGATGCTCTCGATAGCTGCGGTCCTTGTGGTCGCTCTCTCCATCACCGTGAAGATAGTGATTCCCGTTACCTTCGCGCAGCAACCCCAACCTGTTTCCACTACCGAAGGCAGCACGCCCCTCATCAAGGCGGAGACACGCCTGGTTCTGGTCGACACCATCGTGACCGACAAGAAGGGAAACTACATCGGTGACCTCGTCCAGAAAGACTTCAAGGTTTACGAGGACGACAAGGAGCAGCCCATCACCAGTTTCTCAGCTGAGGCCGGGCAGGGAACCGGCAAGCCCGACGAGAAGCACTACCTGGTGTTGTTCTTCGACAACTCCACCATGGACATGACCGATCAGGCACGCGCGCGCGACGCCGCGGCGAAGTTCATCGCTGCCAATGCGGGGCCTGACCGCCTGATAGCGATCGTTGATTTCACCGGCGCCGTACACATTGCCCAAAATTTCACGGCCGATGCCGATCGCTTGACGAAAATCGTCTCGCAGGCGAAATTCTCCGCGGTGAACCCCAACGCCGGCGTGCAAGTCGCTTCCTTGGGCATGCCGTCACTGTTCAATGCGGAAGCCGATTTCGGCGCCCGCAGCGTGCTGCTTGCATTACGCAGCATGGCGAAAAATCTCTCGAACATTCCCGGACGCAAGAGCCTGATCTTTCTCACAGCTGGTTTCCCGCTCACTCCCGAAATTCAATCCGAGCTCACAGCCGTTATCGATAGCTGCAACAAATCCAACGTTGCCGTCTATCCGATCGACGTTCGGGGACTCACCACGACCATGCTGCCCAGTGCATCCACTGGCGCCAGATTGTACCGCCACCAGCCCGCACGACGAACAGACGTGACTCAGGTGAGCAGTCGCTATGCTGAGACCAATACGCGACGGTTCCTCGGTGCACATCTGGTGCGCGTCCAGCGCACCGGAGGTAGCGGCGGAGCCCCGGGTGGAGGCGGCGGCCGACCCGGCGGCGGTGGAGCCGGGGGTGGCGGGGGCGTAGGCGGAGGCGGTGGCCGTCCAGGCGGCGGTGGAACCGGCAGCCCGAGTGCCGGCGGTGGCCGCCCGGGTGGCGGTGGAACGACGGGCGGGACTACGGGCGGAACGCGCGGTGGCGGAACCACCGGCGGTACCACGGGCGGAACGCGCGGGGGTGGAACCGGGGTTGGTCGTCCAACCGGAGGCGGCAACACCGGGTTCAGTCGCGCGCCCTATTTCAACAATCCCACGAACCAGCCTAGGCTGATCATTCCCCAGTTTCCGCCGAGCGCTTCCACCAACCAGCAGATCCTCTATCAACTGGCCGATGGCACGGGCGGCTTCGTTATTCTCAACAGCAATGATCTGTTGGCAGGCATGCAGAAAATCGCTCGCGAGCAGACGCAGTACTACATCCTGGGCTACACGCCGACTGTCTCTGCTGAAGGTAGTTGCCACACTTTGAAAGTCAAAGTCGACCGTGGAGGAACCATCGTCCGCTCGCGTAGCGGCTACTGCAACGTGCGTCCCATCGATTTCCTCGCAGGCAAGCCCATCGAGAAAGATCTCGAATCTCGCGTGAACGGTTCGCAGGTTGGCAACGTTGCGGCTTCAATGCTGCTTCCGTATTTCTACACTTCCCCCAACATCGCTCGCGTGAATCTCGCCATGGAGATTCCCGGAAACTCCGTCAAGTTTGATAAACAAAAAGGCAAGCAACACGCCGAAATCAATGTGCTGGGCGTTGCCTACAAACCCGATGGCTCCGTAGGCGCCCGCTTCAGTGACAAAGTGGAACTGGATCTCGAAGGGAAAAAGGAAATGCAGGAATTCCAGAAGACCAGCTTCCACTACGAGAACCAGTTCGACGTTGCTTCCGGCCAATACACCTTGAAGGTCGTGTTCAGTTCGAGCGGCGAAAGTTTCGGCAAACTCGAGGCCCCGCTGGTCATCGATTCCTATGACGGTAAGCAGTTCAGCCTCAGCGCAGTCGCTCTCAGTCACGACGTGCGCCGCGTCACCGACATGGCTAGTGGCCTCGACGACGTTCTGCTTGCCGATCGAACTCCCTTGGTCGTGCAGGGCATGCAGGTCGTGCCCACCGGCGGAAATCATTTCAGTAAGACTGACAACGCCGTGCTCTACCTGGAAATCTACGAACCGCTCATGACCACAAACGACGAGAAGAATCCCCTCAAGGTAGGCATCAGTTACGTCGTCGTGGATCGTAAGAGTGGCGAGAAGAAAATCGACAACTCCGGCCTCATCAATCTGCAAGACTCGGCCAAAGCCGGGAATCCCGTTATCCCGCTGGGGATGCGGATTCCCGTCGACAAGCTGTCGCCCGGTTCCTACCGCGCCGAAATCAAGGCCATGGATTCGGCTGGCAACACCACCAAGGAGCGCACCGCCGAATTTGAAATCGATTAGGGAAGTCCTGTTTAGTCTGGTACGAATCCTCGGACGAATGGGTAACCCACCCTACCCCCGCTCTTTGCGGGAGGGTGGGTTATCGCCAGAAGGTAGCGCCGGCATCTTGCCGGCTGTCCTGAGGGCGTCTCGCCCTCACCTGCCTTCGGTACATTATCGGGCAAATCCGGTACAGAGTCTGCCCAAGACGTTAAGGGCACGAGTTCACTCGTGCCGAAATGACGCTGACTCTAAGTTGGCGCTTCAGCGCCTGAGGTCAGCTTCTCTTGCTTGTTGCGAGTTTTTCCGCAGCCTGTTCAGTTATGCCGTCGAGGATCGAACGCGCTTAGTGCGAGCAGCCCGAATGTTAGCGAACACTTCGCGCGCTCTTTGCGGTTAAGCTTTTCTCCCCGCACTCTGCGAAATCACTCAGCGCCCTCTGCGGTCAGACGCTTCTATGTAGAGGAAAACGGACAATGCCGCAACACTCCCAGCGACTAAGCGTATTACTCCTTGTTCTCCTCACCCTCGGTGCAGGCGAGACGACAGCCCAGGATAACCTTGCCCCCGATCTGCGCACCCGAATCGAATCCGCCGTCTCAAAATTCATGTCAACCACCGCCGCCCCCGGCGTATCGGTCGCTGTCGTGTTCGACGGAAAACGCGCCTGGTCTGCCGGATTCGGTATGGCCGACCTCGAGAACAACGTGCCCGTCACCCCTGAAACACTTTTCCGCCTCGCCTCAGTCTCCAAGCCAATCACGGCCACCGCCGCGATGCACCTGTGGGAGCAAGGCAAGCTCGATCTGGACGCTCCCATCCAAAAATATTGCCCCGCGTTTCCACAGAAAGAATGGCCCATCTCCACGCGACAGTTGCTTGCTCATTTGGGCGGTATTCGTCACTACAAGGCGGACTCTCCCGACGACCTCGAGACCAACAACACTCGCCACTTCGACGATCCCATCACCGGCGGAATTCAGTTTTTTGCCAAGGACCCGCTGGTTGCCAAGCCAGGCACTGAATTCCACTACTCAACGCAAGGATTCACTCTGATCGGCTGCGCCATCGAAGGTGCTTCCGGCGAAAAGTACATCACCTACATCCGCGAAACCATCTTCCAGCCTGCCGCCATGACGCGTACGCAGTGGGACGACCGATTCGCCGTGATTCCTCACCGCACGCGTTTCTACTCCAAAACGAAATCGGGCGCCGTGCAAAACTCCGAATTCTTGGACGCCAGCTACAAGATTCCCGGCGGCGGCTGGCTATCGTCCGCAGATGACATGGCCAACTTCGAAGTCGCCATACTCGCCGACCGTCTTCTCAGTCGCAGAACACGGGATGCCATGTGGACCCCACAACGACCTTCCACTCCCCAAGTGAAGGACGAAGGCCACAGCAGTTACGCCTTGGGCTGGGGCACCGGAGATTCCGCGGGAGTTCCCGACGTTGGTCACGGCGGCGGACAGCAGGGAACCAGTACGTCGATTCTGCTCGCGCCCGAGCAGCGCGTGGGAGTAGTCGTCCTTGCAAATATGGATGGAGTGGATGCTTCGGCCCTCGCGGTCGACGTGCTAAAACTGCTGCTCGCTTCAAAAGGACCGCACAAGTAGAGAGCCGTCAAGTTGCCTTCAGGCGACCACTCTGATTACCTCTCGGATCGCGCCCTTCGCGCCCAGCCGAGCATCGGCCGGCAAATCGCCCGCGATCTGTTCCAGAACGACCGAACCATCTCGATCCAGCGTGGCGTGCATACTCTGCACACATGCGCCACACAGCCAGAAATATTCGATCTCTTTTCGGGAGTTCTCCGGCGCGATTCCCTCAGGCGATGCCGGCACTTCGATGAGGTAAATCTTTCCGCTACGAAAATACAGGAACGGACGGATACACAGAGGATTAGCGCACTTGGTGGTCATGACTGCTACTACCTCTTCGGGCTCGGCTCATCGGGAGGCGAAGCGATCCCCTTGCGCGGAAACCCGTACTGCTCGCAGACGCGGATGACAATTTCCATCAGCCGCTCTGGCTCGGCGGGAGCTTCTTCGGTCAATTCTTCCGTTCGTTCGGTGGCGTCGTTCATGCGTGTTGTCATTCGGTTCAGGCCGCGAGGCGGTTTCGGATCTTCGCCTTCACATCCGCGTGTTCCCATTTGCAAACCGCGTCGTCCTTGCGGTCTGTGGTTTCTCTTCGTGTGTGCATCAGAAAACGGAAGGCGTGCGGCTGGCGCGACACCAGTTCCTCGAACACGGCATGCGCGTCGATATCGGCAAGGTGTTCATCGACCAGAAGAAGGTCAAACTCATCTTTTTCCGAAAGCGCCAGCGCTTCCTGCCCGCTCCACGCCGTGGCCGTACTGTACGCCTCGCTCTCCAGTAAACGCTCGAGTTCGATCAAAACATCCTGGTCGTCATCCACAATCAGAATTTTGATAGGATTTCTGGCCATATTCACCTCCGGCAGGTCGCGGGCTGCATACGCTCCCGCGCGCAGCGTTTGAAGTGCGAAGAAAATGGACTCGGCCCCCAGGTCTTTGGGTGAACGGTATAAGAAACCGCGTTACACGTGGCGGGGGGGCGAGTCGCCTCATCTTCCGTCGGGGACGTACGGTCATCTGTGATGATTGTCACACCAGCGCCAAAAAAACCGGCGAGTCGAAATAGAAAACGCGCCGTAAGACCGCGCCCTGCCGATATGTTGGCAAACCAGCGCACGACGCGGTCCCAGTGCGGCATTCGGAGAGAAAGCGAGGCCCTCCCATGAGACCACATCGCGACGATCATCTGCCCGCCATGGCATACGGCAGCATGAGCCTGGAGCAAATCCAGGAAGGGGTCAGTGCCGAAGCCGTTAGCTACGCCGCCGGTCTGCTGGTTGAGGCGATTCGCAACTACGACTCGAAAGAGTTCAGTTCTGTTCGTCAAAAAATTACCCTCTCCGAAGCGCAAATGATCGCGGCCAATGTTATTGCCCACGCATCGGCGCGCCTGGACGACGCGACTATGCAGGACCAACTCGCCCGCGTGCGCAAGGCGATTCGCGAAGTGAAGCCCTGAGGTGAGCAGGGATCCAGCTCCGATTCAGGCCACTGGCCTCGTTGCAATAAAGGCGAAGATTTGGAGTGCTTTTAGATTTGGTTGCGGTCCAGGCCCCTGCGATACGAGAAACGAATCCCGTCAATCTGGTCAGCAACCGCGGGAGGTTTTGCGTGTGAAGCGCAGGAATGCAGTTTTCACCATCGGTCCCGCCTCGAAAATCGGGACCGAACGCTTTCCCATCTCGAAAGAGGTCTTTGAGAGAGGGATCCCAATAGGGGCGTGCCATCCGTCCACATCCTTACTGCTTGACTCGCGCCGCCGTCGTGCAAGCTGAGGCCCCCTGGCGAAGCAACTGCAATCGCCTTGCAAATGTATTGCAGGCAGCTTCGCCCTCTTTTCGTGCCTTGCTTGCCCGCGACCCGTTGGGGAAAGGGTAACAGGGAAACGTGCGAGTCGAGTGCCGCAACCCTAGTGCATCCAGGCCCATGAATTCAAGAGTTTTTTTCACACCTAATATCACTTGATATCCGGATATATCTTGTGATTCTTGTGATGTTCTCGGAAACTTTCTGTCTGGCAGGAAGTTAATCAAAGTCGAGCAAATGCCGAAAAAAGTTGCAGGAACCGTGCGAACCTGATCAGTACCGCCCCACGCTCCGGTTCGGCGAATTCAGCCGTGTCTTTTCCTGGTTGCTGATACGTCTCAGAATAGTATTCAGGACATAACCGCTCAGCGTGCGCCGCTCTCGCTCGGCTGCGTCTCGTATCTTCTCGGCTTCTTCCTTGCTGCAGCGGATCAGTAAGGCAGTGCGCTCAGGACTCATAGGCCAACCTCACCTCCCTGGCGATCAATCACCCGCCAACATGCTTGCCCTGAGTCTTTCCGTCAGCATACACCATCACAACGGGCATGACGCTTGTCACACCCGTCAAAGTACCATCTCCCCGAAAAACTGCCGACTCGAAGAATACGTCGCAGTCGCAGTGGAGGGACCTTGTATTCCGGCCCAATCGCCACGTCTCTATCACCCCGCCAAACCGCCGAATCCAAGAAAATGTCGCAGCTCTTAAACCAAACATCGACCGAGAACACAATTGAAACATCGACCCCGCCACACCTGTAGGAACACACTCGAAACATCGACCAGGAACACAATTGAAACGCTGACCCCGCTACACCTGTCATCCCGACCGGAGAATTCCGTCAGGCGCGCCGCCTGCCGGAATTCGCAGTGGAGGGCTACCTTGGCGCTTTAGCGCCTGAGGTGAGCTCTTCTTGGTCCGTGCGAGTTCGAAACATATTCGCCTCCAATCGCCGCAATTACTCCCAGGCACATGAATCCTCGGACAGCAACGAACATCAGTCATGGAAGAGTTTGGAAACTCCCACCTCCTCGCGGAGAATCATTGCGGACACTTCATGCGTATCAAGGGAATCGATCACGTCCAACTAGCCATGCCTCGCGGCCGAGAGGACGAAGCGCGGGCCTTCTACCAGGGCCTCCTCGGCATTCCGGAAGTTCAAAAGCCGTCGAATCTCGCGAAACGAGGCGGCTGTTGGTTCGTCCGTGACACTCTCCGAGTTCATCTGGGTGTTGAAGATGATTTCCGCCCGGCTCGCAAAGCGCATCCGGCGTTCTTGGTCGAGGATCTATCTGGAATAAAAAAGCGGCTCGAGGCAGCCGGCTTCAAGCCGCGAACCGATGAACCTCTCGAAGGCTACAACAGGATCTACGTCGACGATCCCTTCGGCAACCGAATCGAACTGCTGGAGCCGCTCTGACTCACTCCCAGCAATCCCTTCCCTTGACTTCACTCTCGTCGGGCCAACATAATAAAAGGTTCGCACCATACATCTGAACTCATAAGGAGCAGTCACCGTGGCGACAGCCAGTCCTGCGGCTCCCGTCGTCCTTAAACCTGGAGTCGCGCCATTACGGGCCGGGCGGGGTATCTCATTCTTTCTGCGTCGCCTGCACTCGCTCACCGGCATCATCCCGGTTGGGGCATTTCTCTTCGAGCACATCCTGATTTCGAATGCCGCCGCCATCGGAGGCCCCACGGCCTATGCGAGGCAGGTGCGTTTCTTGGCCAGTCTGCCATTAGTACCCGCACTGGAACTGTTCGGAATTTGGCTCCCCATCGCTTTCCACGGCTTGTACGGCTTCTACATCTGGTATCGCGGCGAAACTAGCATCGCCGACTACCCCTGGGCCGGCAACTGGATGTACGCCGCCCAGCGCTGGACTGGCGGCATCGCATTCGCTTACATCCTTTGGCACACTTGGACGATGCGCTTCACCGGCATCGACCTCCACATCCATGCCGGCGCATCCTTCGGCAAAGTACAGCAGGAGCTCTATCATCCTGCGCTGCTCGTCTTCTACGTGATCGGCCTGGTCGCCGCTTCTTGGCACTTCGCCTACGGCATCTGGCTCTTCTGCGCGAAGTGGGGCATCGTCTCCGGAGAAGCCGCACGCCGCAGATTTCTTCGAGTGTGCCTGGCCTTTTTCCTCCTCATGAGCGCAGTCGGTCTCACAACCTTGTATACGATGCGCTCCCGCTTCTCCGAACAACCGGTCGATCCCGTAGGCGCCCGCATCGTGGAAGAGGCAAAACCGAGCCTGCTCGAATAGCGATAGAAAGCATAGAGAAATGGCATCGAACCCGAAAATTATCGTGATCGGCGGCGGCCTCGCCGGTCTCGCTGCCGTGATCAAGATCGCCGAGATGGGTGGCAATGTCGACCTGTTCTCGATCGTCCCCGTGAAGCGCTCGCACTCCGTCTGCGCACAAGGCGGGATCAATGCCGCGAAAAATCTGAAAGGCGAAGGCGACTCCACCTGGCAGCACTTCGACGACACCATCTACGGCGGCGACTTCCTAGCCAACCAGCCGCCTGTCAAAGCAATGTGCGAGGCCGCTCCCGGCATCATCGACCTGCTCGACCGCATGGGTGTCCCCTTCAACCGCACGCCCGAAGGATTATTGGATTTCCGCCGCTTCGGCGGCACGCTCTACAACCGCACGGCCTTCGCCGGAGCCACCACCGGTCAGCAACTTCTCTACGCGCTCGACGAACAAGTCCGCCGCTACGAATCCGAAGGCAAAGTAAAGAAGTACGAGCATTGGGAATTTCTCTCCGCTGTCCTCGACGGCAACCGCGTCTGCCGCGGCATCTGCGCCATGGACCTCCGCAGCATGGAGATCCGCACCTTCCCCGCCGACGCAATCATCATCGCCACCGGCGGCATCGGCGCGATCTTCGGCAAGTCGACGAATTCAGTCGTCTGCACCGGTTCCGCCCAATCAGCTCTTTACCAGCAAGGCTGCTACTACGCAAACGGCGAATTCATCCAGGTCCATCCCACGTCGATTCCCGGCGAAGACAAGCTGCGCCTGATGTCGGAATCCGCCCGCGGCGAAGGCGGCCGCGTCTGGGTCCCGAAAACGCCCGGAGACAAACGTGATCCCAAGAGCATTCCCGAAAGCGAGCGCTGGTACTTCCTCGAAGAGTGGTATCCCAAGTACGGCAACCTGGTCCCGCGCGATGTCGCCACTCGCGCCATCTTCAAGGTCGTCTACGAGCACAATCTCGGCATCGACGGCAAGCCGATGGTCTACCTCGACCTTACCCACATCGACCGCAAGATTCTCGACAAGAAACTCGAAGGCATTCTCGAGATCTACGAAAAGTTCATCGGCGACGATCCCCGCGACACGCCCATGAAAATCTTCCCCGGCATGCACTACACGATGGGCGGTCTCTGGGTCGATTACAAGCAGGCTACGAATATTCCTGGCATCTTCTCCGCCGGTGAATCGGAATACCAGTACCACGGCGCGAATCGATTGGGCGCAAACAGCCTCGTCTCCTGCATCTTCGGAGGCTTTGTCGCCGGACCCAATGCCGTGCAATACGCGCGCGGCGCGCAGAAATCCGAAGCCAACGGCCACTTCGAAGCCGAATGCAAGCGCCAGCAGGAAATCAACGACAGCCTGATGAAAGCCGACGGCTCCGAAAATCCGTTCAAGATCTGGCAGGAACTCGGCGACGAGATGACCAAGAACTGCACGGTCATCCGCTACAACAAGAACCTGCAGCAATGCGATGCGAAGTTGGTGGAGTTGCTGGAGCGCATGCAGAAGATCAACCTGAGCGATCGCATGCAATGGGCGAACACGACCGTCGCCTTCACGCGCCAGCTCTACAACATGCTGCAACTCGCACGAGTAATTGCGCAGGGCGCCGCCATGCGCGACGAAAGCCGCGGCGCGCACTACAAGCCCGACTTTCCCGATCGCGACGACAAGAACTGGCTGAAGACGACAAAAGCCACCTTCGCCCCCGACGCCGACGAGCCCAAATTCGAATTCGAGCCCGTGGACATCTCGCTGATCCCACCGCGGGCAAGAAAGTACGACGTGGCGAAGTAATAGCAGTAAGACTAGAGAGAACCGGGAAGGGCACGAGTTCTACTCGTGCCAGTAGAGACGAGACTAGTACTTGCGGCTTCAGCCGCTGAGGGCCACGGGGTCGAGTGGAGCCAGATGTTGATGAAGTGCCATCCCGACGTATCACTCAGCGACGCGACGCGCTGAAAGACGCGATGCTTGCAGCAATCGGCGTCGTTGGTGGAACCGTTGAATTTCTGCGGAAGGGAAAATTTGACTGGGAGACAATTGTCTGGGTTCTAGTCTCCCTGACCGGCTTACGAACATATTGGAAGAAGCGACACAAAGATTCCTGGTGGCCACCCTTGGAGGATGCTCGGGAGCCACAAACCACTGGTCGGTCCACAGACGAGATCTGACTCATGGTAACCGCTAAAGGCTTAGAGCTAACGGCTAATGAAATGGCTAAATCCACCATCATAAAAATCAAACGCCAAGACACCCCGAACTCCAAGCCCTACTGGGACGAGTTCGAACTCCCCTACAAGCCCGGCCGCAATGTCATCTCGGCTCTCATGGAAATCGCCGCCAACCCCGTCACTCGCGCCGGCAAGAAGACGACACCCATCACCTACGACTCCAACTGCCTGGAGGAAGTCTGCGGTTCCTGTGCAATGCTCATCAACGGACGCGCCCGCATGGCCTGCTCCGCCCTGATCGATAAACTCGACCAACCCGTCCGCCTCGAGCCGTTCTCGAAATTCCCGGTTGTCCGCGACCTCGCCACTGATCGCAGCGTCATCTTCGAAAATCTAAAAGCCACGAAATCCTGGGTCCCCGTCGACGGCAGCTACGATCTCGGCGCCGGACCGCGCGTCTCTCCCGAAGTTCAGGAAGAGATGTATCCGCTCTCCCGCTGCATCTCGTGCTGCTGCTGCATGGAAGCCTGTCCCCAATTTAACGACGAGACCGGCTTCGTCGGTGCCGCCACTATCTCGCAGGTGCGCCTTTTCAACTCGCATCCCACCGGCAAAGCCCTCAAGCGCGAACGCCTCACAGCCCTGATGGGTGATGGCGGCATCCAGGAATGCGGCTACGCCCAGAACTGCGTCGAAGTCTGCCCCAAAGACATTCCCTTGACCACATCGATCGCCGAAGTCGGTGGCGACGTCATGAAGCAAGCCTTCACCGATCTATTTCGTAAATGATCCAGGCTGCGTCAAACATCCGGTGAGTTGATTCTTAGAAGGACCGAGTTCACAGGCTGCGGAAAAACGCTTGTCGCGAGTTGATCGGGGAAGGGCAACGAGGCAAGCGCCGAGAACCGCGTAGAATTTCGGCACGCGCAGCGTGTCGGAATTCGGAGTGGAGGGACCTTGTGTCCCTACAAACCGCCGAACAATCTCCCGATCATCCTATGAGCTATCGCTTCAATAAGAGGACGGACAGTTGCGGGAAGGGCACAGCTTCAGCCGTGCCGTCCAAATGCTCAAAAGACGCAGGCTTCAGTCCCTGAAGCGGTATTGCCCTAGTCGAGCAGCCCCGCTGAAAATGAAAATCCCTGTCATCCCGACCGTAGAATTTCGGCACGCGCCGTGCCGAAATTCGGAGTGGAGGGACCTTGTGTCCCTACAAACCGCCGAACAATCTCCCGATCATCCTACGAGCTATCACTTCAATAAGAGGACGGACACTTGCGGGAAGGGCACGGCTTCAGCCGTGCCGTCTAAGCTGCTCAAAAAGCTGCGGGATTCCGCCCCTGAGGGGTTAGTGCTATCGACGAAAGCATCACCCCTACTTGGTCGGCATCTGAAACGTAATGCCTCGGTCCAGATTTGCTTCCTTGGTCGCATTCACGTCCAGATCCGCTAGCGGAACTTTCTTCGAATCCTGGTCGGTATAAATCCAGAGCGTTTGCCCGACGATCGCGTAGTTGCGCGCTTCGGTCTTGTGCCCGTCATGAAAGACCAGCACCGTCAGCGGAGCGCGATCCTCGCCCTCCGCAACAATCGGTGCCGTGGACGCGGCCGAAGCCGTTGACCCCGAAGTCTTCTTCTTCGCGGCCACCGAACTCTTTGCCGACGCTGCTTTCTTGGGAGGAGCCGGCTCGACTGCGGCGCGAGTCCCTTGCAGTTGCTCGATGATTGCACTCAAGTTGACCACCTGTTGCTTCAGCTGGTCGACTTCGCTCCGCAGTTGCTCGACTTCGGTCGCCAGCGCACTATTGTCCTGCGCCGGGGTGACAGACCCTTCCGACTGCGGAGGCGCTGGCGGGGTCTCCGGAGCATCTTGCGCCCAGCCAGCTCCTGCCAATCCCATCACCGTCATCAACACAAAAGCCTGCCAACTCCGATTCGTTCCGAACATGATGACCATCCCATGAGACTCGGCTGAGCCAATCGCCCGCCGGCCATTGCTTTGGACTCTATTTCTACCGAATCCGCAGGTCAAGGTGGAATGGCCCATCCGGGCGCACAAGTGTGCCAGCACCGTTAGCTGTGGAACCCCACGCCGGGAGCCAGTTCCGGAGAGAACCCGACCAGAGATGCCCGGCGTGGGGCGTTTGGGGCGACCTGTTATCAGAACGCCCGCCCCCAGCAAACTTGCACCACCACCAGAGCCTGCAACCATAAGGAAGTGACTTTCCTCACAGCCCGAATCGGCAACGCGCTGGGACAATAACAACGTGAAGCTCCGCGCTCTCCAGAGTGCACTAGAAGATCGTTTATGTTAAAGATTAGCGCCGATTCCCCTCAGCCGGTGCACAACGTGTCGTGCGTCATGTAGTCGGTTGAACGCAATGCGCTTTGACAAGGACGCCCGCTTCATATGCGCCAGGGAAAACTTTGTTGAGAGTTGACCCGGCAAGCGCCCGATTCCATAGGCTGCGAAGAACCCTTGCTGGGAGCTCGGAAGGGCACGAGTTCACTCGTGCCGACAAGGCGCTGATCTACATTTCCGCTTTAGCACCCGAGATGAGTTTCTCTTCGCCATGACGATTTTTTCCGCAGTCTGCTTCAGTCCCGCCAAAAGATGCCCTCGAAGAGACAAAGCATCTCCCCGAGCTCATGACCACGCGACTCGTCCCAGAATTCTGTGGAACAGATCAACGCGCTTTGAAAGGGCGCGGCTTCAGCCCACAAGGCAAGCGTCAGGAATCACAACCCACAACCTGTCATCCCGACCGGAGAATTCGGGCATGCGCAGGACGAAGCGCGCCTTACGTCTTGCGATCGCTCTCGCTGTCATCAGCGTCATCGCCATCACCGCGCTGTGGGCCTCGTACGGTTTTCGCCACCAGGCGCGGGCGGATGGCTGGCAATTGAATCCTCCACTCGCGGAATTTGTGCACAATCTCTCCCGTCCCCGCGAAGTTCGTTTACTCGAGACGGTCGCTCACTGGCGATTGCTGCCCGAGTCATACATTTATGGATTGGCCGACGTCCGCATCATGTCCGACTTCTACGCCAGCTATGTGTTCGGCAAAGTTTATCCGCATGGCGTATGGTTCTATTTCCCGGCAGCCTTCGTGGTGAAGTCGAGCCTCACCTTTCTGATTCTCCTGCTGCTCACCGTCTGGGTGATTGCCGTGCGGCGCCTCCGCTGTTGGCGCGAGATCCTTTTCCTGACCATCCCGCCCGCATTTCACCTTGCGTCGACGGCCCCGTCCTGATCAGCGCCGGCGACCTCTCCGGATTCGAATTCGGAGCCGGTGCGCTCAATCCTACGAACAGTTCAAATCTCTGAAACCGACTGCCGTCATCGACTACGGGTTCGTCTTCGACGGACACTTCGAAATCCCGCTGGCCGCCGCCATCAGCCACGCCCAGAAAGCCCGTCGCCTATTGGATGCCAGCCAACCCGACGCTGCCCTCGCCGCAGCTCAGCAAGCAGTGGCCCTGGCTCCGAATGCTGTAAATCCAAACGTAGTCCTGGGCGACATTCTCGCCGCCTTACAACGTCCTCAAGAAGCGCGCCAGTCCTACGCCCGGGCCCTGACCCTGGCTCAAACCATCGGGCCCGAATTCCAGATCGGTTGGGTGGAACATCTCCAGAAAAAGTTAGTAGAGTGAATGCCCAGATTGTTTGAAGATGGGTGCCCATCCTAACGTCGCGCCCTTTGCGACGTTAGGTGGGATTCCACGACTGCGTGGATTGTGCAACCGATTCTGTTACGAGTCCGATCCACCTTCCTTCTTAAACTCTTCCATTCCATTGACTTCCCCTACTCGGACCCCTAAGATATCCCGCATTCACCACGGGCAGCCTGACGATGGGGGAGGCTTGCCGGATTGATCAGTCAAACCATCTCGCACTACAAGATCGTCGAGAAACTCGGCGGCGGCGGGATGGGTGTAGTTTACAAAGCCACCGACACTCGCCTGCACCGTTTCGTTGCCCTCAAGTTCCTTCCACCCGATCTCGTTCAGGATGCGCAGGCTCTCGCTCGCTTTCAGCGCGAAGCACGTGCGGCCTCGGCCTTGAACCATCCCAACATCTGCACGATCTATGACATCGGTGAGTGCGATGGCCAGGCCTTCATCGCGATGGAGTACCTGGAAGGAACAACTCTGAAGCACTTGATACGTGGAAGCCCCATCGACAATGAACGCTTGCTCTCGCTGGCCATCGATATCGCCGATGCTCTGGATGCTGCCCACTCCGAAGGTATCGTTCATCGCGACATCAAGCCAGCCAACATTTTCGTAACCAAACGGGGAACTGCCAAAATTCTGGATTTTGGTCTGGCCAAACTCACCGTCGAAATGGATGCCACCGGCAAAACGCTCACCGTGGAAGCGACCGCCGCGGAAGAAACCGAGCATTTAACCCACCCCGGATCCACCGTGGGCACGGCCGCTTACATGTCTCCTGAGCAGGCCAAGGGAAAGCACCTTGACTCGCGCACCGACCTGTTTTCTTTCGGCGCTGTCCTCTACGAAATGGCGACCGGGACGTTGCCCTTTCGGGGTGATACTTCCGCAACCATTTTCGATGGCATCTTGAACCGGCCTCCGCTTCGCCCGTTGCGCCTCAAGCCCAAGCTGGAAGAGATTATTTCCAAAGCGCTCGAGAAGGATCGCGACCTTCGCTATCAGGTGGCCTCCGAGATGCGCGCTGATCTGCGCCGGCTCAAACGTGAGACCACTTCCAGCGGAAGTGGACACGCGGCTTCGGGATTCGCCGCGGAGCCAGCGCACTCCACAACTGCAGTGACCCCCACATCGGCACCTTCACCTGCTCCGGATCCGGTGAAGTCGGGTTCTTCATCATCACCTGCGTTACCCAGCGATAGCTCCGCCGTAATCGCGGTCGTCAAACAACACAAGTGGGTCGTCGCCGGTATTGCGGCCACCGCCTTGCTGATCCTGGCTATCGCCGGATACGGACTCTATTCGCTGTTCCGGACGTCCCGAGTAAGATTCCAGACCTTCAGCATCACTCAGGTGACGACTTCGGGGAAGGCTGCACTCACCGCCATTTCACCCGATGCGCGCTACATCCTCACCGTCATGAACGAGAAGGGACTGCAGAGTTTGTGGCTGCGCAACCTGCCCACCTCCAGATAACGAAAACCCTGCAAAATTGTCATTTTGTTGCCAGTAAAGCGGAGGCATGCCCCCATCGCCAGAACGCGATTGAATGGCGCACCCGGCTCATTCGCCGTCAGTGGATGCTTCCCGCCATGAGCCGATAAGCGGCGACGCTGACCCCGGCCACCCAAACGATACCCGCCAGAATGGCAACCACCTTGACCCAGTCGATCGGGCGAGAACTCGGCACAAGCCACCCCAACGGCGAAAACGGGGCCGCAGATTTCCCCTCCCTCGGCCCCGCGAAGTTCGCTCCTGTCAGGTGGTCGTCAAAGTGTCATACCCCCGTTCCGACCACCTTACCGGATGCTCTCGTTACACCACCTTTTGAACGGACAATTCACTTTTTTGAACTGGCAATACTGACAGACCCTAATGTCCCATGCCTCGCGTTGTTCGAGACATGGGAGCTTTTGGGCACCTGGCCCAAACAACCCGTGGGTGCCTGTAGATGCTCAAGACGTTGTACCTGGTTCGGAGCGGCTGATGGGCGGCTGGTAGTTGAGGCTACCATGAGGCCGTTGGTGGTTGTAGTAATGATTCCAGGGAAGAAGAGCGA